>Ga0209800_10003473_pt1 | contig 12507 bp, 14 predicted proteins | sample Higcelweek8metaG_FD_187174 | JGI IMG/M metagenome (GOLD analysis project Ga0209800, IMG submission 187174) | Freshwater pond sediment microbial communities from the University of Edinburgh, under environmental carbon perturbations - High... | ecosystem: Environmental > Aquatic > Freshwater >... | reverse complement strand
ACTGCCAATCGTAGGTACTTCGCTTGCCCATTATTACTCCTTTGTTCTGGTTTAGGAGTAATATGGTTTACGCTTGGGGTTATAAAATATGGGTTCGCTGAGCGTTTACACAGCAGATGCTGTTTTTAGTCTTTCAAATGCATCGCCGGTTTTTGTCAGGTTTGATATTGCAGATTCACCAAGTACTTGACCTAATTTTGTTGCGGACTCTCTTTGTTTGTCAAGTTCCTCCTTACCCTGAGCAAGCATTGGAAGTAGTTCTTTGCTTGATCTTCCAAATAGATCATAGGCAAGTGCTGCTCTTTCAGCAGGATTTTTTATTTCGGACAGAGCAGCAACGGTATCATTTACAATAGTATTCGAATTTTTCAGGTAGCCAGATCCGTCAAGAATATTAACACCGGCAGCTTTAAAGGCTTCTGATGCGGCCTTATTGCCTGTATATGCCTCGAATGACTTTTTGGTTAATTCCGTGAAACCTTTTGTAACTGATTCCGCAGATGCCTTGTTCTGTGTTGCAACAAAATTCCACTGCTGTAAACTACTTGTTGACATTCCAAGTGTGAGTGATTGTCTTTCTATAACCTCGGCAATTTGAGATGCTGGGCCATAGAGTGTATTAAAACTTCTTTTCATTGCTTCGTAAGCAATGAAAACACCACCGGCAGCGGCACCGGCAATCATAACTTTTTTAGCAAGACCGTTGAATGCTCCAGAAAGGCCACCTTTACCAGAACTGTCTCCAACTTCAGCCTTAAGCTTGACAATGGATTCAGCTATCTTTCTGAATGAATCCATACCTTGCTCTGTTACCGAAAGTAATACCTCTAATTTATTAGCCATGATTAGTCCCGTCTGGTTTTTTGGGGAGGTTTTTAAATTCTTCTGTATTGTAAATGTTTAGAAGTACTTCAAATGCCTGCTGTAAAACTCTCGGTGTTCTTAGACGATTGCCGGATGGCCATATCTGGCACCCTGATGCAATATAGTCATAAAAATAGGGAAGAATACGCCCAATACCAGGCTCGATTAAGATGTTACGGGGACATGTAAACAGCTCAATCATATTCTTCCCTTTACATAATTCGCAATCATCCTTGCCCCCACAAATACACTCTATTCTGCGAATAACTTTTCTTTTAAAAACTCTATGACATCCTGCTTTACGCAATCGCTTTCTGATTTTATCCCGTTCAGATTTACATTGTTCGCAGTTGATTGCGTTCTGCAGCACTTTTCGTTTGTCAAAATTCCATCGTGCGAAAAGAATCAGCTTTTTTTTTGCTCAGTACTGAGAGTGTTTATCTCCCAGATATTTTCAGTCAGCCAACTGACCGCTTTCTGGTTGAAAAACTCAAATGCTTTTTCGGTTTCTTTAAACAAGTATTCTGTTTTTGATTCATCTGAAAGTACATAACCGACAACGAACTTATTAAAAACAGCTTTACTGAATGCATTCATTTCAGCAAAGTTCTTTTCATCAGCAGTTACTGTGCTATCAGATGTCTTTTGATCTTCTTTAGTTTTTGCATTATCGCCTACAATGGCTTTAAGCAAAAATTCCTCATTCTCGCCTGTAACTGGTCTAACCAGTAGTGTAATGTCAAGCTCTTTTAAATAGACTTGCATTATCGAATTTTGATGCAATGGAATAAACATATAAGTCCCCTTATCAATTGTTATTAATTTATGAATCAGGTAATATCTGAATTGACTGTTATTACAACTGTATTGTCAATAAACTCTCCGGAGAGATCTGCAGTGAGTATGTCTCCCTGAGTACTTGGTTTGGTTGTCTGAAGCTGCGCCATCGTTGTTGATATTGTAATGCGACGGCCTGGAATTGAACCGAATGTTACAGAGAAGACACCCGGAACATTACTTGAACGGATTCTATTGAGCGGCTGCACTGATAATGCTGTATCAATGAAGATGGATCCACTAAATTTAGATTCCTGATCTCCGATTTCACAGGAACCAAATCCAAGACCGCGCATGATTGATTTCTGAGACACTTTGTTTGTAAACTCAAAATCGACTTTAGTAAACTCCCAGTCAGTGTCGAGAATCGTCTCTTCGAGATCGTTGACTTTGTAATATTCAATTTTTGTGTCTGAGGGTTTTGTAATCGCACCGACAGTTTCAAAGTCAACACTCAGGCCTCCGGCAACGCCGACTCCTGAAAAGTCAATTAGTGGAGCTTTTCCCGTCTCCAGGCCAATCTTGAGACTGTTGAGCATAATGGAGCTGGCTGTGTTTATAATCGCATTCGCACCCTGGCATTTATAGTTCCCTGCAGAGAAATCTTTACTTGTCATACTTCTGGTGTAAATGTATTTAGAACCATTTGTGGGAGTGGTGTCAATTGTTGCAGCGAATCCTCCAGCCTGAAGTATCAGTCCAAATTCCGGAGGTGTCTCAAGTCCGGCACTGCAGAAAGGTATTTTGCCTTTTACATTTACATTCATATTACCCGGTATAGACGGCTCGGACGAAAATTTACCGCTAAGAATTTTGACCTTTTCCATTATCGAATTTGCTTCAAGATCAAATTCGGAAAACTGGATGTAGTCTGTAGCTGGGACCACCGCAACCGGGGTTCCTATAACTGTTTGTAATTTTGCCGCAGCAAACTGTTCTTCTTTAACCATTGTAAACTCCTATTTGTAAGGATCTTTCATATTCAGTGTTCGTTGTATTTCAAGTTTTGACATGTGCGCTTCAATATCTCCATCTTTTGATGGAAGGATCACCGGTTGCGATCCTGTAATTTTTATATACTCGCATAATCCACCGAGAGCTGTGTTTTTCTGTAAACACATGCGTATGTCCGCTCCGACATTTTTCAGCCGTTCGACATAAGATTCGTCTGTGTCGTTATCGTCAAGTCCATCTATGTAAAGGAGAATCACATCAAGAGTGCTGACTTCCTTTATGTGCCCCTCTTCGTCAAGCGTCGTTTCGTTATAGAAAACAAGCAGTACAGGGTAATCTTCCACCTCAATTTTTAATTTCTTTTTCGGTATAAATACCTTATTGACAATTGTGTTGTATTCATTGGCTGCAGTCATAGTTTTCAACTGAGTCATTAGTGCTGTTATTATTCGCCAATCCCTGCAATCCGCCATTATGACAGCCCCAGTTTGAATGATCGTGATACTTCGTCATATTTAATAATCTTGACAACAGAGTAGGTGGCCGGTTTGCCCTCGATGTCTTTTGTAGTGACCGTATGGCCATTAACCTTGCCGGTCACGACAGAAGGAACATCGTCGATACTTACCTCTATTCGTACAGGATAGAGGTAGGGACTATTATTCACAGAAGGAATCGCCTCCTGTGTACCATCGTCCCGCTCTACAATAGCACGGATTGCAGAGGATTTAGTCTTGTCATTATAGACTATATCCTCTGCAAGAGCCGTGTTTAACCACTTTCTTATGTCAAAATCAGGCATGCTCTTCAGCAACCTTCTGTTGTGACTGTGATCTAAGCCAATCAGAAAGAAGTGTCGGCTTTTCAATCTGATCAAGTAAACGTGCACATCTGAGCCATCCGTTATACCGCCTGCCGGCAGACGCCTCAAATGTTTTTTTAATCAGTTCTATATCGGATTTTGACAGATCGATATAGTTGTCTGTATCAGTAATATTTTCAAGATCGTCAAGCATTTTCATGCGCTGACGAACTTCAGGTATTTTTGGCGCGTCAATTGCCGACTGTTCAATACATATCTTCAACATTCCCAGTTCAGCATCGCGTAACTTGACATCTGAATTTCTGATAGTTACGGATGGTTCAGAAATAACTATTCTGCAAAGATCGTCCCCTTTACCCAGAATCATTTACTTTGCCTCCAGTGCTTTAATGATTTTATTTGCATTTGAATAGCCGAGTGTCGGAATCTTGACAAGGTCAGTCTTTGATGCTGCTGTTACCTTGTCAATAGAATCGTAACCGCCAGCGACAAGAATGCTTATCACATCCTGCCCGATTCCTGGAATCTGGTAAGGTGGAGGTTCAATGTCAGATGTTACTGAACCATCGGTGATGGTAGTATCAGCATCAACCTTGCCTTCAGCTTCATTCTCAATATTATCATTCGGTAAATCGAGCCCATTTTCTTCTGAAGCTGTATCAGCCGTACCTGTAAGTGCAGAGTCTGTATTTTCAGGTGCGGAAGGTGGAACTGCCGGGAGCACTGGCGGAAGCGTTCCACCAGTCACTTCGGAGTTTTCCTTCTTTGCAGCAGCTCTGGCTGCATCTGCAAGCAAGGCATCTGATTGTGTTAAGTTCAGAGAAGCTGCTGAGAATACCGGTGCTTTTTCAGCTGCGCCGGTACTCAAATATCGATCAATCGTTGATTGGTCGGTTACTTCAAATGCTGTACCGGGCAGCACATGCTGACTTTTTACTTTACTCCAGATATAGTGTTTTGCTATGAGTAACATATTTGCTCCTTATTCCTCAGCCTGTACATCGGCCACTACGAAAGCGTCAATCTCATGAGGTGCCGGAAGCGGAGCAGACTGAAGCTGCACTACCTGACCTGATGGATCATTCTCACGCCATGATTTCGGGAAGTACTTGACAGCGGCAGTCATGCCTACATCAAGATCCTGAATTGCCGCAAAGTGACGTTCACAGCGGGCGTTTTTGCTGCCGAAAAGAACTTTATGAGATGGCAGCAAATTGTAACGTGTGCCGCTTGTCGGGTCTTTGTACTTGCCCTGATAAACCCAGAGTTCGCACATAGGGTCAAGCCATGTACCGAGCCTGTATGCACCGTTTTTAAATTCGCTGGGCTTTATCTCGCCCATGTTAATGTGCAGCTTGTCAAGAATTGATGTAATCTGAGGATGAACCATGAATGATTCGGCTGCTGCCGAGCCCATGATCATCACATGGTTTGAAGACTGACCACTGTCTTCTATGATAAGATCACGGATGCAGTGTTTCATGAATCCGACAATATCAGATGTTGTGGTTGCTGTGAACAGGTCTGCGGCGGCCAGTGTGATTTTGTGTGTTGATTTCATTCCGAAGTCAACATGGGTCTTAAACCCTTTTCCGATCATGTCGTATGCACCAAGTGTCAATGCCTGTGCAGCCATCCACTCTTCACGCCTGATGCAGCGACGCATAAGCATCAGTAGTGCTTTAGCAACCTTTTCTTCCACTCGCTGACCTGATGACTTTCCGGGAGCGTAAAGAACCTGACCCGGATCACGAACAAGTAAATCTCTGGGCTTAATGAGAAAATTCTCTTTTGTGTATCCTGGTGTTACTGTGTTTGTCTGGAAAGCTTCAGGTGCGACGACACCGGCTTCAACCAATGAACTGCAAAACGCTGCCATGCCATCACCTTCACGTATGATGTCAATGTCAATCGTTTCAGTTTCCAGCGGCTCAGTTTCCTTGAAAAACATATCGAGTAAAAACGTGATAGGCTCTTTCATATAAGTAAGAGCTGCCAGCAGTGTTCTCGTATTGAACATGTCAATTGCCATAATAACCTCTTTCTTTATTGTTTCTATTTAAGCAATTTTACAATTAAATACTTGTTTACTGTTTAAGACTATTGAGCTGATACTGTATTGCAATAAATGCATTTACTCTTGAGAGTGTCAGCATGTGTAGTACTTGTATCAGTTCCACCAAATGTCAAAGCTGCTGAATTGAAATCACCGGTTTCATAAATAGGAACATTTGTAACATCAGCAGCTCCGACAGTCTTGTCTTCTGCAAGCACAGCTTCCGCAATATTTGATCCGTCTGTGTTTGCGCTGTTTACAAGGCGATACTTGCCAGACCCTGCCGCGACTGTAACTGTAAACGAATCTCCGACAATAAAGTCCGTCGCGCCATCTGCGATAGTAACGGAAAAATGTCCGTTGTTATATGCCGATGCGATTGTCAAATCAGCCAATCTGTTTCCATTGGGATCAAGCACTCTGAATGTGCCGGCATTTGTAGCAGCTGTAATACAGGTGAGAGTATAGGCTCCAACAAGGGCTTTTACCAGACGTGTAACCGCGCCAGCCACGCCATTGCCGGTATTTGTTCCGGCAGCAATAGTTGCAGCACCCTTTGTTACTTTGCCAAGCACTGCGCCTCGAAGTAGTGCGCCTTCACTTGCAAGCAGTGTTACACTGCCTGTATGCACAGGAAAGTTTCCTGCAAACAACTTATCTATTTTTGATGTTTCCATCATTCCTCCGTATTTATAGTTTCAATGTCACATAACTTTTTACTGATGCGCTTTTGCAAACAGACTACTTGTCAATGTCTTCGACTTTTATGCCTTCAGCAGCCTTGGCAATTCGACGCCCGAGTTCTTCGGCTGTCAATTCTTTATTCTTTCCTCCGGGAGCGGAGCTTTCAATTTTTTGCAGATTGTTAAGCAGCGATGTGTTATCGTCTTCCATAGCTGCTTCAAACGTTTGGGTTCCCTTCTGCTGAGCCTGCACTATTTGCAGCGCTACAGTTTCCTTTGTCGCGGATGCATCTTTTACTGCCGCTTCGACAATTACTTTTGCACCGGGAATACTGCCAAGTGACAGTATTCCGAGTATGCGATCCTGCTCATTTTTCGAAGCAGCGACAGTTGCATTTTTCAATGCCGTTTCAGTTGTAGTTTTACCCTCGTCGACTCCGGATTGTTTACCGATTGCGAGAGCTGCATTGTACGTTTCAGGATGCTTTGCTTTCAATTCCTCAAGATTCATAGGGAATCCTCCTATTGATAAAGTTTGTTTATTGACATTGAGTGATTTGAGTACTGATTCAAGAGACCCGATTTCATCTGCGAGACCGGCGTTGACTGCCGATTGTCCGATTAGCACACTGCCTTCACCAAAATTCTGTGTGACGGTTTCAGCCGATACATTGCGATTGCGTGCAACGGCTGAAACAAATACATCTGCAAGCTCATCAACGATTCTCTGTACTTCTGATTTTCCTTCCGGAGTTGTTACGTCCAGACGCTTCTTTGGAGATTGAGATGAAACAATTTCAATCTCTTTATATCCAATTCTCTTGTCAAGTTCTTTTGTATCGTAGTGAACAGATACGACACCGATGCTTCCGGCTTCACCGGTGCTTGCAATAATCATCTTGTCAGCAGATGAGCCAATCCATAAGGCTGCACTTGCGCACATACCATGAACGTAAGTTATAATGGGCTTTATGCCGCGAGAATTGAAAATTATATCTGCAAGTTCACCAACCCCGGTTATCTCGCCACCGGGAGAGTTTACGTTTAATACAATGGCGGATACAGCCGAATCTTCTATTGCGGATTGAAAGTCCTTTGCAATAAGAGAGATTGAAGAACCGCCATAATAATAACTACCCTTTGAATAAAGTGGGCCTATTATAGGAATAACAGCGACAGAATTAAACATCTCTGTCCTGTATGACCACTGGGGAATCTCACCGTCCCGAATGGTTAATGTCTCGATTTTACTATTTTCATCAAATGACAAAAGGGCTTCTTTTGTAAATACTCTCATCATTTCAGGTAATATCGCCCAGCGATGAGATGCTATCCAGTCAAAACTAAATTTCATTCCGGTTCTCCCTTTTTCACTTTAATCATCATCATACTTATATTGATAATCGGGACCATCATCTTTACTGGTTGCGACTGTGGCTGTGGGAAACTTATCTCTTATTATCTGATCCTCACGGGCCAGAGAATCTGCCATTGAGTTCCAGTCATCACCATCATACATGGCAGTTTCTTTTGATCGTGTTGACAGCTTGTTGTCAATACGCATTATCGCAGCTTTGGTTTCAACAGTCGGGTTGATCTGCCCCTGTCCCTGACCAACCCATCGGGAGCTGCACCATGCCATACGAATGGCAATATTATCAAGAAAGCCCGGTGCTATTATTCGCCTTTTGATAACTGCTTCTAATAAGAAACGTTCATATACTGGTTGACAAAATTCTCTCGCGCAATCGACACGATGATTCATGAAAACTTTCCATGCCATAAGCAATGCTGCCCTTGCAGCACTGTACGACGATGTAAAGTTAAGCATTACAACCTCAAAGGGTATACCCGATGAAGCACTTATTTCTTTTACAAGAGTATTGAAAAAAGGTTCAAACGCACCGTTTGGACGGCTGGGTGCTGCAAGGTCAATGCTTTCGCCATTGGCAAGATGGACAATACTTCCACTGCCCATCTGCTTTTGATTGGAACTGTCTGTTGGTGCAGCATTTTCATTTTCGTCAAACTGTACATCGAGCTCATCACCAGTTTCAGTTTTTATAAATGCCGTAAAGAAAGATGCAACAACAGCTGCCATCAATTCAGATTCTGTCAATCGTGTCAATTGTTTCAATGATTCTATCACTGGAGCGAATAGGGGATAGCCCCTTCTTTGTCCTGGACGCAGTTTCTCATAAAAATGGAAAACCTGCCGCAGACCGGTTCGGGCTGCATAGGCGGGAATTTTTATCCATTCATTATTAAACACCATTAGCCCGCCAGGATGCTTTTTGGACACGTGATAAACAACAGGTGCTCCGTTGTCATCAACCTCAATCCCTCCGGCTATTGTTTCTGTGTCCATCTGATTGTTTGGATTTGATATCAGATCTGCTTCAAGTGTCTTGATTCGAATGTCGTATGGTACACCGGTTCGGGGGATATTGGGCAGCATGTAGAATATATCACCGCTCAATAATTTAGAGTAGTAGACAAGAGCCTGAAGCTGATAGAAATTAGATGTTCTCTCAGCGTCAATTTCTTTTGTGCCTGCAACAAGAGCGAATTCACGTTCAACATTGGATTCCCAGGCTTCTGCCTGTTCAGGTTCGAGTTTAAGGAATTCACGATTAATAGATGATTGCAGATACAATCCATGCCCGATTACAGAATCTTTAAATCTGTTGAGTGTACCGGAGGCAAGGGGTGCGTTCATTGACAGGTCACGACATGATGCTCTCATCTCGTTAATTGAGGGGATGATATCCTTGTCAGCAGAATTAGCTGAGGGATTCCACCCCTTCATTGACCTGCGCGATGATCCTGAAGAGATATAACCGGTTGACGCGTAATTGCGTCCATATTGATCTACTATACAAGATTGCTTTTGCATAATGATAATATATACACAAAGCAACCTTGTTCAAATCCCGCGTCGTCCCGTTTCGTACCGCGCGGTACTTAACAAAATGATATACTTAAAATTACTGTTAACATTATATATATGACACCTTAATCCAACGGAATTACTCGTGAAACTTTTGGACCTCTCCTGTTGTCAGATAACCGTGATACGACCTTTTCCCATTCCTGGCGTCCGGCCCTTATCTCTACAATATTTGCATACGTGAATGCCTTGCCTGCGATTGAAACCGACTGACCTGCCAATACGTTTTTTTCTGCCTGAATATACAAATCTACCATTTCAGTTGCAGTTGTTAAAGTCGACATGATTCCTCCATTGATAAATTATAGTTATTTATTTTTACGTAAACTAATAGGATGTGAGTATTCCGCTTTAAAAACTATTCCCTTCGATACCAGACCATTCAAATCAACCTTCGACATTTTTAAAGCAGCCAGAGCATATACATAACAGTCCAGTGTCTCGTTACGTTTACCTGATGGCAATTCATAGAACGATACCTGCTTGCCGCCTTCCCGCTTGTACTTCTTTTTTTCTGCCGTCAATTGTTCAAAAAATGTGGCTGATACACCTTCCGGAAAATGAATATATCCCGGACCCGGATTTTTTAATTTTAATTGAGCATATAGATAATCTTTTGCCTGATGTGTGCCGATCAGAATCAGGTACAGGTTATTCTTTTTATTTTTACGTATTGAATGTACCACTGCTTTTCCTGCACCTGGCATACCCTTGATTGCAAAAATTTTGCGACGGAATCTCTTTCTGCAGAACTCGTATACGAAGTCTGTGTTGTGTCCCTGAGAGTCAATGAATGTCCAGGCGATCCCCATTGACACACCAGTTTCATGTGTCCAGCGCTGAGCCAGGTAATCATCAACCTCTTCCCATACCTCTTCATGATCCGGAGGACCGAAGAACACAGCATGATCAATGAGCCAGTGTTCGTATTTTGCGCCCCATCCGTATATTGATATTTCTATTCTGTCATCCTGCACATCACCACCGGCAGTGAGAAACACCACGCCCTTCGGTACCTGCGCATTGTATTTCTCACATCTTGATTGCAGAAAATGGGTATCAACTGTTGACTGAATATCATCATCCCACTCTTCACCCAGAACGGTATTTACCCATACCTGCCTGAGAAGCGGATCACCAATAGATTCAAGGTGCTCCTTTACAGCCTGCTTCCAGCTATACCAGCCAAGTGGAGAATAAAGAGCAGATAGATGAAATCCGGGGATCCTTGATTTGGGATTATGCTTTATCCATTGACCACGTTCCAGCATCCATGTTTTATGATATTCCTCAATTTTTGCATTACAATGTATGCACTGCAGGTGTGCCGTTTCCGGATTATCATTCGTATACTTTATGTTTTCCCATTTTATCAACTGTGGCTTTTTGCAGTGCGGGCAGGGAACATAGTAGTATCGCTGATCTGATTCACGGAATTTTTTGCCGATGCGCGAAAGCCCTTTAATTGTTGGGCTTGACGTATAAAATAATTTCTTACGTGAAAAGTTTGTTGCCCGCTTCTCTGCAAGGTACAGCGGATCTCCTTCACCATCCACATTGTCAGGATAATTATCTATCTCATCAAAATGGCCGAACCGCATCGGCATGGAGCGCAGTCCGGCAGCACTGTTTGCGCCTGCGATTATTAAAGTTCCGCCAGGGAAGTCTTTCTGCAGGATTGTATTTCCACTGTCACGACTGCGGTTGTCTTTAATTTTTGTCAACAAAGACTTGCATGCCTCAATTGCTGGCTGTAAACGTACCCTGCTGTACTTTTTACCCATGTCAATTGTCGGGTACAGTGCCATAATCGGGCCGGGAGACCGGTCAATTGTGTTCAGAATGAAGTTTATTCCGACCTCAGTTGCCGCTACCTGAGTTCCTTTTTGCCATACAACTGCGTCTGCATGTGATTGGGTGGACAGTTCCTGACAGATTTCTCTGGTGTATGGTACTCGTGATGTCCGCCACTTGCCGGGCTCGCCGGATGATTTTGATGAAAGCACTCTGTTTTTGTCAGCCCATTCATCAATGGTTTCATCAGGAGGTGGTCTTAAACCTTCTAAAAAACTTTTTACGCAAAATCTTACAGATGTATCAGGCGATTGCAGTGTCAATTGCATTTGCAATCCCTTCCAGCGATTGTTTTATTTCACCGCTGATAATGTCCTCAATTTCTTTCACGTCAAGAGCAGCTGCGGGATTACTTTCACGTTCATCAACAAACGCCATACATCTGGCCTGTATTATTGAGGCTATCTGCAGGGGGATGTTCAACAGATTCTGCTGCACGCTGGATGCAATATTAAATAGTTCTCTTGCCATTTCATTTTTATCAACCAGAGTTCCCAGACGTTCATTGTATTCTATTTCGGCAATTTTGGCATTGTACTCTTCCTTTACAGAGCGTGCCTTATTATAGGCATCACCATATGCGCCCTGAGAATTTTTTCCCTGTACAGCCGGATCCACATCCGGAGCTTTCGTTTCAGGAAATAAACTGATTGGAATACTGTCAGTGGGTTTGCCTGATGGAATTTCGCGGCCCATTTCCCTGCGGGTTGCGACACGCTGCTGCTGAGGATCCGTTCTTTCATTCCACATTCGATCTGCTAATACCGGATCAATAAATTTTAATGTCTTTGATCCCTGCTGTTCTTCTTTGGCAACTATTATGCGCCCGGCAGCAATAGCTTTCTGCACTGCCGCAAGTGAAACACCTCTGTGTTCCGCATATTTTCTTAGTGATAATAGTGCCATATGTTTGTATTGATCCAGTCTATTCAATTTTCTAACTACATGATTTTAAAACAAATCCACAAAATTACCGATCAAAAAAAGTCAAAAATCCGGGGGTGACAACTCCGGATGACAACTGTGACTACCGCGATGGATGGCTTCGAATGTGACCCCATCGAAAACTCCTCTGGAAGTACCTTTTTTTACTTTGGCACGCTCTTTGCCGTTTTGTTATCGTTTGTCCCGTCACTTCTTTAGCTTTGCTGTGCTCAATGCATATTCAAAGGCTGCATTGAAGTTGCTGCCTATGCATTCGTTAAACTTTGCCTTTACTATATCCTCAAAGTTGAATACAGCTTTATATTTTGGAGCGTGTTTAGTTATGAAAAACATTGGCTTTGCTCCATACACATTTCTCCTCCAAATGGCAGGGGTTCTTTTTACTGCAATCGGCTCACCAGTTCTTTTCTTCATGGTTCTTTGAGTATCAGATCCGGTTATGTAGTATGTGTTGGATGACCTGTTATTCTTGCCGTACTTACCTGAGTGCTGCTGTGAATCAAAGTTAGCCTGAAATGCTGATAGAATTTTGATTATCTCA
>Ga0209800_10003472_pt1 | contig 12508 bp, 11 predicted proteins | sample Higcelweek8metaG_FD_187174 | JGI IMG/M metagenome (GOLD analysis project Ga0209800, IMG submission 187174) | Freshwater pond sediment microbial communities from the University of Edinburgh, under environmental carbon perturbations - High... | ecosystem: Environmental > Aquatic > Freshwater >... | reverse complement strand
GACCGCCGAGAACGAGAGATGAATCGGCGGCCAGACTTTTCCAATAACTCAGCCAAAACCACTTGAGTGGTACCTGAGTTGAAGTGTCGGCCACCCAAGCGCTGACAATCGAGTCGACTTTGAAATAAAACCAACCGCAGATCGAAAGTATAAGCAGCGTATTCCCAAAACGAATTTTCATTCGCCCAAGAGAGGCGTGATTTTCTTCGCCAGGCCCCCAAGAACGCCACATGTAGCACAGCCCTATTGGAAAAGAGAGCAAAGCGAATAGGCCTAGATGTTGGGTGTCTGAAAGGGTCGAGTCTGGAGTCCAAGACACAAGGAACAGGAGATGCCGAACATTTGAAGCAACAATAGCCAGCAGGGATAAACCAAGAAAGAACAGCGGATACCATCGTTTCATGAGCCCTCCCTGCTGGCCTCAAGCATCTACTCTACATCTGTGCGGCAGTAGTCCAACACTTCTCTTACGTTCGTCTGGCAGTCATTCGCCCCTGGGAAATACGTCCCTATGTCTGTGCCGGGCTGTATCAACTTGTCCACGCAACTTTCATCAACGTTGGGTACGGGCCAGCATTTGGCGTTCGGTTGGTCGGACTGCCCTGTATGGTCTTCCCAACTTGAATTCGAGAAGAGGCCGCCTTCGATTTCCTTTTTGAGGCCAGCCTCGGTCGAGTCGGTTTTGAGCCAATGGTGGTCGAGTACCCTTTCAAGTACTGGAAATTTAAGCGGACGCTCGCAGAACTCCACCTCCAGCCCCCACACGTCCACCCGGTTCACCGGATCATCGACGCAGTAGCCGTACCAGTCCTTGTCGCCGCCCTTTGCGCCCATGGGGTCGAGCGCGGTGAAGCGGCCCTGATGGAAGCGGCTATTTCTCCTGCCAGAACCAGAGGTTGCGTATTTTGACGCCTCTTGATTTCAGGTGTTCAAGGATGCCTTGATCAACGGGAATCCAGCAAAAGTTGAAGCGTGTGATAAGGAATCCTGTCTCGTATTTGATAAAGAGCCAGTACGTGTAATCACTGTAGGGATTCATGTTCAAGACTGCGCGGATGGAATCATAGCGGACTGTCTTGGATTCAGGCCAGATTGCAGTAAAGTGTTCATCAGAAAACGAGGTTATGCGCATTGGGCGTAAACACAAAATGCCAAATAAATAGAGCCCGGCAGCGGAGATGCCAATTGGTATTATCTCCTTTGTCAATAGCCCACCCAAAGCAACAAAAACAGGAATTACGTATAGGCGCCTAAAGAATTTTGCGAAACCGTAGGCACTTCGTATCTCATCATTTTCCCTGATGACGATTTCCATCTTTCCTCTCTCTTCCGTGGCGCAAGGCCCAGAAGTGAGCCTTGCGCCAGTCCCCTTGACAGGGCCCGTTAATCGCGGTTGTATAAATCAAAGTCATCCGGCGGGGTATCCCGTCGTAAATCCGGTACAGGCAAATCCTTGGACCAAGTATATGTTTCGTAGGCATGGGTCTCAGGCGTTCCTGCACCAGCGCCTATTTGAACTGCCCCGCCCTCATATCCGTTACCCATGATCGTATCGACTCCGATCGTTGGTCCCCATTTGAATTGCCCAACCGGAAGATCCCCGGTGCTCCACCCTGCCTGCGTTCCCTCACCGGCGAGGTCGTCCATGCGGGTGGCGTTGGTGGCTTGGCCGAAGAGCCCGCCTGAAACTCCGTAGCCAGCAGCCGGGCCTGCGCCGACAGTGCCTTGCCAACTCCAATTCCCTTCACCATCTCTGCCTACCGATGTGCTGGCCGTTCCACCAACACCAAAAGCTCCACCACTCACTCCAAAGCCTCCGCTCGCCGTCCACAGCCCCCACACATCCACCCGGTTCACCGGGTCATCGACGCAGTAGCCGTACCAGTCGCTGTCGCCGCCCTTGGCGCACATGGGGTCCAGGGCCGTCAAGCTTTATGGGAGAGAATTACCAGTACGGACTGCCTCGGACCACAAGCCTCATATGCCCCTTATATGCTGCCATCCTTTCATCCGGCTCAACAACTCGGACCACGACGGAATGGGCTCGCGTGCCCATGTGCTGCGGCAGCAAGACGAAGTCTAGCGAGTCTCCCAAGGATTTTCCAGATTGGTCTCGCGATTCCGGCAAGTTGTTTTCGTACCGCTTGCGGAGCACCAGCCTGTCGCCTTGGTAGTACTCTATGTCGAGGACGCACTTGGGACGGAAGAACAACGGTGGATATTTCCCATGGTACCGGATGGCCAGTTCGAATTCATTGGCGAATGGCACTGTAAACGGTTCGCGGATCGTGGCGCCTTTCTCCCAAAGCGCAATCTCCTGACCGTGCGAGACCTCGTCGTAGATGTCGCTGCGCAAGAGCCTGTTCAGCAGTGCGGAGACAGGGGGATACACGTTGACCTGCCAAGCCAGGAGCATGGCCGCCGCGAACACGCCAAAAGCAATGAGCAGAGGCCTTCTCGTTTTGCCATTTCGTTCTTTCATGTCACCACCTTTGTCGATTTGGCCGCTACCTGGGATCAAGCTCTGAACCGCGTTGTTCACGCCCTATCTTGTACATGCGCTGCCGCATTTGCGTTTCCCAATCCTGGCAGTTGTCGCTGGTACAGGAATATGGCGAATCGTTTTCCGGCGGCCAGCGGCGCAAGGCCTCCCGTGCGATGTCATCTGGAAAGCTTTCGCTTCTGGGGTTGTAGTCGCCTTCCGAATGCTTTTTGTCTGCATGGACGCCGTCGGAGAACTTGCCAATATTTTCGCCAGTCCCGTCCTCAAACCAACCCTGAACGTGTTTGAGTTCCAGGTTGTTCTTGTCGAGCCACGGCGTGCTGATTTCGGGCACAGAACCAAAGGGACTGTCTAGCGGTCGTTCCTTGAAAACAAACAGCCCCCACGCGTCCACCCGGTTCACCGGATCATCGACGCAGTAGCCGTACCAGTCCTTGTCGCCGCCCTTTGCGCTCATGGGGTCAAGCGCGGTGAAGCGGCCGGTGTCCGCGTCGTAGTCGCGCCAGACGAAGCGCGTGAGGCCCGTGTCGGCGTCAAAAAGCCCGCCCGCGAAGCCGAGGGGCAGGCGCACCACATCGCCCCGAACCTGCAACAGGTTGCCGAAGCTGTCGTATTGCATCGTCTGTACAACATGGCCATCCGTGGTGGCAAGGGCCAGCGGCGTGCCGACCTGGTCGCAGAGCAGCAAGTACGAGTCATCGCTGTTCGTTACGCCAATTGGCGTCCGTCCCTCAAGGTACGCCAGCCTCCACCACTCGCGCCCGTCGTGAAATTCCGAGAGCCGCAGAGGGTCCAGCCAGCGATAGGCCTCGACCACGCGGCCGTTGATGCGCTTCTGCGTCCGCTGGCCATTGGCGTCGTAGGCGTAGTCGATGCGCCGCCCGTCGGGCAGGTCCACGCCCAAGAGCAGACCGCCGGGCTCGTAGTGGTAGTGTGTTTCGCGCTGACCCGAAGAGGTGGCCTCAATCTTCAGGTTGCGAAAGCCCGCCTTGTCGTGGCCGTACTGAACGGCCCCGGCCTGCCCCAGCCGGTCGCCCAGGTTGTAGCTGTAGCGCCGCTCGCCACGGAAGCGCTGCGGGTTGATGTCCGCGAGGCGTCGGCCCTCGTGGTCGTACTGGTAGGACTCCAGCAGGCCGTCCGCGCCATCGGTGACGCGGGCGAGGCGTCCTGCCGAATCATAAGCGTAGCGCCGGATTTCGGCCTCGCCGCCGAGGTTCAGGGTGCGCTCTGCAATGCGCCCCCTTCGGGGGTTTTGGGGATCGCGCCGCAACGAGAGAAATGGGCAGGGCATAGGAGCTCCTTGCGTTTGCGGGCCAAGCAGTATGCTCGATGCAAATTTCGCAAGGGTAGCATGGGGTTTCGGGGCCGGACAAAATAGGAATGATTTTGGGCGGGAAAAGGACAAGAATAGCGGGTTGACAGGGGTTGGGGAAGATGAAGGACTCCCGCCCCTGCTCCCCGCTCCCCGCCAAAGGGCATTCGCCCTCTGGACTCCCTGGACAAGCGAAAAGGCTCTTCCGCGCAAAGCCGCTGGAAGAGCCTTTTCGCTTGAACCGCTCATCTAGCGGATGCGACTCCCGAGAACTCCCGCCGCGCCATGTCCATGAACGCGGCAAGCGGCGGCGAAAGCCACTTGTCCTTGTGCCGGATCATCAGCACCGCCGTCTCCAGCTCGCCCTCGACCCACGGCAGCGCCGTGATGCGCCCGGCCGCCAAATGTTCGCGCACGGCCAACTCCGGCAGCAGGCTCACCCCCACGCCGTTGGAGACGCAGCCGCACAGGGCCGCCGCGCTGGAAAACTCGACCCTGGCCCCGGCCTTGATGCCGTTTGCGTCGAGGATGTTCTCCAGAATGCGGCGGTATGCGCAGTCCTCCTTGGACAAGACGAGCGTCTCGCCGCGCAGATCCTTCGCGCTTACCTGCGCGGCGCCGGCCAGCCGATGCTCCGGCCCGGAGACCAGCACCAGCCGCTCCACGCCCAGCGACTCGGCCACCAGGTCGGCCGCGCGGATGGAGTCCGTGAGCAGAAAGGCCAGGTCCGTCACGCCCTGGCGCAGGTTCTTGCCCAGGCTCTCGTAGGTGCAAGCGGTGAAGTCGAGGGAAATCAGCGGAAAGCGCTCGCGAAAACGCCGGATGACCCCGCCCATGCGAAAGGCGCACAAATACTCCGGCGTGCGGATGCTGAGAGAGCCCCGCGCCTCGGACTCGCTGGTGGCCCAGGTGCGCGCTTCCTCCTCCAAATCCAGAATCTTGCGCACGTAGTCCAGCAGCCCCACGCCCACGTCCGTCAGCGCCACGCGATGCCCCGTGCGCTCGAACAGCCGCACGCCAAGCTCGCCCTCCAACGCCGCAATGCGCGCCGAAACCGTGGACTGCGCCGCGTGCAGCGCCGTGCCCGCCCGCTGGAAGCTCAAGATCCGCGCCACTTCCGCAAAGGTCTTCATGTCCCGCAGTTCCATGCGCCCTCCGTTCGGTTCTGCCGATGCATCCCATCGAAAACAATCGTTGGACGCGATGCTCGGCCGGGAATAATCAAGTAGGCCGATAGGAATGGCAAGTCAAAGCACAGCAAACAACAAGGAGACGGACATGGAAAGCGCAATGGACAGCGCACAGGTGCGGAATGCGGCGATGGACAAGATGCGGCACGGCATGAACTGCGCCGAGGCCGTGTGCACCACCATTATGGAGACGAGGATGCAGCCGCAAAGGCCAGACGGACAAGCCATGCCTTTTGCCGCGGCGATGACCGGACGCGCGGCCACAGCCTTTGCCGGGGGTCTGGGCCGCAGCAAGGAGGAGATGTGCGGTGCGCTGGCGGGCGGCGTGCTTGCCCTGGGCTGTCTGTTCGGACGCGAGACGCCGGGCAGTGACTATTCCTACGTGGCCGATCTGGCCGCGGAGTTTCGCCTGCGCTTCCGGGCCCTCACAGGGGCCACGCGCTGTTTGGACGTGCTCGCGGCGCTGGGGCCGCAGGAGCACTGGGAAGCGTGCATCCGCCTGGCCGGAGACACGGCCGGCGCGCTGCACGAGCTGCTCGCAGAGCAGGCCTAGGGCAAGTGGGCAGAGGGACGGAACGCCAAGAACATCCAAGGGGCGCCGCCCCTGGACCGGGTCCAGGGGAGAAATGTACCACCCGAAATCGGTTGTTCCAGCATCCCCCTGCCCAGGGCACGCCCACTGAATGTCGCCAGCGGGGCGCAGGACAAAAAGCCGACCCCTATTGGCGTACACAATAAGAGAACTGCGGTGAATATTCTTCAGTCGTTCTCCGCCGCCAGACAGACTCGATTACGACCTGTTTCCTTTGCTCGGTACAAGGCCATGTCGGCCCTTTTCATCAGATCATCCACAGAATGTTCATTCCTCCAGGCCGCGGCCAAGCCGAGGCTGACAGTGAAGCGAATCGTACTGGCCTCAAAGGTCACTTCGGTTGCCATCACTGCCTGGCGAAGGCGCTCTGCAATGATCTGTGCTTCGGTCTCGCCAGTCTGGGGCAGTAAGACTCCGAACTCTTCGCCTCCCAGGCGACCGGCAACATCAGTCTCCCTCAAGGCCGTCTTCATCACTTTCGCCAAGCGCCGCAGCACTTCGTCTCCGGCAGCGTGTCCGTACCCGTCGTTGATGGTCTTGAACTTGTCGATGTCGAGCATGACGAGGCAGAGCTCGAAGCCGTGCCGCTTGGTCCGCTTGAGCTCCACGGTGGACTGCTCCCAGAAGTGGCGCCTGTTCGCCAAGCCGGTGAGCCCATCCGTTACGGCCTGCGTGTTCAGCTCGTTGATGAGCGACTCCAGCTTCGCCTGCGCCTGCTTCATCTCGGTCACGTCGGAGATGAGCACGAAAAAGCCTTGCACCGTGTCGCCCTGTTTGTCCGGGATGTAACGGGCCAGCGTGTTGCCAACGCTTCCGTCCGCCTTTTTTAGGGTGCGTTCAAAGGTCTGCGGCTCTCCCCAAAGGGCGGCGTAGATATGTGCCTGGTTAAGCCGGAACAGTTCTTCCCCGAGCAGGTCCTGCATGGCTATCCCGACAAGCTGGTCGGGACTTTTTCCGAACCACTCCAGATAGGCTTGGTTCGCAAACTGGCACCTCAGCTCCGCATCCCAGTAGCCGATCATGCCGGTAAGCCGCGCCACAAAAAGCCCCGCCGTGAACATTCTCGTTCACCAGCGGGGCCATGTCATTCCTTGGTGCCCAGGGTGGGGCCCGAACCCGCATAACCCGAAGGTTGCGGCGGTTCAATTCCCGCAGCACGTGGTGCCGGGAGGTGGACTTGAACCCCCAAGGACCTTACAGCCCCAACGAATTTTAAGTCACGTGACAGGTGGTGCCGGGAGGGGGACTTGAACCCCCAGGAACCTTACGGCCCCAACGAATTTTAAGTTCGTCGCGTAAACCAGTTCCGCCACCCCGGCGACCACTCTGCATACCTTTGCCGCATCCCCGGCGCAACTGAAATTTAGCAAGGGGATTATTGCGATATCATCCCCTGCTGCACTACGGCGGCCGCCCAAGTGGCTCCCTGAAGGACCTGTTTGATTGCGTCTTTGTCCTGGGGAGCAAAATGGGCGTATCGGCGGGTCGTCTGAAGATTCGTGTGGCCCATGTGCTCCGCGACCGCGAAAAGTGGGACGCCACGGCGAACCAATCTCGTGCAGCACGTGTGCCTCCATGTGTAAAGGATCACGCCCTCAAGGCCATACGGTATCTCCAATGGTTGATTATTTCGGGTACAATCGCCTGGTGTGTTCCACGCGGTGCAGTCCTCTCGCGTGAGACATGCAGGATATCGTGACGCCTATTCGATGTTGTCCATGATCCCTTTGGCGTTGCTACCGCCCCGGGGCTGCTGTTCAAGGCACGCGCTTTGGGATAGTGTTCCCGAATGCCGCACCGTCTCCGCAGCCATTCGCCCCGGGCGCGACTGACGCGCTGGATCCTTTGCGCCCAGGTGTTCGTCGCGCTGCTGCTGGCGGTCTCCCCGGCGCGCGGCGTGGACTGGGCCACCCTGGCGCAGCCTGCGGGCACCTTTGTGGGCAACGCCGCGAACCCGGGCGGCGTATATTCTCCGGCCACCATCAACGCCATTTTGGGCGGCAACCCGCCCTTCGATTCCGGCACGGGCGTCACCCTCATCCGCGTGACCAAGACCCAGCAATACGTGCGCTTCTACAACCCCACAGACCAGGCCAACCCCTCCGGTGCCGTGGGCTCGTGGATGATGCGCGCCAGCGAGGTGCGCGGGCTCACCGCCGCGCAGATCCGTGACAAATTCGCCCTGCCGGCCCTGCCCACCAATATAGTGCAGGTGCAGGTGCCCGCCAGCTACGCGCTGTACACGGGCATTGCCGCGCCGATAGCGGGCTGGGGCGCCGGCGGCGGCCTGCAGAACCGCGTCATGGCCAACAAGGCGCCGGCGGGAGTCGCCAACGACCCCTGGCTGCCGGCTTCGAGCTACCTCTACGCCCAGGCCCTGACCGGCGCGCCGGTGCTCTCCTACAAGACGGCGGCCGTAGGCAAGGCGGCAACGCGCATGGGCGCATACATGGACGGCCTCAGCCCCCGCGCCAACAGCGACCTGGACAGCGTGTACAATGCGTTGGACACCCTGTACCTGAGCGGCCAAACGCCCAGCGTTGCCCAGGCCATGAATGCATTCTCGCCCGTGCGGCTCGATGCCTTGAACGTCATCTCCCTGCACACCAGCGCGCTCCAGTCCGCCTCCCTCGACGCCCGCTCCGCCAGCCTGGCCCAGGATTCCGGCAGCACAGAGGGCGGCGCGCCGATTTTACTGTCGCTTTCCGGTGGGCTGGAAGAGCTTGCGGGCGTGCTGCCGCAGTTGGGCCTGCGCGAGACAATGGCGGGCGGATACGGCCTGTGGCTGCGCGGAACAGGGGAGTACCTGCGCGACAACACCATGGGCGCCACGCCGTTCTCGGCCGTCACCACCGCTGTGCACGCCGGGGCCGACAGGCGCGTGAGCCCGGAGCTGGTGCTGGGGCTTGGCCTCGGCTACGGGCGCACGCTGCTGGACTGGGAATCGGACGGTGGCGACAGCACCACCGGCACTTACAGCCTCTGCGCCTATGGCTTCTGGAACAGCGGCGAATACTTCGTCAACAGCGACGCCACCCTCGATTTGTCCTTCACCGAGGTCCGCCGGCGCATCCTGACGGCGGTGGTGGACCGGGTGGCGCGCTCCAGCCAGAGCGGCACAGGGGCGAACCTGCGCGTGCGCGCGGGCAGGCGCGTGGAACTGGCCCCGGGAGGCTGGACCCTTACCCCGGCCGTCGCGCTTGGTTACGGCCTGCACAGGCAGAATTCCTTCTCGGAGCACGGCGCGGGCGATCTGAGCCTGGAGGTGCGCGCGGCCACGGCACAGACCCTGCGCACCGGTGCGGAACTGGCCGTGAGCAGCCGCATGGAGCTGGCCGCAAACGCCGTCCTGGTTCCGGAGGCCGCCCTCGGCTGGCAACGCGAAACGCCCCTGGACAGCCGGGTCATGCGCGCCTCATTCACCGGGTATTCCGAGTCATTCCAGAGCTACGGCGACGACGCCCCCCGCGACAGCCTGCTGCTGCGGGCCGGGGTGACGCACAGCAACGCCGCTGGGTTGACCCAGTTCGCGCGTTATTCCGGCACACTGCGCGAGCGTTTCCAGGCCCACAGCCTGGAGGTCGGCTGCCGCTGGAACTTCTAGCCGGAGGATTTGCGCACGGCCGCACCCCCGGCGCAAGGGCTTTTCCTCCTCGCGGGCCGGCCAATAGTGGGCGGAACACGGGATTTTCGGCCCAAGTGCCTGAACGTCTCTTGGTTTTTCTCGCAAGACGAGGCACAACAGGCGCGTAGGGCGCGGCGACAGGACATCGGAACAATCCCGGTTCGCGGCTGCCCCGCCAGCTACGCCCGGAGGAGCCCCGGCCAGTTTCGGGGCAGCACCGGAAATTTCCTCGCCGCGGAAGGCCCTGTGCCGGGGTCAGCGTCACAGTGTCCCCAGACGGGCAGCGGACAACGACGCGCAAAGAGGCTGGCCACGCAAACGCAGAGGCCCCCGGAACGCACTCGCCGGCCCGCGGGTCCACGGTGAAGCGACCAAACGACCGCAAGGCGTCAGCAACAACACTGGCCATGAGCCGGGAACGCATCCATATGCAGATCACAGCCCGCACTTTCCTCATCATCTGGCTTGGCCTCATCGCCCTGCTCGGGGGACGCTACGCCTACGATTTCTGGCTCGGCAGCGAGCTGCCGCCCGGCCTCATGCGGGCGGACGGCCGCGTCGACGGCGACCCCATCGCCCTCCAGGCGGACATGCCGGGAAAAATCGCCAGCCTCAGCGTGAAGGAAGGCGATCTTGTGGAGACCGGCCAAACCGTCGGCACCCTCGACATCTGCTCCATCCAGACCTCGCTGGAGCAGGCCCAGCGGGACTATGACAAGCTCATGGCCGAGCGCGAGCGCATCGTCTCGCGGCGCGGCATCACCCAACAGAAGGCCGCGGTCGCCGTCGAGTCCGCCAAGGTCTCCATGTTCAAGGCCTTGTCGAAACTGGAGCGCCTGGACGCGGAAAAACCCAGCGCCAAGGCGCGCGCCAAGCGCCAGGCCGACGAGTCGGAAATCGTCCGCCTGGCCGGACAGGTGAAGCTGGCCGAACTGGCCCAGGTGAAGATCAAGGGTGAGGACGACGGCCTGAACGAGCTGGAGGGACGCATCGCCGACGCCGGGCACGGTCTGGCCAAGCTGCGCGAGAGCATGGGCGATCCCGCCATCAAGGCCCCTGCCGACGGAGTGGTCACGCGGCGCCTCTTGAACGTGGGGGACAACGCCGCCCACGGCCAGGCCGTTGCCGAAATGGCCGACCTGAGCCGGGTCTTCCTCAAGCTGCGGCTGCCGAAGGAACAGGTGGCGCGGCTGGCCATAGGCCTGCCCGCACACGTTTGGCTGGAGCGAACCCCTGACACAACGCTGAAGGCCAAGGTTGGCTACATTGCCGAGGCGCCGGACCCCGGCCCGGCGGGCGGCCCCACCCTGTACACGGTCAGGCTCTATTTCGACAGCAACCCCGGCAAGCTGGCCATGCCGGGACAGACAGGAGCGGCGCTCATCCGCCACGACGAGCGGGTGGCCTGGCGCAAGCTCCGCAATCCTTTTGGCGGCTAGCGGCAGGCGCCACGGACAACCCCGCCGGGTGGAAACGCCAACGGGAGAATGCCCGCCGGCCCGGACGGGCCGCTGGCGGATGAACAACGCACTTTCAACGCGCCCACAGCGCCGAGGTACAATCGCATGGACAAAGCCGCCGGTCGAATGGAGCGCCCCAGGGTCAAGGGGCGCTATCTTTGGATCGGGGAAGAGAAATTCTTCGTCCGGGGGGTGACTTACGGCCCCTTTCCGCCGGATGAAAACGGCGACTACCTGCCCCCCGCGGAGCAGGTCGAGGCCGACTTCCGCCAGATGCGCGAAACCGGGGTCAACACCATCCGCATCTACTGGGTGCCGCCCGTCTGGCTGCTCGACCTGGCGCTGAAGCACGGCATCTGGGTCATGGTCGGCGTTCCCTGGCCGCAGCACATCTGCTTTCTTGACCAGTGGGAGGTCAAGGAAAGCATCCGCAAGACCATCCGCGAGGCAGTGCGCTCCACGGGCCGCCACCCGGCCGTGTTCTGCTGGCTCATCGGCAACGAGATTCCCCGCCACGTGGTGCGCTGGCACGGCGCACGCAAGCTGGAGAAGTTTCTGGAGTCGCTCTATCGGGTGGTCAAGCGGGAGGACCCCGAGGCCCTGTGCAGCTACGCCAACTATCCTTCCACGGAATATCTCCGGCTCAAGTTCCTGGATTTCCTCTGCTTCAATATTTACCTCCACGCGGAAGCGGATTTCCGCGCCTACCTGAAGCGGCTGCAGAACGTGGCCGAGGAGTTGCCTCTGGTCCTGTCGGAATTCGGCATGGACTCCATGCGCAACGGCGAGGAGGAGGTGGCCGCGCTGCTTAGCTGGCAACTTGCCGCGGCCTTCGAGCTCGGGGTCTCCGGCACCGTGGTCTTCGCCTGGACGGACGAGTGGTTCACCGGCGGGCACCTCATCGAGGACTGGGCCTTCGGCGTGGTGGACGCGCTGCGCCAGCCGAAGGCGGCGCACGCCGCCCTAGCGCGTCACTACGGCGGCCAGCTACCCCCACCCCTGCCCGAACCGCCCATGATCTCCATCGTGGTGTGCGCTTACAACGGCCAGTCCACCATGGAAGGCTGCCTGGCCTCCCTGACCAAGGTGGTCTACCCCCGCTACGAGGTCATCGTGGTGGACGACGGCTCCAAGGACCGCACCGGCGACATCGCGGACCACTACGCCCAGCTCCGGCCAGACATCTTCCGCGTCATTCACCAGCCGAACAAGGGCCTCTCCGCCGCGCGCAACGTGGGTCTCGGCGCCGTCGTGGGCGAAATCACCGCCTATACCGACTCCGATTGCTACGTTGACCCGGACTGGCTGACGTACATGGCCTGGGCCTTCACGGAGGAGCGTTTCGCGGCGGTGGGCGGACCGAACCTGCCCCCGCCGGAGGACAACCGCGTGGCGGGCTGCGTGGCCGTCTCGCCGGGTGCGCCCACCCACGTGCTCCTGGCGGACGACATCGCCGAGCACATACCCGGCTGCAACATGGCCTTCCGCACGGAGATCCTGAAGTCCATCGGCGGGTTCGACGTGACCTACCGCGCCGCCGGCGACGACGTGGACGCCTGCTGGCGGCTCATGGACCAGGGGCACCTCATCGGCTTCAGCGCCGCCATGTTCGTGTGGCACCACCGGCGCAACACCATCAAGGCCTACCTGAAGCAGCAGAACGGCTACGGCCGGGCCGAGGCCCTGCTGGCCCCCAAACACTACGAGCGCTTCAACGCCCTGGGCAACTCGCGCTGGGCGGGGCGCATCTACGGCGACATCTCCGGCCACACGCTCACGGTGCGGCCGGTCATCTACCACGGCGTGTTCGGCACCGGGCTGTTCCA
>Ga0209800_10003469_pt1 | contig 12514 bp, 2 predicted proteins | sample Higcelweek8metaG_FD_187174 | JGI IMG/M metagenome (GOLD analysis project Ga0209800, IMG submission 187174) | Freshwater pond sediment microbial communities from the University of Edinburgh, under environmental carbon perturbations - High... | ecosystem: Environmental > Aquatic > Freshwater >... | reverse complement strand
GTTTGCTTCCGCCGTCACAGTTACAGTTCCATTACCAGTTCCTGTTGATGGGTTGATCGTTATCCAGGGTTGGTCTGACGAAACCGACCATGATATGTTTGAAATAACTCCGAATGTAGTATCACCTGCTATTGATGTAATGTCTAATGTAGTTGGTGAGACGGAAAGTGTAACCGCTCCGGTTATCTGAGCGACTGTGATGGTTTTTGAAGCCACTCCTGTTGCCGAAACCGTTATGGTTGCAGTACGTTCAGTTGGTAAAGGATTTTCTTCGGCAGTAACAGTTATGGCGCCATTACCTGTACCCGAAACCGGGTTCACTGTTAACCATGTTTGGTCGGAAGAGACTGTCCAAATTGCGTTTGAAGTAATGGAAAACGAAGTTGTACTACCCGCTGCCGACTCTACATTCAGCATGTTTGTCGAAACCGAAAGCGTTGCCGCGCCTGCCTCCTGTGTTACGGTGACGGTTTTTGATACGACACCCGTTGCCGAAACAGTAACGATGGCAGAACGGGTCGTTAACAACAGATTTTCTTCAGCCGTTAAAGCAATAGCTCTATTGCCAGTGCCGGAACCCGGATTTACAGTCAACCATGTTTGATCGGACGATACGGTCCAACCCGTATTTGATGAAACCGTAAACGAAGCTTTACTGCCTGCCGATGCCTGTATGTTCAGCGAGGCAACTGTGACAAAAAGCGTTGTCGTTCCGGCGGCTTGTATAACTGTTACTGTTTGCGAAGCCACTTCTGATGCAGAAATTGTTACAGTGGCTGTGCGTGATACAGGAAGAGGATTAGCCTCCGCGGTTATGGTTATCGTATTGTTACCAACTCCTGATGCCGGGCTGACTGTCAACCATGTTTGATCAGAAGATCCGGTCCAGCCGGTATTTGAAGAAACCAAAAACGTTGACGTGCTGCCCGCTGTTGAAGCAATGTTCAACGTGTTTGGAGTAACCGAAAGAGTATCTGCCATATTCCAGGCAATGGCAAAAGCTTTGTAATAAGTTACAGTTCCACCGACATTCGAACTACCGGCATCTATGTAATAATCGGGGCTTATGGCGTAAGTAAATAATTCGCTTCCTTCACCAATGTTTTCGGGATAAGTAGCAAATCCTTCTTTTTCAAAATAGGTTTTTGCAAAAATGGGTTGTGTCCTAACAGTCCCATCCGTATTTATACATACCGGGTTATTATAACCGATATAATCAGTTAAATGAGTTACAAATATTTCACTCTCAATGGGACAGAGTGCAAGAGTCTCAATAAATCCTTCTGAAATAACTCCATTTGAGGCAGGAGCCAGGGATACTAAAGTTTGATAGAGATTGCTATTCCCATAACCGCTGGCTATTAAGTCGTCAATCAAGCCACCTTCGTTACTGAGTATAAACGTGGTGGGTTGTGGCACTGAAATTTTAACAGGCTGTGTGAAAAAATCCTGACCGGGAATAGCTAAGAAATTTGCTCCGTCGCCAAGGTTGTTAGCACCGGGATCACCGGGAATACACTCGTTCGAAACATTCCCTTCCATCGATGAAATAACCGCAAATAAGCGCAATGTCAGTGAAGTATCGACCCCGGCAAAAGCTGAGATTGGAATTTTAATTTCAACCCCTTTTTGGTGATTAACAGAATAACTGCTGTCGTAAGCAACGGTTATGAATCCCGAACCTCCAAAAACAGAACCAATTTCGAAGTTTGAACTCCCTCCCATTTGGTTGGTTGTTCCAATATTGGCTGCTTTATTTGATGTACCATATCGGATAGCATCGGTGAAAAATTTGAATTGGGTACTACTGCCTTCATTAAAACCAAGGGCAAAATCGACATCAAAATCCATTCTAACATTGCCCATATAGGAAAACGCACAGCTCACAAATTCACCTGAATTTCCTCCCCAAAGAGTATTGGTACCTCGCCCCTGAACGCCAGAGAAATCGAAGAAGAGCAGGATGTTATCGTTACTGGTTACCTCGCCGGTCATTCCAATAAAAAGATTTTCACCATCGGTATGATATTTCAATTCACCAAGGTTGTTTTTAGTTCCAAATCCATTTTGTCCGCTCGTAAATGCAGCCAAGGTTTCATAACTTTCATCGGCCATGTCACCATCAATCAATATCCTATCACGACGACCCTGCAATGCACTGTAAATATCTAATTTTCCGGCGCCCCAGATATTGTTTGGAAGAGGGCTTAAACCCGATTCATTGCTAAAGTTTTTCATCGCATCATAAACTTGTTGGGGTGATGCATCGGGGTATTTTTCAAGATAGAGAGCTGCCGCCCCTGCCACAACCGGGCAAGCCATGCTGGTTCCCCTCAAGGAATAATAATTGGCATCGCCACCAGGAAGGCCATCGTTATCGATCCAGGAATTTGATAAAGTTTGATATACATCCTGATCGCGTAACGATAAAAGAACTGCACCCGGAGCACAAAGATCGGGTTTAATACGCTGATCCATTGTTGGTCCAAGACTTGAAAATGGAGCGATATTGTTTAATACCGAAGAGGCTCCCCACCAGCGTGAATTATCATTTGGGTTCGTCCAGCTAGTTTTAGACACATAAGCGCCAACCGCAAAAGCATGAAGCGCCGATGCCGGGGAACTAATGGTATAAAAGGGTTCGGCATTGGTGAATGTAACATGATCGGTACCAATACGCAGATTGTTCCAATCTTCATAAATATGAACTTGCTGTGAAAAATTTGAATGATTTACAACTTTCACATAATAGGTTCCTGCTGAATAAAGGGCAACGTTATACCAGGAATAGCACGATTCTGTACCTTTCAGGCTTTCGGTAGCAGGTAAAATGGTAACATCGTTTAAGGGTTGTTTCAATGAATCGAAATAAAGAAGGGACAATTCGTTTCTTTTTGTACCATCGGCCCACACCATATTAAACCGGAGCATCGTTGTATCGCCACTTGGTTCTGAAACCTTTACTTCAATAAAATCGCTTTGCGAATTTGAAGCTACGGTCTCCATCCAATGTTTATCGATATCGGCTTTGTTGCCTGCTGAACAAAAAAACGGAACACCCTGACTGTATGCCCAGTCTACTTTTTGTTCCAATGCCGAACTACCATCATGGAAATCGTCCCACCCTCCGTAACTCATCGAAATTATATCGGCATGATAAACAGTTACTGCCGCATCAATGGCTGCTATAATGTATGGATCTCCAGCATCGGCATCTTCATCCTGCCCAATTTTCAGAAAAACCAGATCAGCTTCGGGAGCCATACCTTTGAAAGCGCCTTTACCATTGTTCCAATGGGTTTGCCCTTCTGATAACACTCCACGGCCAAGGGCGGTTGCAGTTACATGCGTTCCATGCCCGGTTACGGTATTGGCAACATTATCATCGAGTAACGGAAAATAGGAATAATCTTTATATTCAAAAGATGAAGGCAAATCAGAACCTGAGTATGAAATGTCAATTCCCGAATCGAGGATACATATTTTTTTGCCTTTCCCTTTGTGCCCCTTTGCCCAAGCCATTTGCGCTTTTATCAACTGAGAGGCCGTGTTGTTAAGCGCCTTGCTTGTGCGCTCGCCCGAATCAATCTTCTTTACCGATGATAGTTCAATGATTTTTTGAATGTTATTCATTGGAATAGAGGCAACCAAAAAACCATACAGATGACCTTCGAGTGGTGGTGTCCAAGTATTGAAAAACAGCGTCACACCAAGATTTTCAAGTTCCTGAATCTGTTCAGTTGAAGGATAGGCATCAAAGTATAAAATGACATTGTTGGTGATGACATTTTTGCTCTTCAAGTTGCCTGAAGATAGCTCTTCAGCATTCAGTATGGACTCAAAAAGTTTTCCGCTTAGAATCTTTTCTCTGACTAGTGAAGATGTGTTTAGCGCACTTTTTAACGTAAGTTTTTCCGCATTTTGTGAAAACAATACGACAGAAAAGAAAGAAATCAGAATCAAAAAAAGTAGTTTTTTCATAATAGTTTCTTTTTTTTATTGATCCTTCTCCAACCTCCATTCAAAACCCAATTCTTTCGTTTTCGAGTTTCAATGTTTTCCTCCCTTATTGTTGTTAATTTAATTCATTCTCAGATCAAATTCAATTTTTAATTAGTTTTTTCTTTATTGTAACCCGATCATTTGTAAGTTCTAACAGGTAGATCCCTTTTTCAAATTGAATGGAAGGAATAAACTCATTCCCTGAAATTTTCCGGGTGAAGATCATCCGTCCCCTGATATCGAATACCGAAACAATTGTTGCATTTCCACTTGAACACACATAAAACCCATCTGAAAACGGGTTGGGATAAACCCTGATTTTAGCCAGTTCATTGTCCAAAACACCAACGGTTCCCGGCTGGGTTACTGTTACGGTTTGTGAAGTTACCCCGGTTCCCGATACGGTGATGGTGGCACTCCGGGCAGATGATGAAGGATTAACGTCCAATGTCAATGTTACCGTTCCATTTCCACTGCCCGACAAAGGAACAACCGTGAGCCAATTTTGATCCGAAACAACCGTCCAGCTTGTGTTCGAAGTGATCGTAATAGTCGTGTCGCCTCCTGTTGCCGCTATGTCGATGGTTAATGGAGACACTGTGAGTGTGGCTTCACCGGCGGCCTGGGTCACCGTGACTGTTTGCGAAGTAACACCGCTCCCTGAAACGGTCACGGTTTCTGAGCGTGCCGAAGCAGTTGGGTTAGCTTGTGCAGTAACAGTCACTGTTCCGTTGCCTGTACCGTTTGTCGGGTTGACCGAAAGCCAGCTTTGATCGGAAGTAAGCGACCATCTGGTGTTTGAAGTAACGTTGAAGGTAGCAGTACTGCCACTTGTAGCAGTTACATCCAGAGCTAACGGCGAAACCAACAGCGTAGCTTCACTGGCGGCCTGGGTTATAGTAACTATTTGCGAAGTAACTCCCGAGGCGGAAACCGTTACAATTGCAGTACGCTCTTCAGTGGTTTCATTCTTTGCTGATGTTAAGGTTACGGAACCATTGCCACTGCCCAATGCTACATTTACCGCTAACCAGGTCTGGTCTGAAACTACTGACCATGATACGTTTGATATAATATTGAAAGTAGCCGTGCTACCTTCTGCTGCAAGTATGTCTAAAGTATTTGATGAAACGGAAAGAATTGCATTTCCTGTTATTTGTGTTACCGTGATGGTTTGTGAAGCTACACCGGAAGCAGAGACCGTTATAATGGCTGTACGTTCTGAAACGGATGGATTGGCTTCGGCAGTTATGGTAACAGCGCCATTGCTACTACCCGATAATGGATTGAGTGTTAACCATGTTTGATTGCAGGTGGCTGACCAACTCGTGTTTGAGGTAACATTAAATGAAGAAGTACTTCCATTTGCTGAAGCCACACTCAGCGTACTGGTTGAAACCGAAAGGGTTGCTGCCCCGGCTGCCTGTGTCACGGTTATAGTTTGCGAAGTAACTCCGCTGCCTGAAACGGTCACGGTTGCCGTACAGGTGGTTGCTGTTGAATTAGCTTGTGCAGTAACAGTTACTGTGCCATTGCCTGTTCCGTTTGCTGGGTTGACCGTAAGCCAGCTTTGGTCTGAAGCGGCTGTCCAGCTGATGTTCGAAGTGACGTTGAAAGTTGCCGTGCTTCCATTTGCCGAAGCTACATTCAGCGAATTCGTCGAAACCGAAAGCGTTGCCGCGCCTGCCAGTTGGGTTACCGTGACCGTTTGCGAAGTTACCCCACTCCCCGAAATGGTTACGATAGCCGTGCGTGCCGAAGCAGTTGGGTTGGCTTCTGCCGTGACGGTTACCGTGCCGTTGCCAGAGCCGTTTTCCGGGCTGACAGAAAGCCAGCTTTGGCTGGAAACAACTGACCAGCTAATGTTTGAATTTACGTTGAATGAAGCTGTACTTCCGTTTGCCAAAGCTACGTTTAATGTATTTGTTGAAACCGAAAGGGTTGAAGATGGTGCCTGCGACCATGCGATGGCAAATACCTTATAAATGGTACTGCCATTCACAGCATTAATGTAATACTCCGGACTGTTGGCGTAGGTGAAGATTTCACGGCCTGTGCCGGAAATATCGGGAGGGTAGGTGGAATAACCTGTTTCCCCGTGATAATCCAGGCCTTTGATGGTGGTTGTTGTGAATACAGTACCATCCGCGTTGATGGCTACACCGCCGTTCAGGTGGGCATAGGTGGATAATAGCGTCGTGAATATTGGGCTTCCGCCAGGGTTTCCGGCCAAAACTTCAAGAAATTCATCAGTAATAGTTCCGCCAGAAGTTTCCTGCATATTTACTAAAGCATCATAAAGACTTCCATTTCCGTATCCGTCAGCAATTAATTCATCAATCAGCCCGCCTTCCTCGTTGGAGAGCACAAAGGTGGTGGCCCCCGGAACTGTGCCGTCGTCGCGGCATTCGTAAGCGCCCAGGTCGGTTTTGCTGCCCATCGGACGGCTGTTCCCGTCTAAATCAACCAAAGGAATCAGGTTATTTTCTGCCGGGTTAAGCCCCTTGCTGATGCACGGCGAGCCAGCCGAAAGGTGAAAGTCACCATGGGCGGCATCGGCAAAAAGCGGGTTGGTGTAAATGTTGTCGTTGCCCGGGAAACTGGTGGCACCGTCCCTGATGCAGCAATGGGAAACCAGCGAATTATCGTTGACATACATTAACTCGTATGTGGAGTTTTGCTCCGGGCTGTTGCCCCAGAAAACAGAATTCAGTACCTGGATGGTACTATAATGGTCGGAAAGTAAACCATAGATGTTTTTAGAAAAGGTACAGTTAACAATTTTAAGCGGCGTTTGGTAGCCAATGGAAACACCGTATCTATTATTTATAAAAAGGCAATTGGTAATGATTCCGTTCCCGTGAGCGTGAAGGCCATCGCCCGAATTGCCGTCAAAAACAGAGTTGGAAACATTAACTACCGAACCGTTATAATTGACCCCATCGCCATTATATTGAGCATAATTTCCAGTAAAATAGCAGTGATCAATAGAAGGCGAAGAACTCCATTCGTTAAATATCCCGCCACCTCCACCGGATGATACAATGGCCGACCCTTTTTTAACATAGGCTGTATTTTTTTCGAAATGGCAATAAGAAATGGCAGGCGAGGAATTATAATAATTGTAGATTCCGCCGCCACCCTCTTCGGGGAGGTAAGTGCCAAAGACCAAATTATTCGTAAATGCGCAATTACGGATTTCAGGCGACGAATAATAATCGTTGAACATAGCGCCACCGCCGCCACTGGCTTTGTTATTGGTGAACAAACAATTTTTGATGGTAGGAGAGGAATTGTAATTGAACATGCCGCCGCCATACCAGGTTTCCCAGTTATCGGCAAGGCCGGAAGCATATCCGTCCCTGATGGTAAACCCTTCTATAACGGTTGATCTCTCAAGGTTTACCCCTTCAGGATGGAAGAATACGTGGTAACTGTTATCGGTGCTGTCGGCTTCGTCGCCAATGTTGCCGCTCAGAATGGTTTCGTTGGCCTCGCCCGGGCCATCATTCTTTCTGAAACTTAGTTCAGCTTCCGTCCCGACAAAACCCCCGTACAATTTCACCCTATTCTTCATCGAAAATGAAACGGAACGGTCGGTACCCGTGGTCGGTTTGTAAGTTCCCTTTGCCACCCAAACCTGATCGTATACAGAAGCTTCATTCAATGCTGGCAGCAAGGAAGTGAAGGCATTCGTCCAACTGGTTCCGTCGTTTTTTCCCGTGGCGCTGACATTTACATAGATGATTTTGATTTCCGGTACATTCAATTCATTCTCATAAGCCCCCATATCGGGCGGGGTACCGCGTGTAATGCCAAGGATGTCGGTAGCGGGAGCCCCAGCGACTGTTCCCGCTCCAATACACGGACTGTTTTTCTTCAATGAAAAGTCATCGTCGGCAGTGCCTATAATCCCATCGACCCCTGAAGTATCGGTAAAGGCGGCATAATCGTAAATATTCCCCTCTCCGGGATAGATTTTTGGGTCGCGGTAAAAACAGCAGTAGGTCACCTTCTCAAAATCGACATTGTATAGGTTAGCCAAAGAATCGTCGTTTGTGCGGTAATTGTTCTGGAAAATGGAGTTTTTAATTGTCGGGTTCGATTTCTCATCGTTGCCAACAGCCCCGCCACCAAAATAATTGTCGATATAATTTCCGTAGAAGGTGCAATTGACTATGCCTGGCGAAGATTGAAAATTTTCAATCCCCCCGCCAAATTCCGCCCAGTTTTTCACAAACAAACAGTTCTGAATGGTTGCCGAACTGTTCATCCCATTATAGATCCCTCCGCCGTATTTTGCATGGTTTTTTCTGAAGATGCAGTTCGAATAGGTTGGTGCCGATTCGTAATTATAGATTGCACCACCATGATTGTCGCCAACGTCATTCCCTTCAAAAACGCAATCGCCCACCGAAGGATTTGATTGATAATTGCAAATTCCACCGCCTGATTCCGCCGTATTATTAAAGAAGAATGAATGCTCGATAACCGAGGAACTATTCACAGAACTACTGAGCGCACTATTGCCGAGTGACAATACCGTATGGTAGTTGAAAATCGCTCCTCCCTGATACAACACTGAGTTGCTGTTAAAAGTGCAGTTGGTTATTGTGGGCGAACTTTCCTGACTGAGCATCCCCCCACCAAAATAAGCATAGTTTTGGGTAAAGCAGCAATTGGATATTTCAGGCGAAGAATTGAGGTTCAGTATTCCACCACCCTCGGCATGGGTTGCATCTGTTTCCGAATAGTTATCGGCATACCCCCCGGTAATGGTAAAGCCATCGAGCAAAGCGGCATTGTCAATTCCTGAGTTGAAGAGAACATGGTAACTATTGTCGGTATTGATCCCCGCGGTACCAATATCGCCACTCAGGATGGTTTCGTTGACTCCTCCAACCCCGTAATTGGTGCGCAGGCTAATGGAGGTCTCCGTCCCGGTAAAACCGCCATAAATTTTGACCCCGCTTTTCATTTGGAATGAAGCCGCCCGGTCGGTACCGACAGTTGGTTTGTAGGTTCCTTTGGCCACCCAGATTTGTTTTCCTGATGTTGCCGCCGCCAAAGCCGGTTGCAGCGAAGTATAGGCATTGGCCCAACTGGTGCCGTTTCCACTACCTGTTGCATTGGCTTTCACATAAATAACCTGAGCGTTTACAGAAACTATCAATAACAGGAATAGGCAAAGAATTAATGTTTTTTTCAGTTTCATGTTTGAAAGAATTAATTGTTATCGGTTATCATCTATAATTACCACATAATGGCTGAAATAATGCAATCGCTTACAGTTCCGCCCTGAACCGTTACAGCAGGAGCTTGTTCGGGATCATCGGCACAGAGCAATTTGACCCGTCCGGTATTGTTGCGGGCAAACGAATAAAACAAAAATTCCTTTTTATCGTAATACGCTCTGAAAGAAGTTGGTATAATTGAAATCGTTCCGTTTGCATTGATTCCGATGCACTGACCGGTACCGGCAAATTGTGAAAGGGCTTTCGTAAAAACCTCCTTATCGCCAGAAGAGTTTGCCAGGTTGGCAATGAAATTGTCGGGAATCCTGCCGGTTAAGTAGGGCTGCAAGATGACGAGTATTTCGTACAGGTTTTTTTCGCCCAGTCCGGACCGGATCAACTCATCGATCAGGCCCTCTTCATTGCTGATAATGAATGTTTCTTGCGTGCTCGGGTCTTTAATCCAGATATAGGAAGCGTAATCACCCCCATCGGAATAGGTTAAAAAACCTTCTTTGGTACTTGGTGTGACCGGAGCACCTTCTAGTTCTCCAAAAATTAAATCCTTATATGCCCTGATTGTGCCGTCAATAGTCGTTTTGCCTACGCTGTACGCATTGACTCCAACACCTACTGTAGCATCGGCAATTACATCGCTTTTTGCAAACACCTCGCCGCTTTGCGATACGCGAATACCGCAGTAAAGCGACTGAATATTACCAGTAACGGTAACCTTGGAGCTGGTCTCGGCAACCACTCCGACATCGCCGTTACCGACAACATGGCCGCCGATATTCATTTCAGTGCTATTGCCAGCATAAACCGTATAGCTCGATTCAGCCAACGAAGTGCTTATATTGCCGGTGATGACTACATGGCTTGTGTATGCTGAAATCCCGTGTTGTATCGCGAAGATGCTCCCCAAAACGGTGAGTGTAGAATTATTGGAAACATATATACCGTTGCTTCCGTCACCAGTTGCTGTCACGTTACCACCAACAAGGACTGCTCCGGTATATATGGAGATACAATTTTCAGATGCCCCGGAAGAAGATACATTACCGGAAACGTAAACATCTCCCCCGTTCAACACCCGAAACCCGGCACTACCTCCGGTTATGTTGCCATTTACAACTATCTCGGCACCCGATGCTGCAATAAAACCAGTATATCCACTCACATCACCGTTGACTGTAACAGAGACTGGAACACCAGCCGACTCAAAAGCATAAATACCGGATGCGCTACGACTAAGCGTTGCCGATACGTTTCCTGTAATATTCACCACTGCCCCTTCTACAGCATAAATTCCATAAATAAAACCACTGGCATTGAATGTGCCGGAACCCGTTGTTGTCAGGCTGCTATTTTGTTTGACCTCTAATGCGGCGCCATTTGTGCTCGTACTTACAGTAATATTCAGGTTGAATCCGTTCATGTCGAGAGTAATTTTTCTCGAACCATTGATATTCAGAGTTGTCGTTCGATCGATTGTTTGTAACAGCCTGATGGTTGTTGGGGTATTGGCGGGCACAGCAGCAATTGCTGCATCAATTGTTTCGTACTGCGCTCCGCCAACGATTTCGCAGACTACATTATTTGCAACCGATTTCAATGACAGGATGGCTGTTGAAAGAACAACAAAGCTGATGATGAGGAATATTTGTTTCATAATATCAATGTTTAATACTGATAATAATTTTGCATTCTATCCATTGTGGTCATTGATTTTACCTAAAACTAATACTTGCATATTTTTTTGCGTTTAGTTGCTTTGCTATCCGTCAACTCTATCATATATAAACCGTTTTCCAAACAACCAGCAGGAATAAACTCAGTTCCTGTTGCTTTTCGGACAAGAATCTTCCGGCCCCTGATATCGAATATAGTAAGGGTTATAATGTCATTTCCTGCATTGATGTTGAATCCATCGCTGAACGGGTTGGGGTATATTGAAATACCCGACAATTCATTCTCTGAAATCCCCACAGTTGTGGGTTGGGTTACTGTTATGGTTTGAGAAGTTGCACCTTCAGCCGAAACGGTTACGATAGCGTTGCGTTCATTTGCCGTTGAATTTTTTGTGGCAGTTAAGATCACCGTTCCATTGCCCGAACCTGAAACAGGAGCTACACTTAGCCAGCTTTGATCCGAAGCAACCGTCCAGCTTGTATTCGAAGTGATCATAATAGTTGTGTCACCACTTGTTGCTGCTATGTCGATGGTTGAAGGAGACACCGTAAGGGTTGCTGCCCCGGCTGCCTGGGTTACTGTCACGGTTTGAGAAGATACACCACTCCCCGAAACAGTCACGGTTGCAGTGCGGGCGGTTGCAAGCGAGTTGGCCGTGGTGGTGACGTTTACCGTGCCGTTTCCTGTACCGCTTGCCGGATTTACGGTCAACCAACTTTGATTTGAAACGGCTGTCCAGTTTACATTCGAAGTAACGTTAAAAGATTCTGTACTTCCGTTTAAAGCTGCCACATCCATGGTTGACGGCGAAACCGATAGCGTGGCTTCACCTGCTGCCTGAGTTACGGTAATTGTTTGAGAAGAAACGCCCGGTGCAGAAACAGTTACAACGGCTGTGCGCTCTTTCGTGGTTGGATTTTCTTCGGATGTTAAAGTTACAGTGCCATTGCCACTACCTGTTGAAGCATTTACCATTAACCATGTCTGGTCTGAAACTACTGACCATGAAACATTTGATATAACATCGAAAGTTGCCGTGCTGCCTTCTGCTGCAAGTATGTCTAAAGCAGTTGATGAAACGGTAAGTATTGCATTTCCGGTAATCTGTGTTACCGTGACGGTTTGTGAAGCTACGCCTGGTGCAGAAACAGTTACAACGGCGGTGCGCTCTTTCGTGGTTGGATTTTCTTCGGATGTTAAAGTTACAGTGCCATTGCCACTACCCGATGACGAATTGAGTAATAACCATGTTTGATTGCACGTGGCAGTCCAACTCGTATTTGAAGAAACATTAAATGAAGAAGTACTTCCTTGTGCCGATGCTATGCTCAGATTTACGGGAGAAACCGAAAGCACTGCTGCCCCGGCTGCTTGTGTTACCGTAACAGTTATTGATGTTGTACCGTTTGCCGAAACGGTAACAATTGCCGTACGGGCAATGGATAACGGATTGACTTCAGCTGTAATGGTAACAGCGTTGTTATCACTTCCCGATGCCACATTCGCGGTCAGCCACGATTGGTTAGAAACCACATTCCAGGTTGTATTGGATGTTACATTGAATGTTGCTGAACTGCCAGCTATAG
>Ga0209800_10003463_pt1 | contig 12525 bp, 13 predicted proteins | sample Higcelweek8metaG_FD_187174 | JGI IMG/M metagenome (GOLD analysis project Ga0209800, IMG submission 187174) | Freshwater pond sediment microbial communities from the University of Edinburgh, under environmental carbon perturbations - High... | ecosystem: Environmental > Aquatic > Freshwater >... | reverse complement strand
AGTCCATCCCGATCCGACGGATAAGGAACTGGCCGAGATCGCCGTGGCCACTGCCCGCACAACCAGGGACATCGTGGGTGTGGAACCCAAGGTCGCCCTGCTGAGTTTCTCAACAATGGGAAGCGCAAAGCATCCGCTGGTAGATAAGGTCGTGAGCGCCACGAAGATGGCGAAGGAGATGGCTCCCGAATTCATGTTCGAAGGCGAACTTCAGGCAGATGCGGCACTCATCGAGGCAATCGGCCAGAAGAAAGCCCCCGGCAGCAAGATTGCAGGAAAGGCCAACGTCCTCATTTTCCCCAACCTGGAGTGCGGAAACATAGCCTACAAGCTTGTGGAGCGACTGGCACATGCTCAGGCAATAGGTCCCGTTCTGCAGGGTATGGCAGCGCCGATAAATGATCTCTCCAGGGGCTGTTCGGTAAGTGATATTATAAACGTAGTGGCCATAACCGCCAACCAGGCAGCCGGCTTAAAAAAATAATAAATATTAGAACATGAATATTCTCGTACTCAACTGCGGCAGCTCATCCATAAAGTATCAGCTGTTTGACATGGAAGACAACGCCAGGGTGCTGGCCAAAGGACTTCTTGAAAGGATCGGTATAACTGACGGCATCCTGACGCACAAACCCACCGGCAAGGATCCGTACAAGATTGTACTCGATATCCCGGACCATACAATCGGTATAAATATGGTAATGGAAGCCCTGGTTCACCCGGTACACGGTGTCATCAAAAATATCGCTGAGATAAAGGCTGTTGGTCACCGCGTTGCTCACGGAGGCGAGAATTTCAAGGAGTCGGTGCTGATTGACAATGACGTAAAGCGTGACATTGAAAAGTGTGCTGAACTTGCACCGCTGCATAACCCCGCTCACCTCAAGGGAATTCTCTCATGCGAAAAACTGCTTCCGGGCATACCCCAGGTTGCTGTATTCGATACATCATTCCACCAAACGATGCCCGATTACGCCTTCATGTACGCAATCCCTTACGAGTACTATGAAAAGTATCGTATCCGTAAATACGGATTCCACGGTACCAGCCACAGATTTGTGGCTGAGAAGGCGTGCAAGATGCTGAACATGGAGCTTAACAAATCCAAGATAATTACTTGCCACCTTGGGAACGGAGCATCGATCACTGCAATTGAAAACGGTAAATCAATTGACACCTCGATGGGTTTTACCCCTGTAGACGGCCTGATAATGGGGACCCGCACAGGCGAGATTGACCCGGGTGTATTGCTATACCTGGCAGACAAAGAAGAACTTAGCGTCAGCGGTGTGAACAACATGATCAACAAGAAGAGCGGCGTGGCAGGCATATCGCAACTCTCTTCCGACATGCGCGACCTTGAAACAGCCGCCAACGAAGGCAATCCGAAGGCGTTGCTTGCACTGAATATGTATGCATACAAGATCAAGAAGTTCATTGGCGCATACATTGCGGCACTGAACGGAATCGACCTGCTGATTTTCACTGCAGGGGTAGGGGAAAACGATTTCAACGCCAGGAAGATGATCTGTACCGGGATGGAATATTTGGGTATTGAGATTGACACCGAGGTGAACCACGGGGTCAAGGGCAAGGACCTTGTAATTTCGACACCTGCCTCCAGGGTCAGGGTGATGGTTGTCACTACGGACGAAGAATTCGTGATTGCTTCTGATACTAAATCAATAGTTGAGAAACATACGCACTAAACACTCTGTAACATGGCTTTAAAGCACCTGTCTGAACTCAAGCAGCTGCTCGTTGACAAGCCCACCAGGCGACTGGTGCTTGCCGCGGCGCAGGATCATAACTCACTCTCCTCGGTTCTAATGGCCGCGCGTGACGGATTCATCGAACCCATACTCGTAGGCGACAGGGAAGCAATACAGAAGATTGCCTCGGAGAACAATCTTGACCTGACCGGCGTCAGGGTGGTTCACGAGCCGGACACAGAGATGGCTGTTGAGATAGCGGTAAGGATGGTTCGCAGCAACCAGGCGGACATACTTATGAAGGGCCAGGTGGGGACATCCTCCCTGCTTAAGGGAGTGTTGAACAAGGAGTGGGGGCTGAGATCAGGAGCACTGCTCTCGCACTTCGCCATTTTTGAGGTCGCAGCTTATCACAAGCTGATTGCTGTCACCGATGTTGCAATGAACATAGCCCCGAACCTCCAGGAGAAGATTTCGATCGTGAACAACTCCGTGGCCTGTCTTAACAAGCTGGGCATAGAGATGCCGAAAGTGGCGGTACTCGGTGCTGTGGAGATGGTAAGTGAGAATATGCAGGCCACCCTTGACGCAGCGCTTCTGTCAAAGATGAACCAGCGTGACCAGATAAGGAATTGCATAATTGACGGACCTCTGGCGTTTGATAACGCCATCAGTCTTGAGAGCGCCATGCACAAGGGTATCAGGAGCGATGTTGCTGGAGATACTGACCTGCTGCTGATGCCTGATATTGAGGTAGGTAACGTTCTTTACAAATCGCTTGTATTCTTTGCCCACGCAGGGGTGGCCGCCGTGATCCTCGGAGCAATAGCTCCAATTGTACTTACATCCAGAAGCGATTCTGACCAGGCAAAGTATTACAGTGTATTGCTTGCCGCAGCAATTTCAAGAAAGGATTGATATGATCACCAGCCTCAGGCAAATGGCTGACGCCGTGAGGACGTCAGGTATAAAACGGAAGATAGCCGTTGCCTGGGCCCAGGATCCGAATACTGTCGGATCACTTCACCGTGCTGTAAAAGAGGGTTTTGCAGAGGCAATTATGATCGGTAACCCCGAATCCATCCTCGCCACCTGCGCAGAGGCCGGGATCGATCCAGGTTTGTTTACGATTGTTAAGACGGACGACGAAAGGAGTTCTGCTGAAACGGCCGTTGCAATGACCCGCTCAGGGGAGGCGGATATTGTGATGAAGGGACTGGTTGGCACCGATAAGTTCCTCAGGGCGGTGCTGGACAAGGAAAAAGGCCTCCTGCCACCGAAATCGGTGATGAGCTACGTGTGCGCCGTGGAAGTGCCTGCCTACCATAAACTGCTGTTTATCACCGATACAGCTGTTCTTCCGTTTCCGGATCTCGATCAGAAGGTTGCAATGGCCCGTTATGCAATCGACATGGCCCGTAGTTTCGGAATTGCTAAACCCAGGGTGGCACTTATCGGGGCATCTGAAAAGGTGCACGACCGGTTCCCGAACACCCTGGATTATGCTGAGATGTGCAGGATGGCGGAGAAAGGTGAAATTGCCGAATGCGTGATGGATGGCCCGCTTGACCTCTTCCTGGCGTGTGACCCGGCAAGCGTGAAGATCAAGGGCGTGGATACTCCTGTGGCCGGCGATGCCGATATACTGCTCTTCCCGTCGCTGGAAGCCTGCAACCCGTTCTACAAGGGGCTGATGCTCTTCGCCGGAGGCGAGCTGGCAGGGATGATATGCGGCACCTCGAAGCCAGTGGTGCTCATGTCAAGAAGTGAAAGCGAACTGTCAAAATACTATTGTGTTGCACTGGCCTGCCATATGGCCTTGCAAAAATCATGAACCATATGAATAAAAATCTTATACTGGCAATCAACCCAGGATCTACGAGTACCAAGTTCGCCGTTTATGACGGGACGGTACAGCTCCTGGAGAAGACGCTGAGGCACAGCTCTCAGGAGCTTGAGGGTTTCAGCAGGATGACAGACCAGTTGCCGTTCAGGCATGGCATGATCATGAAGGCACTTCAGGAAGCAGGAACTGACCTGCAGGCCGTAGTTGCGGTTGTTGGCAGGGGAGGACTCGTGAATCCCATTGAATCAGGTATTTATGAGGTCAATGACCTGATGAAGCAACATCTTCTTGAGGCTGTCAACGGTGAGCATGCAAGTAACCTCGGTGCATTGCTGGCCGATATGATAGCCGCTCCTCTAAAGGACACCAGGGCGTATATCGTTGACCCAGTTGTTGTTGATGAGCTTGAACCTGTAGCCAGACTATCCGGCCACCCGCTTATCAGCCGCAAGTCAATATTTCACGCTCTCAACCAGAAGGCTGTGGCGAGGGTATATGCAGCCTCGGTTGGAAGGGAATATGAGGATCTTAACCTGATAGTCGCGCATATGGGTGGCGGTATCAGTGTTGGAGCTCACCGTGGCGGCAGGGTGGTGGATGTAAACAACGCCCTTAACGGCGACGGTCCCTATTCGCCTGAACGCAGTGGCGGGCTGCCGGCATGGCAGCTTGCAGCACTCTGTTTCAGTGGACGCTTTCAGGCTTCTGAGGTTAAGACAATGATTGCCGGCAAGGGAGGATTGGTGGCATACCTGGGTACGAACAACCACCAGGAGGCTACGAAACGGGCCGAAGAAGGAGATGCACATGCTGCCCTCGTTGTGGAAGGGTGCAGTTATCAGACAGCCAAAGAGATAGGTGCCATGTCAGCTGTTCTGTCAGGAAAGGTGGATTGTATAATTCTTACCGGCGGGCTGGCGTATGACACTGCTCATGTTGAGAGGGTAAAGGGGATGGTCAGCCATCTGGCCCCGGTATTTGTCTATCCAGGCGAGGATGAGCTCAAGGCACTGGCTTTCAATGGATACCTGGCAATCAGTGGTCGTATCTCAGTTAAGCAATACAAGGGGTGACTTTAGGTCTGAGGGTCTGAGAGTCTGAGAGTCTGAGAGTCTGAGAGTCTGAGAGTCTGAAAGTCTGAGAGTCTGAGAGTCTTAAGGTCTTGCAGTCTTGCAGTCTTGCGGTCTTGCGGTCAATAGACTGATTGTAAGCTATATATCACTAATGCCAACTGCCTATTGCCTGCCTACGGCACAGAAAGTGCCACCGGCAGTATCTTCCCGTTGAAAAACTTGTTGCCATTTACCGCGAAATCAGCAATGAACCGCGCCATCTCTTCAGGTGACACAGGGGCACTAAACCCCGGAAAGGCCTTGCTGAACATTTCTGTCTGAACTGCACCTGGACAGAGGCAGTTGAAGGAGATACCGCGTTCCGCATATTCAGTTGCGAGGCACTCGGTCAAAATTGCCAGTGCGCCTTTGGTGGCGCTGTACAAAGCCAGTCCGGGAAACTTCAGACTGCCCTGAAAACCACCCATGCTGCCTATATTGACCACATGAGCGCCTTTCTCCATTAACGGCAATAACTCGGCCGTCAGCATAGCCGCCGAGGTGAAGTTGACTGCAACTGAGGATTCTATATCCTCCTCATCATGGTCCTCAAATGGTTTGTTAACGAGATGACCCGCGTTATTTATCAGAATATCCACCTTCCCGGCTTCCTCACTGAGCCTTTTTTTAAGCTCTCTGAGCGATGATCGGCCCGAGGTGATATCAAGAGGCATTGCCACGATATTTTTATTCCTCGCGCCCGCTGAGAGGCTTTCAAGCGCTGTCTTTGTCCGGGCAATTGCATAAATCCTGTTTCCGGGTTCCTCCGAGAGTCTGATGGCTACCTCGCGGCCAATGCCCGAGGAAGCGCCTGTTATTACTATATTCATCTTATTGTCAGTGTTATAACTAAATTTACTGTTTTAGTCCGGGTCAATTATCGTAAATGTACTGATTTTTGATTTTATTTGTAGCCTCAAAATGAGGTTACTGCATCATATGAAGAAGATATTGACAATCACTCTTTTGGTTCTGGTGGTCGCTTCTGCGGCCGGACAGATACCGGAGACCGTGAAGGCAAAGGAGAATCCTCCTTTGAGGCAGCGACTCTTTTTCGGGGGATCATTCGGACTGCAGTTCGGGACCCTTACAAATATTGAAGTTGCGCCACTTGTGGGCATCTGGCTGCTGCCACGACTGGCAGTGGGAGCGGGACCTTCATTTCAGTACTATAAGGATCCGTACGGAAAAACCGCCATCTACGGCGGGCGTACCATGCTGCAAATGACGCTGATAAAGGATCTTAATAACATCATTCCGATAGGTTTCAATACGGGGATTTTTGTTCAGGGTGAATATGAAGGCCTTAGTCTGGAAAGAGCCTTTTTCACTACAACACCCGAAGCCACAGGCCGGTTCTATTATGGCAGTTTCCTGGCTGGAGCAGGTATCTCTCAGCCTACCGGTAAAAGGTCAAGCATGAACATCACTTTCCTTTTCAGCGTTACAGGTAATGATTACAGTTTATATGATACTCCGGAGATCAGGGTTGAGTTCTATTTTTAATACATATAAATTAATTAAAATTAAATAAAATCAAATAGTTATGAAAATTGAAAACAACAGATTTGCCTCACTTGTCTATACACTTCATGAAGCTGGTTCTGAAGGAAGGGTAATTGAAACTGTAGAGGAGACGGCTCCGCTTGGGTTTGTTTTCGGAGCAGGGCGACTGCTTCCTGCTTTTGAGGCGAACCTGGCAGGACTTGAAGAGGGTAGTCCATTTGATTTCAGCCTTACTGCAGCTGATGCATACGGCGAAATGCGTGAGGAAATGGTGATAAGTCTTCCGAGAAATATATTTGAGGATGAAGGGGTTCTGAGGAGCGAAATCTGCTACGTCGGAAACAATGTCCCGATGATGGACTCTCAGGGCAACAGGATGAACGGTGTAGTCGTTGAGATAGGCGATGCCTTTGTGAAAATGGATTTCAACCATCCGCTGGCCGGTACTGACCTTCATTTCTCCGGAAAAGTTGTGGGTGTCAGGGAAGCCACGGAAGAGGAGCTGATGGGACCGACCTCAGGCGGTTGTTCATCATGTGGCAGCAAGAGCAGCGGCTGCGGCGGCAGCTGCGGATGATAATCTTAAAGGCATTAGGCAATAGGCAATAGTGATAAGGGGTTCCGGAATGGAGCCCCTTTTAATTGATGTGAGTCTTTCAAATATTATTCAGGTCTAAAAACAATATTTCGTTGCCAACACTACTGCCTGCTGCCTATTGCCTATTGCCTAAACCAATAACTGTTCCCCTTCCGACTTGGCAACTATCACAGCACCGCATGTATCACCGTATACGTTGATCGTGGTGCGGAACATATCCAGGATACGGTCTACTGCCAGAATAAGTCCTATGCCCTCCAGTGGCAGCCCGACGGCATTCAGCACGACTGCCATCATTACCAGTCCCGCCATGGGTATCCCGGCAGATCCGATTGCTGCAAGTAATGCAGTGAATATTACAACCATCTGTTGACCGATACTAAGATCTATGCCGTATGCCTGTGCGATAAATATTACAGCTACACACTCGTAAAGGGCGGTACCGTTCATATTGATCGTTGCCCCGAGTGGCAGAGTGAAGCTAGCTATCTTATTCGAGACGCCGTTCCTGGTCTCAACGGTTTCCATTGTTAGAGGGAGGGTGGCATTGGAAGATGAAGTTGAAAAGGCAGTCAGAAGGACTGTAGACATATTCTTCAGGTGCTTGATCGGGTTTGCCCGTCCAAGAAACCTTACCATCAGCGGCAGTACGATAAGCCCCTGTATCAGCAGGCCCGCCAGTACTGTAAGAAAGTAGATACCCATGCTTCCGATGATCTCACCTACCTGGTTGCCGCTGTTGATCTGCTGTGAGAGTACCTTCGCAATTATGCTGAAGACGCCAAGTGGCGTGAATTTGATGACGAAGAGGGTGATCTTCATTATCACGTCGAGGATTGCGTTTACGACGTCCACCAGCAGTACCCTCGATTTTTCCCCAACCCTTGTCACAAAGAAACCCGCCAGGATTGCAAAAAATATTATCGCAAGCATCTGGGCCTCAGCCATCGCCTTTATAATATTGGTTGGCACAATGTTGATCAGGGTCTGCCCGAAACTTTCCTTACCCACTGCTATATCCTCCAGAGGCACCTGCAGCCCGAGATCAGCTCCAACACCTGGCTTTATCAGCTGAACTAACACAAAACCTATAAGTATGGCTAAAAAGGTTGAGAATACATAATAGCCCATTGTCTTCAGCCCGAGACGCCCCAGATTTTCCGCCGTACCGACGCTTGCCACTCCAGTCATGATTGAACAGAATATAAGTGGCACTATAACCATGTTCAGTCCCCTGAGGAAGACGTCACCCATCCAGTTGGTATACTTTGTGAGATGAGGGAAGAAATAACCGAACAAACCACCCAGCGCCAGCATGATCAGTATCTGCCAGTGCATGGCAAGAGAGAATTTTCTTGTTACCATAAGCCAGTTGTCTTTCCTGAATCCAGGGTTAAAATTGCAGTTAACACTTTAAGTGGATGAAGATAATCAAAAGATTATACCACAAAAGATGTTTTAAATTATGTTTCCAGAATTCAAAATTCCCACGAAGGTCCAGACCGGCAGAAAAAAATCGATTCTCAGCCACTTCACGAAAAAGGAGGGAAGGCAGACCTCCATGTACTTGCAAGTAACATCTCCCGGGTTACCCGATCACCTCAGATTACAAATGTAATCATATACGGAAACAGTAATTCAGCCTTCCCTGAATACTTTTGTAACTAGGGAATAGTTATGAATGTAACAATAATCAGTCATCGATCATTTTCATTTCTATGTATTTGCATATCAATATAATATATAACTTATGTGAATTAAAGATAAAGCTATATAATGAGGTAATTAAGCAATAGCATTAGATAAGGCAATATAACTATTGTTAACTGTCATATAATCAATAAATATTACTCTCTAAACTCGAGTAACAGCACTGATCGTTAGAGTGCAACAGAGGTTTAATTCTTTACTGAAACATAAGATCAGGTCTTAGGAACCATGCGTCAAGTTACAAATGTAAATGCAATTACATGACAAATGTGAAGATGTTAATAATTACATTTGTAAAAACATTATCTGATCATGAAAGATCGAATACAGGCCTTTTTACAGAACGAAAACAAGAGTTACGCTCAATTTGCCGAGGAAATCGGGGTTCAGCCATCCGGAATCTCCCATATACTCTCAGGTAGGAACAATCCCAGCCTTGATTTCGTAATCAAGATGCTGCATAGATACCCGGCACTTGCGGCTGAATGGCTTCTGTTCGGACGCGGTCCGATGTACAGGATTGTGTCACAGCCAACCCTGTTCGACGTAGAGATGCCATTTAGCCCTTCTGGCGGAGATGACGGAGCGGGGTCGCCTGACTTACCGGATGAGGCATCAGATGCCCCAGATGGCTCGCGGACGGCCGTTGGGGGTGAAATTCCCTTACGCGAAGGCATTAGGGACAGTACAAAACATCTGACCCGGATAGTTATGTTCTATTCTGATAAAACTTTTACCGAATACATTCCATCCTGACAGGATTTCTCCAAATTGTCTATTTTTGCAGGCAAAGGATTCCGGATGAAAAAGCGGGTTGAAGATCTTACGGTTACAGATAACAGGAAGCTGACGGACAGCTTCTTCGTCCTAAAGGTTCATTCCCCTGAGGGGCTGCCTGAGATCAATCCCGGTCAGTTCGTACAGGCACTTGTTACAGATAGCCCTGCCACATTTCTGCGCAGACCCCTGTCGGTTCATGATGTGGACCCCTCCACAGACAGCATTTCGCTTCTTGTGCAGGTCGCCGGGCATGGTACTGAAAGACTTTCGCGACTCACTCCTGGGGAGAAACTTAACCTTGTCTATCCCCTTGGGAACTCCTTCACCCTCCCCGGGGCAGGTGAAGAGGTGCTGCTTGTCGGCGGCGGATGCGGGATGGCGCCGCTTCTTTACCTGGGACGAAAGATCAGCGAGCTGGGGATAAAGCCTCACTTTGCACTAGGGTTCCGGAATCAAACAAGGATTCTCGAACATGAGGATTTTAAAAAACTGGGGCCGGTTTGGATCTCAACTGAAGACGGTTCGGAGGGTCACAGGGGTTTTGTGACAGACATTCCTTCCTTCAGGGACAAACATTGGGACAAGGTCTACTGCTGCGGTCCCGAGCCTATGATGAAGGCTGTGGCTGCACGTTGCCGAAGTCGGGAAATATTCTGTGAGGTATCACTTGAGAACCTCATGGCTTGCGGAATGGGGATATGCCTCTGCTGCATTGTGCCTACCACCTCCGGGAACCTTTGCTCATGTACCGACGGGCCGGTTTTCAACATAAACGATCTGAAATGGCAGACCTCAGGATAAAGATTGGAACGCTGGAACTGCGTAACCCGGTAATGCTTGCCTCCGGAACATGTGGTTACGGGGCAGAACTTGATGATTTTATGGACCTCGCGGAGCTTGGTGCCATAATAGTTAAGGGCACTACTCTCGAGCCAAGAGAGGGCAACGCCTATCCTCGTATGGCCGAGACGGCATCAGGAATGCTAAACGCTGTCGGTCTGCAGAACAAGGGAATTGACTACTTCGAAAAAAACATCTATCCTCGTCTTGCTAAGTACGATACACATGTGATTGTAAATGTGAATGGCAACACTGTTGAGGATTATGTTGAACTGTCGCGGCGTCTGGACCGCCTTAGAGCAATACCGGCCATAGAACTGAATATCTCCTGTCCCAACGTCAAGAAGGGCGGAATGATATTTGGCACAAATCCTGCTTCAGCCAGGGAGGTCATTGCAGCGGTTCGGAAAGCATACAGTAAAACACTCATAGTCAAGCTATCTCCAAATGTTACTGACATCACTGAGTTTGCCCGGATCTCCGAAGAGGAGGGAGCCGAAGCAATTTCTCTTGTGAATACCCTGCTGGGCATGGCCGTAGATGTCAGAACCATGAAGCCGAAGCTCTCAACAGTCACGGGCGGACTCTCAGGCCCTTCCATCAAGCCGGTGGCGCTCAGGATGGTATGGCAATGTGCGAAGGCTGTCAGGATACCGGTCATCGGTCTGGGAGGCATTATGAATGCCGACGATGCGCTTGAATTCATTATGGCAGGCGCGTTGGCAGTGCAGGTAGGAACGGTTTCTTTCATCGAGCCGCGTGCCGGGACACAGATTGTGAAAGGAATAGAAAAATTCCTTGTTGAAAAAGATTTCGATTCTGTCGGCAGAATTACAGGTATTATAAATAGGATTTGAGCTTGATTTGCTTTAAATTTGTAAATTTAAAGGCGGAATTATATTCATTGACTAAATTATAGAAAGTAATCATGGCAGAAAATTTGCAAATTGACAATCTGGACAGAAAGATTCTGGACATTATAACCAAGAATGCGAGGATACCTTACCTGGAGGTTGCACGTGACTGCAACGTATCAGGTGCGGCTATTCATCAGAGGGTCCAGAGACTCATCCGTTTAGGTGTTATCAAGGGATCGGAATTCAAGGTTGATCCGATCATGGTGGGATTCAGGACCTGTGCTTATATAGGATTGTACCTGGATAATCCCGGTAAGTACAAGGAAGTGATAAACAAGCTTAAGGATATCCCTGAAGTAATTGAATGTCACTACACTACCGGTAATTACTCATTGTTCATCAAGGTATATACCCGAGATAATGAGCATCTTCGCGAGGTCCTTACAGAAAAGATACAGGCAATCCCCGGTATCATGCGTACGGAAACACTGATCTCTCTCGAGGAATCTATCAGCAGGCAGATACCGGTGCTCTCAAAGTAGTACAACTCTGATAATAAACCGGTCAGACCCTTGAAAGGCGCCATTTTCGGCGCCTTTTTTCTTGCAGTTTTCCGGGAAAGTTCTAAATTTATAGAAAATAACACTATGAAAGCTAACTTTCTTTCATTGCCGCTGGTAGTATTGTTCACTATTACCTGTCTTGTCAGTTGTAATCCCTTTGAGAAGGCAGATGAATGTGAGGGCTTCGAGATGGAGCTCAAAGAACCTATAATTTACCTTTTTGCCTTCTTCTCTGATGAGTCATTGAAACTGACTCCGGAAATCTACCTGGAGAATGCTGAAAGAATGATTATACCGGGCTCCATTCAAAAGATGTACTGCAGTGGCAAACTTAGCGGATACTTTACCTACTTTCCTACATTCTATCCTGACGAGATGGGCTCACCTCTACTGAAAGGTGGATTCTTTTTGCCCCAGCCCTACCAATACAAGTTTGAGAATGAGAAGGATGAACTAGTGATTATGTACCGGGCAAAGGTCTATATGCCTGATGGTGTTATCTATGAGAGTAGAGAGTTTGTCAGGAGGTTTTATTATTCTGACATATCATATAGTGTTTTCACCATGAAGTATTACTTTAAACTTGAATTCGGGACTAATCCGTTATGGGCAAGGGTCACCTCCTGATTGCCGTTAATCCTGGTATCACACTGAGATTTCTGCTGAACAACCTGTTTCACAATTCTTGATGGTCTACGACCAAATATCCCATGTCAGTCATTGTTATACAATGCTTTATGCGCTACGCGCAATATTTGGCCTAAACCATAAAGCATAGTGCCATGATGGATCAATACAACCATTGGCCGTAGGCCATAAAGCATAGTGCCATGATGGATCAATACAACCATTGGCCGTAGGCCATAAAGCATAGTGCCATGATGGATCAATACAACCATTGGCTGTAGGCCATAAAGCATTGTAGCATAGGCGAATTCCCCGGTCTCTTGGTCGTAGACCATTAAGAATTATAAAAAAAGGCAGCCTTGTGGCTGCCGTGT
>Ga0209800_10003462_pt1 | contig 12526 bp, 11 predicted proteins | sample Higcelweek8metaG_FD_187174 | JGI IMG/M metagenome (GOLD analysis project Ga0209800, IMG submission 187174) | Freshwater pond sediment microbial communities from the University of Edinburgh, under environmental carbon perturbations - High... | ecosystem: Environmental > Aquatic > Freshwater >... | reverse complement strand
ATTTAATTGATGCAAATATTATTTTATTTTTTTGAATGAATTTTGAACGATAAAATGAGAAGATATGAAGATCGTGTTATAAGCGGGGAGAGGAAGTATTTTCCATACTGTCTGAACCACCGAGAAATCGGGGCAGGCTATGATTTATTTGATTTTAGGATTGCCCTGATTTTATTTGTTGAAAAGCAATCATAATAAATCAGTTAATCATACAAATCAAAGTTCAGATTTATTTTTTGAATTTTTTATTTGCCAATCGTTTGTATTGAAGGCTTCGTGCACCAAAATTGATCAGAAGACCAACCTCCAGATTATATGCCTCCAAATAATTAATTGCCTGTGCAAAATGAACATCCTCCAGGGTAATTATTGCTTTTAGTTCAACCGACACAACTTCTTCGACCAGAAAATCAACCCTTCGTGTGCCAATTAGCTGTTTTTTATAATACACAGGCATTTCATGTTCCCTGCTGAAATGTAATCCTGAGTCAGTCATCTCAATTTCCATTGCCCGCTGATAGATTACCTCCTGGAAACCATTTCCCAATGCAGAATGAACCCTCATGGCACATCCGATAATCTTTTCGGTAATTTCTGAATATTTGTACTCTTCTTTGATCATGATGCATATTGTCTGAACTATGATTTATTTGATTTTCCTGATTATAATGATTAAAAAGTTTCGTTATTGATAATTGAAAAATCTTAGGAAAGTTCATCATTTTAATAATCATAGTCAATCATTTAATTATAAGAATCATAGTTCAGACATTTTCCACCTATTGTCTGAGCCACCGAGAAATCGGGGCAGGCTATGATTTATTTGATTTTTGGATTCCCCTGATTTTATGTGTTGAAAAGCAATCATAATAAATCAGTTAATCATACAAATCAAAGTTCAGACACTCTCCCCAATCCTGAAAATCCTCTCATCCTCCAAATCCTAATTCAGACTTTTTCTTAATGAATATCCCCAATTACAATGCTGCTTTGATTGCTACTATCACTGCTTTCTCCAAAACATCAATGGCAGCATTTGCTGCATTCTGAGCCAAGGCTTTGCTGATAACAGCTAATGCATTTAGTTCTGCTTCTATGATTTTCTTCTGATCTGCCAACCGCGACTCAAAGTCTTCCCGCATAAGTTCCCCCGAGATTCTTAGCGCGGCTATCATTTCCAATCTGTTCTTATCTCTTTCTAAAAACTGTTCCGAAGCTGTTTTTACTTCCTTCCAATCTTTATTTACTGATCCTTTTATGGCTGCTAGCATTTCGCCAATTACGGTATTAATATCAAAATTCATATTTATTGTTATTTAGGTGAATCTCTTACCATGTCTTTCCCTTTCTCGGCTACTTGCATAGAGTAAAAGAGATCATTGAATGATTGACGGTTTAATATGATTAAGCCATTGCTCAAAGTGTTTTTCGTTTTATGTTCTTCCTTATATTTTTGCCATAATTCCAGGGTAATTTCACAAATGCGGGTAGAGTTTTCATTTAGTGGCTTAATTTTGTTCTTGGTAAGTAATGAATTTAATTCTACCTCAATGTTCACATATTCGTTTGCAAATAATTCAAATTTCCTCCCGTTATTCTCTGGCGTGGTTGTTTCGAGCATCGACAAATAGAATTTATCAACCTGCTTTGATGTGGTTTCAATTTGAGATAGAATTGACGCATCATAACCAGGTATAAGTGCTACTTTGCATGAATTTATAAAGAACACGCTGATAATTGCTATCAGTAGGATTGGATATAACAGTTGTTTTTTCATTTTATAGTGATGATTACGATTCTTTCAGATTACATTTTATAAGAAAGGATAGTGCTTGTATGTGCGTTGTTCTGATTGATCGTTGCTCAAACAAACACTATTCTTTAATAAGACGACATGCTATTTTTCTTTTTTAAACACTAGCATTTTAAAGGTTACAATCTCATCTTTACCACCGAACAAACCGGGGAGACAACCTGTCTTTTGTGCAGATGAAACGGTATCAATATTTACCAATTCCCATCCACCTTCAGCAGCCTGATTAATGATTGATTCATAAGTAGTAACAGCTTGCTCATGCAAAGCTTTTCCTTTTTTTCCGGTATCAATAATTGATGGAACCGGAACGCATTTGTAAACGTAATTTGCCATTTTGTGGGTTTTTTAATTAATAATTATGGATAATCGATTCCTCCATAAGGAGGTTTGCATCGTTTTAATCTTTGAATTCCCCTGCGAATACCACTGAAAAAACCAAATTTCTCTAAAGAAAGGATCATGTATTCTGAACATGAGGGTTCAAAGCGGCATGATTCCCGAATTCTCTTTGGTGCCGTTTTCTGATAGAACTTTATCAATGAAATAAAGAATCCAATCATTACTTTTTCGATATGGTTGATAATCGTCATTTTTTCTTCATATTGTCAGAATCATGATTTTTCTTGATTTTAGGATGAACCGGATGATTTACCCTACCTGTGATTCAGAATACTGTCCTCTAATATTTGCGAGGAAGAATTTACCACAAGAACTTGCAGCTTTCATTTCATAGAAAACACTTTCTGGGACATCAAAATATTGCCAAATTGCGCCACTATTAAATTCTACTTCTAAAGTTGAAATCTCAAAGCCAAAGCTTCGAATCATTGATGATTGTACATAATCTCTTTCCATATTTTTAAATTTTTTGTTGTCTAATTCTTGTTACAACTACTTTGTAGTTTTCCTCATTTTCAGGATGCGATTCAAGCCATTTCATAACTAATTTAGGGTCATCGCTTGTTGGTCTAGGAACGTTTAATTTTATTCTAACCCTTGACGGAATTTTTATTGCTTCACCAACGATTATAGCTTCACCAGTTCTTAAGGATGGTAACAAGTCAATTAAGCTATTTAAGTTGTCGGGAGCAGAATTTTTTACAATTGATTGGTCGCCTGAGTTTGTTAGTCGCAATGCGATAAATGTTCCAACTTGTGCTAATATAGTCTCAGAAATCTCAGACGGTCTTTGTGATATAACTAATGCACCTAATCCAAATTTTCGTCCTTCTTTGAAAACTTTTTCAACTGCGTCTTTGGAATAACTGTTATTGTCGCTTTTATTTAAGTAGTTATGCGCTTCCTCATAAGCAAGTAATAAAGGTCTGTTTTTGCCAGTGTATGATTCGTGTCGCCCCCAAAACATACTATCATAAATGAAACGAGTTATGAGACCAACTGTAATATCCAATACCTCAAACGGAACGCCACTTAAATCAAGAATTGCAAGTTTTTTGTCACTTCCAATCCATTCATTTAATAAATTATGCAAATCCTTTGGTGAATTGGCATCTTTATAATCACCAGGATTAAATAGAAAATCAAATCTCGAATCTCTCAATCTTGATAATATTTTCTTTTCGTATGAGTAATATTCTTGATGCTTAGATTTATGTGGTGGATTATTATTTAATTGATATGGTGTAAATTGTGCTGGTGTTAATGTTTCGCAATCACCCGCACTTATTTCAACCGCTGAAGCTTTTGTTTGGTCGTCCTTATTTGAAAGATTAAATGTCGCATTTAACCACCAATTCATTTCATGCCATAATTTCCTTGCACTAAAAGGAATAGGTGAATCCGCTGTGACAAAATTAGGATTTACAACTCCTGCTTTTAGAGAACAATTTTCCTTTTTAAAATTTGTTACTAATTCACGGAATAATCTATAGTCAGGCTTTTGGTCATCAGTTGGTTTTGCGCCTACAAGAAAATAAGCCAATTCATCAAAACTCATTAACCAAAAAGGAATAAATAACGGATTTGCTATTTCATTTATTTTAAAAACTTTGGCATCAGGGAATGCACTTGGATATTCACCGTGTGGATCAACCAAAATTACTCTTGAACCTTGATAATCATCTAATATCGCCTTCAAAATGCTAACTGTGGTATTTGACTTGCCACTTCCAGTCGAGCCTAAAATTGCACAATGTCTTAAAACAAGTTTATGCAAATCTGCATAGACACTCAAATTTTCAGATGATGAATGTTTTCCAATTTCAATTGAACCTGAATCTTTCTTTCCATAAATATCAAAAAGGTCTTTCTCAATTACTATGTGGACTTCATCATTGATCGTTGGATAGGTTCCAATCCCTTTTTCAAAATCATCTTCGCCAATTTTCTCGCCAACAAGTTGAACCGTAAGAAAACGTGAACCAAAAGTATATCTCAAGTTCGTTTCATCTGCTTTGCTTGGAGTATTACTTACAGACGATACAATTCCATAAATGGTAATATTGCCAATAGGAATTTTTATAAAAGTCCCTATTTGACCAATTTTGTAAAGTCGTCCATTAATAATTGGCGCTGCAGATGGAATGTCATTTGAAACTTCAACTTCAATAGTTCCCGAATCAACACGTATAATGTGTCCTAAATATGTAATTTCAGTTTTCATTTTACGATTGATTCAATTGCTTCTTTTTTACCTGAATTTGTGATAAAGAAATTTACAAGTTCATTAAAATCTCCAAGTTTAAATTTCTTGTCTGCTGTATTCCAATATGAATCAGGCTTTTCATTTGGTTTTAAATCTGAAGCTAAATATTCCCATTCACCTAGATTCCCATTAATAATAGCTTTTGTAGGACCAAAAACATTGAGATTCATATAAGAAGATGTTTGTTTATGCAGGTTTTCAACTTCCGAATCCTGAAAGAAAAATACTAAAGCTGTAAGTCTATTATTTTGCCTTAAACAATTAAAAATAATCTCATTAATATGTTGGTCGGAAAAGGAGTAGCCAGTAAAAACGAATAACAGTTCACCACTTAATAAGTAGTTTTTAAGTCTGTCAAAATAGGCTATAAATGGTTGCTTCTTCGATGAGTCATATTTCTCTTTTGATGGATATATAACTAGCTCATTTTCTTCATCCTTTATATTTTCAATTTTGCCAATACGAATGATTTGTTGAGCTTTTGTTTTTGGGTCTTCTTTCCAAAACCAACTTAGAGAACCGTGTATCTTCCATAATCTTATCCAGTTTTGGGTCAAGTCATTTTTGGATACAAATTGGTCAATACTTTCTTGCCAGAAAAATGGTTCATATGAACCAACAAACCCATCGAAATATGGGATTTGACTTGCTTCTAAAGACTTTTCAATGATCAAATCGTAATTTGTAGTAAATATTTCTTTTGAGAAGTCCCTGTTTAAAAGGCTTAGCCAAGCAAAGAATTTTTTTGTTTTGTCTATGTCCGCAAGTGATTCTTTCTCAGCTATGATGGCGTATATGATCGTACATACTTCTTTGTCAAGTAGTTTCGCGTTTGCACCACTAACACCTTGATATTCTTTTGCAGTTTCGCCTGTCAGTTCTCTAATTCTACGAATCTGATTTAGAATATCTTCGATATTCACTTTTTTTATGGTAATGATTGTTTCCAAATCTGTTTTTACAAGTTTAAAGTTGGCTAAATGGTCTCCTGTTAATTTGGCCTCAATTCCTGTTGTCAATTGTTCAACGTTCGGAATATTTAGAGCACAAGAAGTTCCTGCTCCAAAAAAGAATCCTATATTTTTTGAATACGACAAATGAGTTTTTAATTCTCGAACTTCTCTAATTACATTTATTTTGTCCATTGTAGATAAATATTTTGGTTGTCAATTTTTTATCATAATAATGGTTACCAGTAACCTCTTTTAAGGGCTACGCATAACAATGAAAATTTCGCTTTTCTAAGCTAAAGAAGAGGTTTAGTCCGGTTAATTAGGTTTAGAATCGTTTGTTTAGTCCCCCAAATTTATAAATACTTTCACAAAAACCTTCATTTAACAAATAAAACTTATCAACTATTGGTTTTATTTTCAGCGGTATGCGTGCAGTGCCTGTAAACACCGGAAAAGAAGGTAAATGATTGGCCGTTATACCTGTGTTTTATGGTCTTTTGGCAACGCTATTTAATCACAATAGGATGATATTTTAATTTAGAAAATGAATCACCTATGGGTATATTTTAAACCAGTGATTACCGGAAACAGGCTGTTAATGCTGGTTTGCGATAGGGCATATCTTGCCATGCAATAAAAAACAGCTCTTCAGTACACGACTTTGTAATCTATGTTCTATAATATAGTTTTCACGAAATAGTTTTTCTTTTATTTATTATAATCTTAGGTTTTAAGTTTTGCTACCTGTTATTAGAAGAAATCTTATACCGATTGAAGAAATATAACAGTCCAATCATCGCTCACTCGATTGGCCTTAACATTTCTAATCATCGGCATTATACCAAAATGCTTTGGGCTGATTTGAAATTGCATTTGGTATTATAGGGGAAAACTATTTGGGTGGCGCATTGTCGAAGTCAGGGGTTTGCTACATGGCGAATGCAGTACTTGGATCCGACTTACAACGAACTTTTTTAAGGGGTTCTTTTTATCTCCTTTAAGCCGATTAACTGAGCCAGTTTTTGAAAAATCTTTGATCTTCGTTTCGTTTTTCTTTCAACCCCACGTTCATTTTGTCCGAAAGGGTATGCATCTCTATTTTTGCCACAACAATTCATGATCGTTCGTTCATGGTTTTCACGTTGTTTTCTCTTTGGTCGAGATTTTTTGCAGTAGTATGGAAGCTCCTGAGAATGCAACCCAGAGAATGATTCGATGTAACCAATTTTTTTCCATGAATAATCCAAAGGGGAGCGATATCCAGATCGAAAGGCAGTAGAAGCAATCCATCATTGAACCGAAAAAGCTGTTGCCCATTGCTTTTCTTAATTTGAAGATGATATCCCACGGGCCATCTTCTGCCTGCAAGAGGTGGGTAATTCGCCATATTGCCAACGTAATGATCAGGAATTCCAACGCATTTATTTCCATAGAATGGGTTGTCAGATTTCATTTTACTTCGAACATGCATTTTTCTCTTTACCGTCATCTCCCGGCTAATTTACCGGGAGAAGTTATACGGTAAGGAATATTAACCCCGACTTACTAAATCTTGAAAATCAATTTTGTTTTTGATTTTCTTTAGATTTAGTTTCGTCGATTGCGCAATTGCGCAATTTGGGTTCATTAAAACTTTTGGATTGTGATATATCTTCTGCAGGTATTGTACCTGATATATCCGTATCCATTCGTTGTTCGTGAATAAGCAGTCACATCGATCGAATGGGCACAGGTTGCCAGCGGTTTCCACAATGGTGTATTCTGTCCAACAACTCCGGCCCAGTCGCCTTTCGCCGGGGTGTAAGTTTCAGATGCCAATAAAGCAGGAGTTCCTTCACCCCAAACAGCCTGAACATAATACCTGTGTACATTGTTTTCAGGATCGTTTGCATCAAAATTAACCACAAGCCCATCGGTAGCACTGGTCATTTTAACAATATCACAGGCATTTACAGGTATTGCACCGTGCATGATTGAGTTTATTTTTACAATCGGAACCGTGTTGTCTATACTCAATGTGAGTGTTTGAGCAGGCACTGCAATAGGTGCCTTGACCGAGTTGTAAAATTCAACCTGGAATTGGTGAATCCCTTGCGACAGTTGACCGGAGTCGAACTGAAAGAGCAGATCATGAATGGAATAGTCAATTGCAAGATCCTGCAGCGGATAAAAGTTACCGGCATCGGGAGCAAAAGAGGCCAAAATATAATCATCGTCAGGGACACTCCATTTGTAATTGTACCATGAGGTGATAAAATCGGTAAATGCACCAGCTGTGCCAACCCTGTGTTTAACCTTAATAAACCGGGCACCACTTGCTGTAATCAGGCTATGCAAATTGGGCTGGTTCCCAATGATGTTGAGATACCCGCCAAATGCGGCATTCTGCACAAGAACCATATAACCGGGATCGGTTGTTGCCTTCCCGTTTGCAGCGCTGATCTTCGTAGTTGGAATCAAACCCACACAGCCTATAACCGGTCCCATCAATGCCGGATTGATTGAAGGCCTTCTTGAAAAATAGAGTTTGTGAAGAGATGCAAAATTCATCCAGAAGTTGGCGGGTGTATTGACCAACTGCGGAGGATTTGTAGAATGAATTCTTATTCCAAACCTTGTAAATGGAGGAAGAAGGGCAGGAGCAAGAGAAACATTAAGGTCGGTAAGTTTAAATCTGAATTTCCAGATACGGTGAGGAGTTGAACCATCTGGTGATGTTTCAAAAGTCGATTTGAAGAGAGTGGAATCAGTTCCTAGTCCGGTCCAGGTGCCTGGAGCCAGATAGAACTGCCGGCCTATTTTTTCCGGGGTAGGAGGAAATTGACCGTAATTAACATCCACATGTGGAGTAATATTCCCATCGCGATTACGATCGAAGGTAAACCAGAAATAATCACCTACGCCGCTATCGTTACCAGTATCACTTACCATATCGATAGCGGCATAAAGAAATTCAGCATCGTTTTTAGTGAGTAGAAATCCACCGGTTATGGCCAATTTGCCTGCACCTGCCCATACCGGATTTTCCAGGGTCTCTGTTAGATTTATGGGCACATCGGCCCATTTCGAGGTTGTAATCATAATTGTTGGGGTTTTAAATTGTTGCCTACTCTATAAGGTTTTCGGCTTCTCCTATTTGTTGTTTCTTTTTTGTGAATAGAGTTTTAATTGCATTTAGACAAGTCTAATCTTTACTATATTCGGGCAAGCAGTAATGACATCCATCATAGCCGTGTTTTAAAGCCAACTCCAAACTCTGGTATGCTACCTTGTTTCTCCTGCTTGTTTTAGCAGCCCATTCACAATTGATCATGTGCACTTCATGCGAGTGGCGGTTGCCTAAGAAGGGATGTTTCCCTACGGATAATAAACGTGTAATGCGTCCCATTTCTTTTCCGTCGATAAGCTCGGCAACAGCAAAACGGTAGTTTCCGTCAGCAATCCCTTCAGGAGTTTTGATCTCGATAGATGCCTGACTCACATCCGAAGTTTTCAGGTTCATTCCCCGCAAGTATACAACCTTGCCGGCACTTAGCTGGAATTTCTGATGTGTTTGGGAGTTGTTAATAAGCTTCGCATTTTCAAGAGAGGCCGTAGCGCTCAACCTTTTTAGAATACGAAGATTCAGAACAATGTTGCTTGGTAATTGAGAAAGGTCAATCATCAGATCGGCAGAAAGCTTAATTCTGGGCCACCCCTGTATTGCAAAACTTGCATTGGTCACAGAGTTGGCGAAGAGATCCAATACATCGAAGTTTTTCCATGTAGCATTGTTGCTTTGCCTGATAAAGTTGTAGTAATCGTTAATTGTATGAATGGTTGCAGGGTCAGGTGCAGGATCATTGCCGCTGTTTATTAATCCAACAAAGCAGTAATGCCCGGCGCTGGGGATATCTGCATTATTCCATACAATAGGGCCGACTATTTTCATCTCCTGTGGATTAATGGCAGGGATTGCAATTGGATTGGCCGGATCGGTGATTTCATGCCATGAGTTAGGCGTTGGTAAAATCGATGGGTTTGCCCAGAACAACCTTGCTGTTCCACTTGTTGGTTGCATGCCCCGATTTTGAACCCTGAGATAGATAAAATTATCTTGTCCATACTCAACGCAACTTCCAAGAGTATCACTCTGTTGAGCTGCTGCTGAACCAAGTGTAGCCTCCGGGTCGAGAAGTTCCTGATTGTAAATAATAATGTCAGGACTGCATGAGATACCACCATTAACCAATGGCTCACTTCCCAGATCCTGTAGATTATCGCGAATGAAGAGATCGTGTGCTGGTAATCCAAGGTATATATATGTCCCGTAACCATTGGGGGAATCGGATGATGTAGGTGTGTCATTACCAGTTACTACTGCATTGGCATAATTAAATGCTTCCACAGCCGAAACAAGTCCATTGTTGTTGGTGTCAACAACCTGACTAAGTCCTCCTCCATCAGGATACTGCCCATTCATTGCTGCAATCCAGTCTTCAGCAAACGGGTCGAAATTTGCACCTCCATCAGAATAATCAGCCGCAACAACTGCCGTTGCCACATGTGTCCAGTTTGCAGGACTGTTATTGATAATTGGATCGATGAACCCGCCCGAACGACACTGCTCCATCATTACCATTAAGGATTCAAACGGTGGAAGAACTCCCATGTCGGTTATGAAGTCGTTTACGTAATAGGGAGTCCAGTGTGTTCCTACCGGATCATAAACGAACATACAGAAGTCGGTAAATGCTCCGTCGCCCAATCCTCCTCCATGATTATTGGTATGAATAAGGAGAAAATCCCCGGGTTGTATCTGAGCAGCAATTGCATTTAATGCAGCCTGAAAACCGGCGCGTGTTCCCGGTTGGTTAACAACCATTCTGTAGGGCGTATTGTTCCCCGGCCAGTTACCCAGATTGGCACCAATTGTTTGCGAAGTATTATTACCGAGAAAGTAATTCACCGTTCCATCATGATTTGCTACCTGTATGTTTGCAGCATTGAACCCGTATACATCGATGAGTGTCCGGTACAGAAATTCCATATCGTTCGTGTGTCGGTTTTCTGCCTTTCCAGTAAAAAGAATCGCATAACGTTCACCGTGTGACGCGCTTGGAGCATTTGTAATCGGAGCAATCCGGTTGGTCCATGTCTTGCGTTTAAGTAACGTGTCGATCATTTTTACCGGTGTATGAATAGCATTTGAATTATCAGGACCAAGAGCTAATATTGAAGGAGGCAATGAAGCCTGTACCTTCTTATAAAGCTTGCCGGTCTTTGCATCGTAGAGTTGGTACTCACAGGGGTGCACCCAGTTGCATGCAGGTGCCAAATCCGCAAAGACAAAAGCTGTATCGCGTTCAATAGGTACCTCTAATGTAGCTGCCATTAGCTTTTCTCCTTTTACCAATACTTCATCGTAGATATAAAGATTGGTTTTTTTCTCAATTTTTAAATTTGTTAGGCTCTTAATGGCATCGACTTTAATTTGTGATTTGATAGTTTCAAGTAGTTTCATTTTACCTCCAATTTAAAAGATTACTAATCAAATAAATTAAAATATCGTTCGTGGGTTGGTATTTGTCCGAAGCGAAGGATTATAATGTAATTCTGGTCAGATTGATCAATATCGGGTGGAAAAGAAGCATTTATAATTTTTGTTTCGAGAGTACTTGTCTCAACGAGAATGTAGCGACAAGGATGAGCCCAATTTGAACGTGGTTCAAGATCAACGAAAACGATTGTTCCTTCGAAAGGCATTACAATTGTCTGAGACCCGATGCCAATATCTTCGCCAGTATTGATTGTTTTTTTGTACCAGTAAATGAAGGAATGCTTTATTTCCTCAGAAGGAATGCTGTTATTGATTATTTCAATAATTTGACTTTTCAATAAATCCATATCACAAAATTTATTTAGAATATCATATTTTTTATTATTTTATTCATGAAATTATTAACTTGTTTATGCTGCATTATTGATATATTTTATGATTTTATCGTTTGAAAGATAAAACCGTTCCATCAATTTGATATTAAGATTTTTAATGAAACGTAAATAGAATTCTATTTCAAGCAGGATTGTGTATTCTATTTGTTGCGTTTGAATATTTGTATTTGCATTCATGGGATATTGTAAAAAGGGACACTTAAAATTAAGAAATATAAAATGAATAAGAAAGAGGTTGGGGGTATGTTGTTGAACAGAAAAGTAATGTGAAAATGAGGAGATGTGAAAATTTGAAAATGAGAAAATTTGCTAATTTGCTAATTCGACAATGGGCTAATTCGACTATTCGGCAATGAGTTTATTCGGCAATGAGTTTATTCGGCAATGAGTTAATTCGGCAATGAGCTAATTCGACGATTCGGCAATCTGCTTTCGCTGTGGCTACGGTGGACAGTACCGTCTTTTTCAAGGTTTCGGTGGAACAGGAAATTTTGTTAAAAGATATTCGATACACGAGATCAGGTTACAAAAGCATAAAGTCTGGGATTTTTTATAAATATTCGTAATGCCTCAGCATTCTAATCCGCTTATGTCTTGATACTTGATACTTGTGTCTTGATGCTTGATACTTGTGTCTTGATGCTTGATACTTGTGTCTTGATACTTGATACTTGATACTTGTGTCTTGATGCTTGATACTTGTGTCTTGATACTTGATACTTGAAAATTAATAGGAGGTCTTAAACGGTTTCACTTTCCAAATCTTTTCACAATAATCACTGATGGATCGGTCGGATGAGAACTTGCCCATACGGGCCACGTTCATGATTGCCATCCTGTCCCATTCCGTGGTATTCTTCCATGTTGCTGAGACCTGCTCCTGAGAGGCAACATACAATGGATAATCAGCCATCAGCATAAAAGGATCGTGCCACAACAGCGAATCGGTGATGGGTTTAAACAGATCATAATCGCCATTGGATAGAATGCCTGAACTGATCAGGTTAATCACTTCGCGCAACTCTTCATTCTGATCGTAAATGTTGTAAGGGTAATATCCATCGCGTTTTGTCTCTTCTACCTGCGACGCGGTAAGGCCAAACAGAAAGAAATTCTCTTCACCCACCTCTTCACGTATTTCGATATTGGCGCCATCGA
>Ga0209800_10003460_pt1 | contig 12529 bp, 10 predicted proteins | sample Higcelweek8metaG_FD_187174 | JGI IMG/M metagenome (GOLD analysis project Ga0209800, IMG submission 187174) | Freshwater pond sediment microbial communities from the University of Edinburgh, under environmental carbon perturbations - High... | ecosystem: Environmental > Aquatic > Freshwater >... | reverse complement strand
TCGGTTTGGCGAAGATCCGGCGGGGTTGAAGGCTGACGACCATTTGACGTTTGAATATATTTTGCGGCGTGGGAATGAGGTGGTGTTTCACCGGGAGGCTTCGCCCAAGCCAGCTTTTGTGGTGCGTACCGATCAAAGCCCTCATATGGATAATCTGGTTATAACGATCATTGTGCGCTCAGGTTGGAGCGGAAAAGAACTGGCCCGGATGAGTTATCCTGTCGGCGGACGCGGCGCGTGGTTGCCAGAAGGCAGCGAATATTAAAAACAGAATCGTTGTTTTCTTCATAAAATAAACAAAAGAACAGTGTTCTTTCTGCGCAAGGGAAGGTTTAGGGCTGTAATAGTTGAAGACTGTTCTGTTTGACCTTGGCTTTTCCGCCTGCGCGGGAATGACAAAGGGGGGCTGGCGGGGATTGTCAAAAGGCCGTGCAGGCTGCTATGGTGCGCGGCTTGAGGCTTGGTGCATAAGGAGCGATTTGAAATGGAAAAGCAAAAACCAATTATTTTAACAGGCGATCGCCCGACGGGCTCGTTGCATTTAGGGCATTATGTCGGTTCGCTCAAAAACCGCGTTGAGATGCAAAACGATTATAAGCAATTTGTGTTGATCGCCGATATGCAGGCGCTCACCGACAATGCCGAGAATCCCGGAAAAGTGTGTGACAACGTGTTTGAAGTCACGATGGATTATTTGGCTGTTGGTATCGATCCGCGCAAAACCAATATTGTGTTGCAATCTAAGCTTCATGATATTGCCGAGCTGTTTATGATTTATTCGAACTTGGTTTCTGTTGCGCGCGTGGAGCGTAATCCGACGGTCAAGCAAGAGATTAAACAAAAAGGCCTAGAGCGCGAATTGCCGCTCGGCTTTTTCTCGTATCCCGTTTCGCAAGCGGCGGACATTACGGCCTTTAAGGCTTCGTTCGTGCCCGTGGGGCAAGACCAATTGCCGATGATCGAGATTTCCAATGAGATCGTGCGACGCTTTAATCGCGTTTATAACTGCGATGTGCTCAAGGAATGTCAGGCTGTGGTGCCAAAGGTTGGGCGTTTGCCCGGCGTTGATGGCAAGGCCAAGATGAGCAAGAGCCTCGGTAACGCGATTTATTTGAAATCGACAGAAAAAGAAATCGAGCAAGCGGTGAAGATGATGTTCACCGATCCCACCCATTTGCGCGTGGAAGATCCAGGAAACATTGAAGGCAACGTTGTGTTTGCGTATTTGGATGCGTTCGATCCCGATGTGAAGGCGATTGAAGAGCTGAAGGCGCAGTATCAGCGCGGCGGGCTTGGCGATGGCGTTGTGAAAAAGCGCCTGCGCGAGGTTTTGCAAGAGCTGATTGCCCCGATCCGGGCGGAGCGTTCGCGTCTTGAGAAAGACCGCGGCGAAGTGGCGCGCGTAATCCGTGCAGGCACCGAAGCGGCGCAGGAAACGGTGGCAGAGACGCTGCAAGAAGTGAAGGCCGCCATGGGGATCGACTATAAAGCGATCTGGTAAGAGCTTTCCGGTCTTAAAATCTATAGCTTGCTGTGACCCAGCCGCGGGGGATGCGATCCATCGTGTCGGATTGAGGTGTGCCGCCGACGGTGCGCCATGCGAGCGTGGCTTCCATGTGCCAGTTTTGATATTGCGTGCGCACGCCAAAGCCGGGGCCTGCCAACGTGCGGTCGTTTTTGCTGGTGTCCCAGCGCTCGGCGTTAACCGTGACGCGGCCTAAATCATAAAAGGCGAACGGGGCAACGGGGCCAATCGCATAGCGCAGTTCAATTTGTGTGAGCCATCCTTCGTCGCCATAGGCTTCGCCAACGGGATAAGCGCGAACGCCGTTGCTGCCGCCGAGGCCGAAGCCTTCGGAGGAATCGAGGTTTCTTGGCGACCATTGCCCAGAGAAACGCGTGAAGAACGTGAAAGCGGACGGAAGTTTTTGAATACGGGCGATGTCGAGATTGAGTTTGTTATAGCGGCCTTCTGTTCGCGCCGAAGCTTCATCGGTTGTGCGCAGCGTGTCGTCGAGCGAGAGGCTGCCATACGTCCAGCTGGCCACGCCATAGGTGATGCCGCCGCCTAACAGCGCATCGCGGCGGTCGAATTGCAGCGTGAGCGGCGCAGAATGGCTGGTCTTGGCATTATCGGAATCTGTTTCTTTTTGTTCGTCGCGCAAATCTTTATGTTGATAGGTCGCGCCAAGCGCGAGGTTTGTTTTTTGCGAACGGTACAAAGGATAGCTGAAGCCGACGGAGGCGACTTTGGCGTAGCCCGTTGCATCGAGCGATTCAAATTGTTTGCCGAGGCTGTAATCTGTTTCGTAATAGCCGACTTGCCCGCGCAAGCCCGATGAGCCGAGCGGCAAGCTATAGGCCAGCGAGCCGAGCCACATGGATTCGTCGGTGCCCAGTGTTTTGATTTGGATTTGATCGCCAAACAAAAACGGGCTGTCGAATTGAAGGTCGCCGCGTGCGCGATATTCACCGCTGTAGCGATTGCCAAAATTATCAGCGCCAAGTTCACCAGAGATGGCGGGGGTGCGGCTGACGGGGATGCTGAGATCGCCAGTGCCGATTTCTTGACCCGGGCGGATAATGGGCGCGGCCTTGATGCCCGGCTGGTCATCCAAAATAAGCGTAGCGCGTTCCAGCGTGTCGCTTTGGATTACGTTGCCCGGTTGGAGGGCGGAAAGAAATTCTTGCGCCCGTGCGGCGGTGTCGGGTTCGCCTTCGGCTTTGACTTGGCCATACCGGCCTTCGACAACCTGAATCGTGAGCGTGCCGTTTGCGATCTCTTGCGGTGGGAGATAGGCGCGAGCGAAGGGATAGCCCTCGGTGTGATAAAAAGCGGAGAGCTGACTTGCAAGGCCCCGCAGACCGCCAAGATCATAGGTTTGCCCAGACAGATCGCCTAAGATTCCGCGTAGGTCATCTTCGCAATAAAGCGTGTTACCTGTGATGATAACGGATTGTACGGAAACTTTTGTGCCGCTTGGCCCGGTGGGGGGTGCGGGTTGCGGTTCGACCGCGACGCTGGGGGATTCTGTGGGGAGGTCAAGCGGCTGCGCAAGCTCTTGTAAGACCCGGCCCGCATCGGGCGCTGTTTGCGACCATGCTGGAGAAGCGGCGGCAAGGAGGGTTGTAGCGAGCAGAAGGGATTTGCGCATGATCACTCTCGGGTAAGGGCCGCATGAAAGCACTTACCCGAGAAGTTGACAACAAGCCGTTAGCATTAGTCATTCGTATGTGTGTCGTCCGGCATATGGACGCCACCGCCGACAACAAAGACCTTCATAAAGTCGAGCGCGCTGCCCGTATCGGATTGAGCTAAGACGGCGGAGGCTTCCGTTGTGCCGCCTGTTGAGGCGCTTTGCGAGCCTGTGCTTTCAGGTTGGGCGGCGAGATCGACCAGCTCAAGACCGCCGCTGATGGTGCTGGGTTGCGAGGCGGTGGTTGGGGGTGAGCTGGTTGTTGTGGTCACCGTTATGGGTGTCTCCCGGATCGTGGTCATCGTGCGTTGCGTTGTGCTGGTTGGTGATTGCACTTGCGTTTGAGCGGCCAGCACGCTTGCCGTTACGACGGCGGCCGTACGGATGGCTTCCGTTGTTTGGGTTGTCGGCGTGGTGACGACTGGAGCTGGTGTCGGTGTCGGCTCAGGCGTCGGTTCAGGCGTTGGCTCGGGTGGCGGTGTGACGCCAGCTGAGGTTGAAACTTCAGTCACGACGTTTTCAATAAGCGAGGCCGCGCTGGCTGCGTAATACCACGTCATGCCATCGCTGGCACCGGGGGCGAGGTCGTTCAAGCGGATGAAGAGATCGTAAGAGCCATCAATCGCGTTTGTCGCAAAGGTGGAGGTTCTTGGGTTTGTGTTTGTCGCGTTGCTGAAGCTACAACAATTGCTGACGGAAGTTTCGGCGCCGCTAGAGGTTGAATAGAACAAGACGGTTGCACCTTCGCCGATGTTTGTTTCCGCGATTTTCAGGGCTTTGGCTTGCGTAGCGGAATCGGTGATCTGTACAAAACCGGCATCGGTTAGGTTGCCTCTATATTTGTAGGACGAGTCCGCATAACCAACCCAGTCATCGCGCGTACCGACCCACAGGCGGACGTTCGCGATGGAATCGGAGCCGCTTAGATTTTTAATGACGGTGTCCGTTTTTAAATAGGAAACGTCTGCCGCTAAAGTGTAGGTGTTTGACACGTTATAGGTATAGCCGCCAATCGAAAGATTGACGGAAGCGACGATGGTGCCCGTGCCTTCGGTATAGCCGGAGAGGTCGAGGCTGCGCGAACCATTTGTGACAACATAGGTGCCCGTTTGCGTGTTGGCCATTGAGCCGTTGATGTTCCAGCTGTCTGTGCCATCGCCGCCCACGCCGACTTGGATATCGAGCGGATAGGACGAATAGGTCAGTTTGTACCAGCCATCTCGGCCCGTCGTCGTGTTATCGTAATACCACGGTTGTTTCAGCTGGCCGTAATCGTCGATTGAGGCCGCTGTGCCGTTGCCGAAGCGCAACAGGCCATTATCGAAGACGAGATTATTGGTTGCACCGTCCAAGCCCTTTTTCCATGTAAAGGCCGTGGCCGTGGGGATGAACAGATCGGCGGAGCTGGCGACCGTATAGGTGCCGCCCGTGCCAGCCGAGCTGCCTTGGCCGTAAAGGAAGGCTAAGGTTGCGCCATTTGTGGCCGTCATTGTTGCATTGATTACGATGTCGTCAATGGCACTGAGCGTTAATTTGCTGAGCGACCAAGAAAGCGGCGCGTTAATTGTGATGTCGCCGTCGCCTGTGCCGGAGGCGGACGTGACGATGCTGACATCTGTGCCGCCGTTCAACGTACTGGCAATGGTGTCAGCTGAAAGGCAGTTGGTGCCGGTGCAGGTGCTTGCGGCAATTGTAATGTTTGTGGGATCGATAAGCCATGAACCGCCCTTGCCCTGCGCGGAGGCAGCGGTGATTTTGACCTCTGGCATGATTTCGACATGGGCCGCTGACGTTTCAATAAAGCCACCATTGCCGCCGTTTGGTGCGCTGGCATCGAGCGTGCCACCAACAACGATGCGGTCGTTTTCCATATCACCAAGCAAATAGATTTTGCCGTCTTCGCCGGTGGCTAGCGTTTGCGCTTCGATCACGCCTGTGTTGTTGATGACGGTGCTGACCAAATCGCCAGCGGCTTTTGCTGTTAAATAGACAAGGCCGCCATTGGCTTTGATTGCGCCGCCTTGTTTGATTTGCGCGTCAATCGCACTTTGCTCCACTTGAATCTTGACCGGGCCGCCGAGATCGAGCGTGACCTTACTGCCCGCGCCCATCAGGACATTGCCGCCTTGGGCTGTCAGCGTGCCATCGTTTGTGATCTTGGCCGCGATGAGGGCGATGGTGCCACCGCCTGCGGCTGTGATGTTGCCTTGGTTGATGAGTGCGTTGCTGCTTGCGCCTTCAAAACTATAGCGACCAGCAAGGAAATCAGCAGTGCTGAGGTTCAAGGTCGAGACAACGATGCTGCCGACATTGACTTGCGCTGAGGGCGTAAACAAAACCCCGTTCGGGTTGATCAAGAAAATCTGGCCGTTGGCGGAAAGCACGCCTTGGATCACCGAAACGTCTGAGCCTAAAACGCGGTTGAGTGCGACCGAACTGCTTGACGGTTGAACAAAGGTGACGCTGTTGCTGGCGCCAATGGAAAAGCTTTGCCAATCCATCGCCATTTTATCGGTGGTCTGATGGATCGTCATCGCGCTGCCCGTTTGGCTGATCGTGCCGGAGCCTGCGACAACGGTGCCGCCCGTGGGCAGAACATCTGCCGCTAAGGCGTGATGCGCTTGTGCGCTGTAAAGCATGAGCACGGTGGCGAGAAAGCATGGCGATGGTCCGGTAGAGCGGCGGCGGCGTTTGGCTGTGGTGGCTGCTTTTTCAAATAAACGATGGATCTGTTTTTTCTCGAAGGCGCTATTTTGGAAGGGAGAATATCTCTTCATCTGTAATGCTCCTGTGAGAAAAATGATTTGAAGCTGAAAATGCGTACCGAATGGAGACAAGGCTTTCTGTCCTGTCATAAAGCGAATTGTACAGGATCTCTCTTTCTGTCCCGTGAAGGGGGGGCATACGCGGGCGTGGCTTTATGCGGCGTTGGGGATAACCCCTTTTACTGAAACGAAAATTTATCCGGATACGCAGCGTCTTTCCTTTGCTTGCAATCGAAGAGAAAGCCGTGATAACTGAGCGTGTTGGCCCGATGCCCTCTTTAACTGTTTGAGTCATAAGGTTAATCAAATCATGAAGCTTCTTCATGTCTGCGAGACGATTTTAGGCGGGGTTAGCACGCACCTGAATGAACTTGTTCCGTTGCAGTGTGCTGACCTTGGCGCTGAAAACGTGCGGCTTTTGGTGCCAAAGGAACATGTTGGAGAATTGTCTTCTGTTGTTTCAGCTTTGGTCGTGCCGTTTGCTCGGCACTCGCGTATGCGCGGGCTTTTCATTTTGCCGTTCGCGCTCATCAAGCAGTGCGCATGCTTTCGCCCCGATCTTATTCACGCGCACTCCACGTTTGCAGGCGTGATCGTTCGCTTGATCGCGCCAGTTTTTCGCATTCCAGTTGTGTATTGTCCGCATGCGTGGGCGACGGAGCGCGAGCAATCAAAGCTCGCACGGCGAACCACGGCGCTTATCGAACGGGCTTTGTCTTTTCTTTGTGCGCGTATCGTCGCGGTTTCACAAGCCGAGCGGCAAAGCGGGATTGCGCTTGGCATTCGCTCAGAAAAAATCATTACGGTGCGCAACGGCTTGGGTGCGCAAGGGCCTGTCTTTACGCCACTTGTGTGGGAAGATCGTCGTTTGAAGGTTTTGTTTGTTGGTCGCCTGTCGCCGCAAAAAGGGATTGATATTTTATTGCGAGCGATCGAGGGGCTTGAAGATAAAATTTCACTATATGTAATTGGTGAACGGTTGCCCGGCGATCCTTTGATCGATTTTCAGCACTACCCTCATGTGCGGTGGTTTGGGTGGCGGGTGTCTGCTCAAGTCATGGCCATGATGGCGTCTTGCGATGTGGTCGTGATGCCGTCAAGATGGGAGGGGCTGCCTTATGTCGCGCTTGAAGCCATGCGCCTGAAAAAGCCGATCATTGCGGCGCGGGTCGGCGGTTTGCAGGAAGTTGTGTGCGATCAAGAGACAGGCTTTTTGTTCGACAGCGGTGATGCGCTTACCTTACGCCGTTTGTTGTCTTCACTTGAGGCTGTGCGTTGCGCAGAGCTTGGCGTGGCGGCAGAAAAGCGGTTTCATGATTCTTTTCTTGCTGAGCCAATGGGTTTGGCCATGCAAGCCGTGTATCAGGACGTTTTGTCTGGGGGTAGCCTATGATTATCCGCAGTCTGCTTAAGGTGAAGGGCATGAAAATCAAGGACGACAACTGCGTTGCGCGATGAATCCTATCATCTGAAGCAGGAAGTCGAGAATTGCCTTGCTGAAGTGCGCGGGTAAGTTTTGCGCTCAGGCTTGGGTTGTCTCATAGCCATTGGGATTTTGCGACTGCCAACGCCAGCTGTCAGCGCACATTTGTGCGATGCCTTTTTCTGCCGTCCAACCGATTTGTATGCGCGCGGCCGTTGCGTTCGCGTAGTAGGCGGCGATGTCGCCTTGCCTGCGTGGGCCGACTTGGTACGGGACAACGTGGCCACTCGCTTTTTCAAAGGCATGGACAAGGTCAAGGACGCTGGTTCCTTGGCCTGTGCCAAGGTTAAGGGTCAAACTTTTATGTGCTTCAATAAGTTTTTGGAGCGCACAGACGTGGCCTTTGGCTAGATCAACGACATGGATATAATCGCGCACGCCAGTGCCGTCAGGCGTTTCGTAATCATTGCCCCAAACGTTCAAAAAGGGCTGTCTGCCCATGGCAACTTGCGCAATAAAAGGCATGAGGTTGTTGGGGATGCCGCGCGGGTCTTCGCCAATCAAGCCGCTTTCATGGGCGCCGACGGGGTTAAAATAACGCAAGAGAGCGGCATCGGTTTGTGGCGTGGTATGACAAAAATCATTGATGAGATCTTCTGCCATCATTTTATTGCGGCCATAAGGGCTATAGGGCGCGCGTGGATGTTGCTCAGTAAAGGGGAGGAAATGAGGCGCGCCATAAACGGTAGCCGAAGAGCTGAAAATGATGTGCTGCACCTGGGCTTCGTGCATGGCCTCTAAAACGCGAAGCGTTCCGACGACGTTAGTGTCGTAATAGGCGAGCGGTTTTTCAAAAGATTCGCCAACAGCTTTAAGGCCTGCAAAATGAATGACGGCCTCGCAGTCAAACGTGCGCAGGCAGGACAAAACCGCTTCGCGATCGCGAACATCCCCCTGAACAAAAATTGGCTTATGACCAGTGATTTTTTCAAGGCGCGGTAGAACGCCAAGATTTGCATTGGATAGATTATCGAAAAGAACCGGGGTAAAGCCCGCTTTAAGGAGCTCAACACATGTATGCGAACCAATGTAGCCAGCGCCGCCAGTGACGAGAATTTTCATTTTTCTCTCTTCTGTTAAAAAAGGTAAGAGCGTGAGCGACGGTCAACACTACGATAGCTTGTTGTGTCATCATTTCTTATACCGTTGTGCTGCGCGGTCCACAAGAAGAAGCGCCGCTGCCAATAAGCTGCAGGCCAAAATAAGGCCGACCATGGGATAGACTGTGCCGTTGTGAAAAAAGCCGACGCTGGCGCTTGCAAAGCTTGCGACACCGAACTGCAAAACACCGAGAAGAGCGGAGCTGCTGCCTTTTTTGTCTGGGCAGGCGCTCATGGCAAGCGCCATGGCGTTGGCCCCGATAGCAGGAATACCGATCAGGGCAAGAAGAAGGAGGAAGATTAAAACAGGTAAAGAGGCCTTTGCGGCGAAGCAAACGAGAATAAAGGCAAAAAATAAATTGCTTCCCACGCAGGCCCAAAGGATTTTGAGGGGCGCTGTGTGTTTAAGAAGTGAGTGGTTTGCTTTGGCTGCAAAGATTGTCCCCACTGCGTTGATGCTAAAGAGCAGGCCATAATGTTCTGGTTTGACTCCATGGAGGGTCATGTAGACAAAAGGTGAGCCGCTGATAAAGGAGAAAAGTTCACCATAGGAAATGGCGCAGACAAGCGAGGGGAGAATAAAATGGCGTTTAACTAATAGCCGCGCGTAGGTTTTAAGGATGCTTTTAAAAGTGGCTCGTTTCATCTGGTTGTGCGGAAGCGTTTCTGGAAGCTCGGTTTGCGTGACAACAAAGCAGATCAAACCAAAGACAGTCAGAAAGATAAAGATGGCCTTCCATCCTGAGGTGGCGATCAGATAGCCGCCTAAGGTCGGCGCAATGATGGGGGCGATCACAGTGATGATCATCATGAGCGAAAAGAAACGCGCGGCCTCTCGTTCCTCATAAAGATCACTGATGATGGCGCGGGCGATAACCATACCGGCACAACCCCCAATGGCTTGAAACAAGCGCAAGGCCACAAAGGTGTGGATTGACGGCGCAAAGATAAGAAGCAGTGATGTGAGGGAAAAAATCAAAATACCCAAAAGCAGAAGAGGCTTTCGCCCAAATCTATCGATTAAGGGCCCGTAAAGGAGTTGGCCGCCAGCCAAGCCCAGAAAATAGGCCGAGAGGCTCATCGAAACCATAGCCATCGTCGTATGATACTCAGCGGCCAGAAGTGAAAAGCTGGAGAGATACATATCCGTGGCCAAGGGCCCAAAAGCAGATAGCGCGCTAAGGATAACAAGAAGCATCGTTGTGTTGATTTTACGGTTCGTTGTTGGCGCGGTCGTCTGGGGGACGTTCATGAAATCCTGCGTTTGGCTTGACAAAGTGGTGGCGTATAAACGATAAGTTCGCGTAATGTGTATTACACGCAAAAGAAATGTCAATCTATTTGAAGGGGCGGTCTATGGCCAAAGCGGTGCTTACGCAGAAGGGATCGCGAGCGGATTTACTTGCACAACGGCGACGGGCTATGCTCGATGCGGCGGCAGAAGCTTTCCTTGAAAAAGGGTATGCGCACACAAGCCTGAATGACATTATTGAACGCTCAAAGGGGTCTTTAAGTACGCTTTATGGCCAGTTTGGCAATAAAGAAGGCTTGTTGCGCGCGATGATTGTTGAAACTTGTGTGTGGCCGGGCGCAGAGGCCACGCTAGAGCAAGACCTTTCGATGGAAGAACGTCTGTTTGAATTAGGCATGCAATTCGCTACAACAGCACTGACACCAAAAATGATTGCTGTGTATCGCATTATCACTGCCGAGGCTTTGCGGATTCCGGATCTTGTGAAATTCTTTTTTGAAACGGGGCCTAAACGTGTCAGAAAGCGTGTGCAGGCTCAATTGCGCGTTTCGCTTCCATCGAATGACACGGGTCTGTCCTATGATGATCTTGCCCGCCTATTTATTGGGTCGATCATTGGGGATCTTCACTTCATGTATAGCTTGGGGATGGCCCCAATTTCGCATAAACAAATTGAGAAGCATGTTGAGGCTGCCGTTCATTTATTTATACGCGGTCTTCAATGGCATAGAGGGAAACATGGCAAAGCATAAGTATCAAATTACGGTTGAGGCTGTCGCAGACGAGGCGAAAACACGGGCCGCGCAGCCAACGCTGTGTTTTCAGACGGAAAATCATGATGATATCATTGCGCTTGCGGCCAAGCTTGGCCTTCAAGATGAAAAAGGGCTTGCCTTTATTCTGGGCTTAAAATTGGTGGGCGAGACTCTTTTGGAAGATCGTGAGAATCCTTTATACAAAGAGTTTGCGCCGCATTTTGGGGCTTTTATGAAAAGTCTTAAGCGGAATGCACGGAACGAGCCTTCTGATTCATAAGACCGGGCGGCCTCAAGCGCGTTGGCGATTGACAGGGTTGCTTTTGTGGATTCATCTTAAAGAAATTCTGGGGCCTCTCTTTGAGAGGGGCGGCGTTCGTATGGGAGGGGTTTTTAATGAAGACACAGCTGTTTGCGCGAGAGGTCCAATCTCCAGATGCCGCTTTGCTGCGAAGCCACTATTTTCGATTTCATTTGCCACATGTGCATTTGAACTCCGTTTTTGGTGATGACTGGTTTGCGCTTAAGGCGGAAGGATTTGCCCGTTTCTTTGGCACGCCGTTGTTCCTGATCACGCAGACGATTTTAGTCTTGGTTTGGATCGGCATAAATGTTTTTGGATTCGCCACGTTTGACGTTTATCCGTTTATTCTTCTCAACTTGGCTTTCAGTCTTCAAGCGGCTTATGCCGCGCCGTTGATTTTGTTGGCGCAAACGCGACAAGCTGATCGCGATAAGGTGAATGCTGAAGCTGATGCGCAGCATCGCGAGGCGATTGCTGTTGCCAGCGAACAACGACAGATTATCACCGAAGAGCAAACAGCGCAGTTGCTTGCGCTGCTTGAGCAGAACACGCAGTTAACCGAGATGGTCAAAGAGCTGAGCCAGCATATCGAGGCGCTGACTACCGAAATGCATGCGCGGGTTCTACGTGGTGAAGGCAAGCGCGAAGGGTAGGCTACAGCTTTTGCCGCGCGGGGCTTAAGGCGCGGGCGTGGTGGCGAGGATTGTAAGAACGTCGAGCGGCGAGGCCTGCGCTTTGCGTGCGATGTCCCCAACCGTTTGATCTGCGCCAGCCTCGATGCCTTTGGCTTTGAGCCTAAGGACAGCCTGCTGCGGGCTCGTGCCGAAAGAGGGTGCGAGCGTTTTGATCGGGGCTTGACTTAAAACTTGAAGCACGGCTTTGGGGTTTGAGCCGGAAGCTGAGCTTGTCACAACAGCAAAAACGACAAACCCCAGAATAAGCGCAGCCATGAGCGATGCAGACGTTATTCGTTTAGCGTAAAAGACGATACCCTGCCGGTGATTGATAATGTGAGCGAGCGCTGCGGCGACAAAAACTAAACCTGCCCATTCATGAGCCTGCCGAAAAAAGCTTGGCTGAAAATGGAAGAATAGGGCGACGCCAGAGAGGGCGCACACAAAAAATGAGCCAGCAGCGGCAGGGGTGATGCAATGGCGCAGAAGCATGGGGGCGTCCTCATGAAAAAGGATAACGGGTATGCTCACGATGGCCTTGGGTGAACAGTTTGTCAATTTATGTAAACGCAGGATGACTCTCAATAACCTGAGAAAATGAGCAAAATAAATCCCGGCGCACCTTTTTGAGATTTAAGAAATTGAGTTTCTCTCAGTGCGCAAAACTTATAAAACGCGCCTGTTAGGCCTCTTTCGCTAGGCTTTCTTGCAGTTCAATAATTCTTGATCCAAAACGGTTTCTTCGTCTTTTCAGAAAGTCTTCGGGCTTGTCGTAAATGCGTTTATCCTCATTTTCACTTTTGGCAATGAGCATGTCCTCGATCAAGAGATAATCAATATTTGTATATAAGAAACATTCAAGGGCATCCAAGGGCGTTTCAACGATGGCCTCGCCGTTGACGTTAAAAGAGGTGTTGATGATTATGGGAACGCCTGTAATTTTCTTAAAGGCTGAGATAATTTCGTAAAGGCCGGGATTGCTATCTTTTTTCACAGACT
>Ga0209800_10003458_pt1 | contig 12535 bp, 15 predicted proteins | sample Higcelweek8metaG_FD_187174 | JGI IMG/M metagenome (GOLD analysis project Ga0209800, IMG submission 187174) | Freshwater pond sediment microbial communities from the University of Edinburgh, under environmental carbon perturbations - High... | ecosystem: Environmental > Aquatic > Freshwater >... | reverse complement strand
CAGTAGCTGAAGCCGTGCGGCCTCGGCCTTTTTCAGATCTGCGGTTTTTTTCTGCTCAAGCCCTTCACGCATAGCGGCCAGCCGCCTGCGTCCGGCCTCAATATCATCACTGATTTTTTTACGAAGAGGCGCACTTTGTTCAAGGTCACTGATACTCGCATCGGTCTTAGATAGTGACTCCGCGAGGGCGGCGGCTTTATTCTCGTTTTCCTGAAAATCACCGGTTGCGCGTTCCCATCCGAGAACGATGTCGCGCAGATCAGACAGCCTGCCGGCCAGTGCAAATTTTTTCCGCATTGCGTCAATTTCATCCGCACGCAGGGCAAGCGCTCTTCCCATTTCGGCAAGCTCGGCAAGACGCTGTTTTTTCTGCAAAAAAAGCCGGGACTTCTCTGCAGAGGCGAGAGCGACTCGCTCACGCTCGCGTAATCGGCCTAATCTTTCATCGAGATCATCCAGCTGCTTTTTGCGAAGCGCCTCATCACCCTGCGCATCGCTTCCAAGCTCCTCAGAGAGAGCATCCCTGCGCAGCTCGATCTGTTTAAAGAGCACTCTGAGCTCTTTGAGTTTATCTTTGTAAAAATCCGTGATCCTCTCATATTCGTCGATGGGGAAAAGGCGTTTCAGAATCACCAGTTTATCACTCGTATTGGCCTCGAGAAAATTCTGAAAAGCCCCCTGCGGAACGAGAACAATTTTTTCGAACTCGGAAGCGGAGATGCCCAAGAGAGCGGCAATCTGCGCATTGATTTCACTCTTCTTTCCCGGACATGAGCTTCCGTCCTGTTCGAAGCTCACCGTATCGGGAACCTCGCTTAATTTTCCCTTTTTCTCTTTCATGAAACGCACCGAACGCTTCACAAGGCAGTGTCTGGCGCCTGAAACGAACTCCAACGCGACATAGGGGCCGCTCGGCGTAATAAACGCGGTGACAAAATTTCCCGCATCACGCGTTCCCGTCAGTCTGCCGTATAACGCGTACATGATCGCGTCAAAGATGGTGGATTTTCCGGAACCGGTATCACCGCTGATCAGAAAAAGCGGGCCAAGATTTGAAAAGTCAATGACAGTCTCCGAGGCGAAGGGCCCCACTTCAAAAAGTGTCAGACGTATCGGGGTCATTGATTCACCTGCGCAAACGTGTCAAGAAACGATTCGGTTACCTTATCATCCGGCGCCTCGCCGTTGACCGTCTCGTAAAATACGGCAAACACATCGCGGGGGGAAACTCTGTCGAAATTCTGCATGCCGACATCACCCGTCTCGGCAATGCGCTGGCGCACCGACAGAAGCCACGGAAAACGCCGCCGGATCACATCCGCGGGGTTCTCCACGAGAGTCACATCGGTGAGCGTCACCTCGACAAAATCATCAGCGTGATCCGCGGCGAACGTGGCATCACAGAAATCGGCAAAGCTTCCCGACAGCCGCGTTATCGGCCGGTCACAGACCAGCGGTATCGGGGTGATCGAAATATTCTCTTTGTCAGAAATCTCAACGAGGGTCATGCTTTTTTCGTGATCGGCTTCCGCGACCGAATAGGGAAAGATCGAGCCGCAGTAGCGTACGCGCTCAGTGATCCTCTGCGGCCGATGAAGGTGCCCCAGGGCAGTATAATCAAATGACTCGAACAGCTCAGGCGGGACGCCGCCGCTTGCGCCGGAGAAACGCTCGGAATCGGAGGTAATGCCGCCTGCGGTATAGAGGTGCGCCACAAGAACATTTATTGCGTCATCATCTATTGCCGCGCGAAGCGACTCAATCTCGCCGCTCAGTCTTCCCCCTTTAGCCTCATCGAAAATATAGGGCAGACAGAAAAAATTAACCGACAATCCCTCTTTCTCAATAACAATTGGGGGCGACGGCACATCGCCGATGACATGTATGCCGTTGCGTTTCATGAGGGGGGATAAAAAAGCGAGACGCTCCGCAGAGTCATGGTTGCCCGGTATGACAATGAGACGCACGCCTGAAGCGGCAAAGTGCTCGAGAAAATCGCTGAACAGCGTAAGCGCTCCCGCCGCAGGAACCGAGCGGTCAAAGATATCACCGGCTATCACCAGCGCGTCGATCCCCGCTCCAAGGGCAGCATGGGCAATACGTTCAACGCAGAGGCGTTGAAGATCGAGCAGCTCATGGCCGTGAAGTGTGCGCCCAAGATGCCAGTCAGAAGTGTGTATAAATTTTATCACCGGAAATTCCGTATAGTAAAGCTATTGCAAATCAGCACCTTCTTTCAGCGATCCCCGTAACTCTGCTCATCAGAGGGAAATACTCCGCCGCGGACTTCGTCGGTATAGGCGTTAACCGCTTGTCCGATTTCAGATGAGAGATTCGCGTACTTCTTGACGTATTTCGGCGAGAAATCCTCGTCCATGCCCAGAATATCGTCAATCACCAGCACCTGTCCGTCGCAGCCAGCTCCCGCACCGATGCCGATAACTGGAATCCGCACCGCCTGCGAAACACGCAAGCCCAGCTGCGCCGGAACCTTTTCCAGCACCATCATGAAAGCTCCCGCCTCCTCCACCCGCTTCGCATCTTCGATGATGCGAAGCGCGGCTGACTCCTCCTTACCCTGAAGCCTGAAACCGCCGAAAATATTTATCGACTGCGGGGTCATTCCGATATGCCCGCACACGGGAATCGACGCACGGACAATCGCCCGTATGCACGACTCGAAATCTCTTCCCCCCTCGAGTTTGACCGCGTCCGCACCGCCGAATTTTATCAGCCGTCCCGCAGACTCGACTGCATGGATATCCGACTGCTGATACGAAAGAAAGGGCATATCGGCAATCACTAACTTTCCGGAACAGCCGCGCACTACGCCTGCGGTATGATAAATCATCTCTTCGAGGGTCACGGGCAGCGTGTTTGCGTACCCGGCGCAGACCATTCCGGCCGAATCTCCCACCAGCACAGCATCGATCTGTGACTTTGCCAGAATTTTGGCCGTCGTATAATCATAGCAGGTTATCATCGCTATCTTCTGCCGCTGCTGTTTCATCGTGTAGAATTCATCGATTCTGATTTTTTTCATCTCTGCCATCCTTACGTTGCGGCGCCTGACGCCGTGCTGATAAACAAGTAAAATTAAAATAATTACACAATTATATCACTGTAGTGCAATCCTGTCTTCGGATCACGCAGCCCGGGATCAATCTGCAAAAGCTGACGCAGCACAAAGGGGCGATCCTTGATACCCGGATGGGGGATGACAAGATCGTCACTGTCGACGCACTCATCGCCGTAAAGAAGAATATCGATATCGATCTCACGGGGCCCCTTGTCGTAGCGGAAGACACGGCCGACTTTGCGCTCAATCTGTTTTATCTCGCGAAGAAGATTATGCGCACTCATATCCCCCCGCACCTTGACCACACAGTTGAGAAAATCCGGCTGCCCGGTGACGATAAGAGCCTTCGTGTTTTCGATGTCGCTCACCGCCAGAATCTCAAGCCCCAGCGCTTCGAGAAGCGCAAGCGCAGCTGCGATATAGCCGTCCCTGTCGCCGAGGTTTGAACCCAGTCCGAGATAGATGATCCTACTCACTCTCCTTCTCCGTTCTGCGGTCTGCGCCCGACAACTCTATAATTTTGCACATCTCCCGTATGCGCGAGAGGATACGTCCCTCCGAAAGATCTTTCAGTGACACCAGAGGATTCGCGTTCGAAGTGAATATGGTAAATTTCTCAGCTTCATAGCGCGAATCAACAAGGTTGTATAAAGTCTCTTTTTCCCAGGCTGAATCGCGCTGTGTACCGAAATCGTCAATAACAAGAACGTCAATTTCCTGAAGCTCCTTCTCAATCTGCGAGGACATGCCGTAGAGGGCCGTTCCCTCGACAAAGGTGGAGCGAAGCTTGCCGAAAAACGATTTAGAGATTTTCACATATTTACCCTCTATCGCGTTGCGGGTGATAAGCTCGGTCAGAATGATCGTCGACAGCAGTGTCTTGCCGGTGCCGGGGTTTCCCCAGATGAACAGCCCCCGGTCAACAGCGGGAAACTCCTGAATTATTTTGTATGCAATACTCTTGGCCTTTGTCTCGGCCTGTGTACGGCAGTTGTAATCGCCGAGAAAACGCCAGCGGAACTTCTTCTCCAGATCGCTTTTCGCATAGAGAATGCGGATTTTTTCCATACGGGAACGCACCGGGCTGCAGCTGCACATCCTGACGGTATCACCTTCGCTGAAAAGGTAAGGCGGCTCGCCGCTGCATCTGCATCCGGGCACAACACACTTCGGGCACGGCGAAAGCGGAAGCTCTCCCAGTTCGACTGCATCCGGATTGATAACATACCCGAGATGATCACAAAATGAACAAAATTTCATACTCGCTCCTGTGTCCTTCGTGCGCGGCAGATACCGTCAACGATTTATGCGACAGTACCGGCAGGACTTGCCGCCAACCCTAACCACACATAAAGCAGACAGTCTCTGTTATAAAGCATTTTTTTGCCCCGCCCTGTTTTTACCGTCTGCCGCGGATACCGAGCGCTCCCCGGCTCTCTGAAGAGAGCCGGGGAGCTATTTTATACTTGCTTTTTGCACCCCTTCAAAAAACATGACTATATAGGTTGTTTTCGCAGCGGGTTTGCTGCGTACTTCGATATCCTGCTTTTTGCGCCTCATGCGGGGGGATCTCAAAAGCGGCAATATTCGTGCGAATGACGCCACATCAAACACTTTACCTTTCTGAGACGGACGGATATCTTCATCCCCCCATCTCAAAATCCAAAGGAAGGAGCTAATTAATGCGTACGTATGAATTAACAGCTATTCTCCGCACCGATAAGGTTGACGAGGGAAAGCAGATCTTTGCAGATATTCTGGCAAAGAACAATGTACAGATCAAAAGCGACGAAGACTGGGGCAACCGCCGTCTTGCTTACGCTATTGACGAGTGCAAAGAGGGATTTTATCTCTTCAAGGTTGTCGAAGCGGCCCCCGAGGCTGTCGACAAAGTTCTCAAAGAGTTCAGACTAAATACGGTTTTTCTTCGCAGCATGTTTGTAGTGAAGAGCGCCTGAGCATGGCAACCGATTTCAACAGAGTAATTCTGATCGGAAGGTTGACACGCGATGTCGATCTGCGCCAGATTCAGAGCGGCACGTCCATCGCTTCATTTTCCATTGCCAACAACCGTTCGTATGTTACCGGCGGCGGCGAAAAGCGCGAGGAAGTTTCCTTCTTCAACTGCATTCTCTGGGGTAAACAGGGTGAGGCTTTTGCGAAATACGTGAAAAAGGGCCACCGTGTTGCCGTAGAGGGACGCCTTCAGCAGCGTTCATGGCAGGATAAAGACGGCAATAACCGTTCAACAATAGAAATAGTAGCTGACGCATTTCAGTTTCTCGAGGCGCGTCAGGATGGTTCCCGGCAGGACTCACAGGGTTTCGGCTCCGCAACAGCGTACAGCGCACCGCAGCAGAACTCCCCGATGCCCTACGATGGACCGGCACCCGATTTTAACCGGAACGACAGTATACCCGATTCGTTCAACGATGATGATATTCCGTTTTGACGGAACATGGAGCTGATAACTCAGCTGCCGGTACGCTCCGGTTTTTTCGCTTCCCTTATTGTTTTGAATGATAAGGTTTTATTACAAGGAGATTAAAATGTCAGAAGATATGAAAGCTACGGAGGGCACTTCGCCCGCAGAAGTAAGCGCAGAGGCCGCTCCAGCTCCTGCTGCCGCTATGCAGCAGAGGGAGCGCAGAGGCTATCGTCAGAGCAGCGGCGGCGGAGATGACGACCGCAAAGACGGCAAGATGTCCCGCTCTCCCCGCTTCAAAAAGAAAGTGTGCAAATTCTGCCACAATAAAGATATCGCGATCGACTACAAGAATTCTGATCTTCTCGAGAAATTTCTCACTGAAAGAGGCAAGATTCTTCCGCGTCGCATCACCGGTACCTGCGCAAAACATCAGCGTCACATCGCAACTGAAGTAAAACGCGCGCGTATGATCGCATTATTACCGTTTGTAGAGCAATAACGTGGAAGCAGCGGCTCTTTTGGCATCGCTTATAATTCTGATAGCAGCACCTGCTCTGATCTACAGGAATGGGTTGCCCTTTTTCTTCGGAATGCTCGCATTTGCAGCGGCACTCGTTGCGGTGGTATTTGCCTCGCCCGATGCATTTGCGGTCGTACTGCAGCCCTGTGTTATCGGCCTTGTTGCCGGCCTGACAATCAGGCAGAAAAAGTCATTTCAGTTTTATATACTCGCATCGACTATAACGATGACGGTGCTGCTGACCGGACAGTTTCTCTTTCTGAAACACTTTATGAATACCGATCTTGCTGTGCTGATAAAAGAACGCCTTCTTGAACTCATGCAATACCCGATTCCCGAAGAGAGCAAAACCCTCTTTATTGGCCAGATCGATCAGGCAATAGTTCTTTTCTCAAGGCTGTTCCCCTTTTATTATTTTCTGAACAGCCTGATCTGGTCGTCAATTGCCTGGCCGGTTATGAAATATCTAGTCAAGGCATTCAGGGGCAAAGGCAATGCCGAGAGTGATCCTGGCGTTGACGGGATCGAAAAATTCAGAATGAGCGATTACACCGTTTTTGTTCTGATAGTGTCACTCGCTCTTGTTGCATTTTTTAAGGATTCTCCGGACGGATTGCTTTTTCTGGCCGGACTTAATATTACCCTGCTTTGCATGATGCTTTATTTTGTTCAGGCCTTGGGAATTGTACGGTTTTTTATAGTGCAGAAGAAAATTCCCTATATCCTTTTGCCGGTAACGATTGTTGTCGTGCTGGTTATCGGATGGCCGGCGAATCTTCTGCCACTTATGCTCTTCTTTTCCACTTGGGGGCTTGTCGATTTATGGACTGATTTCCGGAAGATCAACCCGACAACAAGTTCACGCGAAAAGGGTGAATGAAGCACAGTCACGCTGAACGGTTTATAAGTTAGTAAGATGTTTCTAAATGCACGGCCCGGCTCTTTCGAGGTGGTGTGCATTGCTGACAATTATTTAATGACAGGAGTCTCAAAATGAATACAAAAGTAATTTTACAGAAAGACATCACCAATCTCGGCGAGGCCGGAGATGTTAAAGAGGTGGCAAAGGGGTATGTCCGTAACTTCCTTCTGCCGAACAATCTCGTGATTCTTTTTAACGAATCAAGCAAAGCTGCTATCGACCACCAGAAACACCTTATCAAGGTTAAAAAGGATAAACGTAAGAAAGAGAGCGAAAAGATCGCGGATAAAGTCCGTACTATGCAGATCACCATCAAGCAGAAGGCCGGCGAAGAAAACAAGCTTTTCGGTTCTGTAACCTCTCTTGATATTTCGCGTTCACTTGAAAAAGAGGGTCTTGTAGTTGACAGAAGAAAGATCGTTCTTGATGAGCCGATCAAGGAATTGGGAACATTCAAGGTTCATCTCAAGCTAGACGAGGGTGTTACCGCTGATCTTACCGTAGTTGTTGAGGGAGAATAAGACAACCGTGTCACAGCGCATCGAAGTTGAACAGTTGCCGCCGCAGGATAACGAGGCCGAAGCTTCGTGTCTTGCGGCCTCACTGCTTAGCCGGGATGCGCTGTTACGCGTTCTGGATATTCTTCACGAAGATGATTTTTACCAGCCCCGTCACAAGATTATATTCAGCTCGATCCGCGAGCTGGACAAAAAAAACAAACCGATTGATCTTCTTACTCTTAAACAGCATCTTGTTGATTCAAACAACTTTGACAGAGCCGGCGGAAATAATTATCTTGCCGAGCTTTACCGTATGGTTGCAACATCTGCAAACGCGGAATTCTACGCCCGAAGAATAAAGGAACTCTCCCTTCGCCGGAGCCTGATTTCAGTTTCATCACAGTCTGTCGAAAAATGCCACGACATGACACGCGATACCAGCGAGCTGCTCGACGAAATTGAACGGGAGGTCTTTCGAGTCACCGAGAGGCGCATTACATCCGAGATGGCCAACATGGAATCTATCGTCGAAGAGACGATGAAACAGATTGCCTTTCTTCAGAAAAATAAAAAGCTTGTAACGGGAATTGCATCAGGATTTACCGGCCTTGATGTACTTTTGACCGGCTTTCACGAGTCCGAATTGATTATTCTTGCGGCGCGTCCTGCCATGGGAAAGACCGCGCTTGCACTCAACATTCTCAATAACGTGGGTTTGAAACAGGCAAAGACTTCCCTCTTCTTTTCACTTGAAATGCCCGCAATACAACTGCTGATGCGTATGCTCTGCATTGATTCACAGGTTGAGGCGCAGCGGCTTCGTACAGGACGCTTATCTCCTGAAGAATTCAATAAAGTAAATCAATCTGCCCGCCGCTTCAGCAGCGCCCCTATATATATTGATGACACTCCAGGGCTTCTGATCTCTGACATCCGTGCCAAGGCGCGCCGCGTCTCGCAGAAAACGCCCCTCGGCCTTATCATGATTGACTATCTTCAGCTCATTAGTTCCAATTCCCGTGTGGATCGGCAGCAGCAGATATCGGAAATATCCCGTAATCTCAAGTTGCTGGCGCGCGAGCTGAACTGTCCGATTATCGCGCTTTCACAGCTTTCGCGCGCGGTCGAGTCCCGTTCTGATCAGCGGCCCCAGCTTTCAGACCTTCGCGAGTCGGGAGCGATCGAGCAGGATGCTGATGTGGTAATGTTCATTTACCGCGAAGAGAAAGTGAAACCGGATACCGACAAGAAGGGAATTGCGGAAATCATGGTTGCAAAACAGCGAAATGGCCCAATTGATAATATAGAACTGTTTTTCTGGGACAAGTATACAAAATTTGCCAATATTGACACCATTCATTCTTATGATGAAGCAACTCCGGATGTGCCATGAAAAAACAAAATCATCTGATCGGTTTTTTTGAAGGCTTTGGCAGATATGCGATATTCTTTTCGGAAACAGTAACCTGGTCTTTCCGGAAACCCTTTGACGGAAAGAGCCTCACTGCCAATCTCCTCGAGATCGGTTACAAATCCCTGCCGGTCACCTCAATAACGATTTTCTTTACAGGGATGGTAATGGCGCTTCAGCTTGGAAAAGCGATGGAAGCCCAAATTCCCGGCTCTTCAATCTACATCGGCAGCGCGCTTGCAATTTCGATGTTCCGTGAGCTCGCGCCCATATTAACTGCCCTGCTTCTTGCCGGACGTGTCGGTTCGGCTATTGCCGCTCAAATCGGAACGATGCGCGTTACCGAGCAGATAGATGCGCTGGTAACGCTCTCAGCCAATCCCGTTCAGTATTTGGCGGTTCCCCGCTTTCTCGCATGCCTTATTATGAGTCCAGCCCTCACGGTAATTGCCGATACGGTGGGTGTGATCGGCGGAGGATTCATTGCGCTGTTCGCACTAGGGGTAACACCGGAAAAATATATCTCAAATGTACTTCAATATACGGACAATTTTGATTTTCTTTCAGGCATCATAAAATCAATTTTTTACGGAATTGAGATCTCGGTTATTTCGACTTTTGAGGGATTCAATACATCTGGCGGAGCCGAAGGTGTTGGAAGGGCCACAATTACTGCGGTAGTAAAATCATCAATGGCCATACTCATCTCTGACTACTTTTTGACATATCTGCTTCAGTTTATTGAATAACACATCCACCAAGATCACCCCTAAAATGAAGAGCACGCTGAAATTTCGAGAAGCCCGAAGCTGATCCTGATAACAAACATCATATGAGTACAAAAAAAGGATATCAAATTGCCGGCACCTGAGTATCTCTAAAGTACTTGAGCGATAATACATCAAAGGAGTGAACGAATTACCAGCCGCCCAGACGTGAAGGCGCTCCGTTTTTTTCTGAAATTCTGCCATACTGTATTCCGGCCAAAATGGTAACTCCACTCATCGACAATTCAAAATCATCATTATCAGAGACAGGGATATTCCTGTATGCCACTTCAGCAATAAACCTGAAATCAGGTATATCCGGCACGCGGATGGCAACACCGGCTCCCGTCTTCCAGGAGAATCCCTGATACATGTCAGTCTGTGCCTCACCATGCTCATCGTCATACGACAATGGCATAATGGAGTAACCGAGACCTCCGTTAATATAGGGAATCACTGTCGGTAAAACAGGATACTGAATCTTTGCGACAACCAAAACGGGGAAAAGGAAGGCATTTGCCTTGGTCTTTTTGGTCACAACGACATCTGAGTCACCAACAGTCTTAGTTTCCGTAATAGTGTTTCCACTCTGATCAAGAACCGCCCTATCCCACTGATACCAGGAAAACCCGGGGTTGACCCCCAGTGAAAACATATAATTCATATCCTTATAAAAAGTTACATCTGTAGTTAACCCAAATTTTTCAATATCTTCCGCATAACCAGGTCCCATCAAAACTTCAGTAACATTATCTGCATAAACAAAATTAACAAAAAACAAGACCTGTATTACGATAAATAACCGTCGCATAAAAACTCCCGTAATAATATAACAAGTTCTCAGTCAGCATCATTCAAGCCAATCCGAAGAATAGTCAACCCGACACTCAAGTTAATATAAGTGGATAAAAAGAGATGTCAAGGTAAAAAGCCGAGCTTTCTTGACCGATTCCCAAAACCGCACACAGAATATGCTCAGGAGCTAATCTTATAATAATTTTGCATACTGCCGGATATGAAGTAGCGGTTTTGCGCTTTTTAATTTCACTGAGTATATTCGCTCTCTTCGTAACCGCCGCTATTAACAGGGGCATCAGATTCAGCGGGCATTTCTTCTTCAGCCGAACTCTTAATTGGGAAAAGTCCGGAATATGTCCGCGCGGCAATAAAAAGTTTTGCCCACTTATTCCCCTTTTTGATATGATCGACCCTGATAATGGCATTTTCGGCAGGCATATGAATAAAAGCCCCTTTACCCAGATAAACTCCCGCATGACCAACATATTTTCTTTCTGGATCATCGACATTCGCAAAAAATAATATATCACCCGGTTTCGCATCTTTCGGCGCAACATTTTCGCCGAGTCGAAATAATTCATCGAGCTTCTGGGGTAAAGATATTTTATTTTTATAATACACATATACAATAAATCCGGTTGAATCGAATCCATCAGGTGTAGTTCCGTTGAATTTGTAAGGGGCACCTTCAACAGAACGAGCCGTTGCAGTTATTGCTACACGCTGTTCAAGCTCACTATTACCGCGTCCAATCTGTGCAAAAGAAGTCAGCATAGAAAACACAGAAATAAGCGTCAGAAGTACGACTAATGCTAATCTCTTCATTTTACCTTCACTCCGTTATTCAACTTTTCAAAAGAAGTATATCAACTAATATTTACTTGACGTCAAAGTACAAATTTGCTAGATAATAATGGTATGCGTTGTATGTTCCGTAAACTTTGAAGACTGTTCGGGAACCGGTGTTCGGTTAAGTAAAACCGGAACACACTGGTTTTTACCATTGATTACGCCCGAAAGGAACAATTCAAACATTTTTTCATTTGTTCCATGTGATTACAAACAGCGGTTTTTCACTTCTTTTGTAATAACCAGTTGATTATTTGATATCGGAACCCCTATTTTATTATCGGCACAGCGTGATTAAAGATTTATATAGATAAAGGAGATTCCGGATGAGAAAAGGAATTCTGGCACTGTTTCTTCTGGGGTTCGTTACCGCGTTTGCTCAGATAGCGGACAGAGAGCCCAAAGAGGTCATTCGCAGATTGAGTTATGAGAATTTCAAAAATATCCGTATGTTGGAAACAGCTATTATGAATTATGGCGGGGGTGAAGAGGAATTTGATAAATTGGTTAAGACCTATTCAGAAGCCTCTTCTCTATATTTCGTCAAAGATTATGAGCAGTCCGCGAAGAAATTCGAGGAAAACGAAAAGCAGATCCGTGAGACCGCAAAAAATCTAGCCGAGAAGTACAAAGCAGAGACTGAGTCGTGGCAAAAAGAAATTTTTGAGAAAGAGGTAAAGAATCGAATATCGGACTCCCTTCAGGGGAAACCGGATAATAAGGTCTCTGAGAAGTATATCGGGCAATCGGCAGAATCGATAATACGGGCGAATGATTATTTTGACCGTGTACGTCCGGTCCAGGCGATCGGCATGTATAGGCTCTCCCGGGACAGAATGCTCACATATCTTATGGTTCGCGCAGAGGAGCTTCCTGAAGAGACCATTAAGGAGTGCAAGAAGGATCCCCGGAACTACGATCAATGCATTAAACTTGCACAGGATAAGCAAAAGGAAGAAATCCGGCAGCAGTACGAAAAAATCATAATAGACAATGAAAATCAGGTTTATATTTCAAAAGAAAAAGAAAATTGAAACCAGATAAAATGTGAATGCATGAGTGACTCACTTGTGCATTCACGATCCCTGCTGCCCCTTTTCATTTCACTGCTTTATGCCATCGAGTGCAATCAAATATATTTTGTAACTACTCAGCAGTTTATTTAAGAAGAGGTTTTTTTTGCTATTAATTTTCGTGGCGATGTATAAATTATGTCACTATGAAACGAGAAGAAATCGAAAAGGTATATGACCAGGGAAAA
>Ga0209800_10003457_pt1 | contig 12537 bp, 15 predicted proteins | sample Higcelweek8metaG_FD_187174 | JGI IMG/M metagenome (GOLD analysis project Ga0209800, IMG submission 187174) | Freshwater pond sediment microbial communities from the University of Edinburgh, under environmental carbon perturbations - High... | ecosystem: Environmental > Aquatic > Freshwater >... | reverse complement strand
AACCGGAAGTCCGGTGGCAATGGCATACACAGGGGGGAGTAATAATCCGTCGGGGCTGGCTAACGTCATTGGAATGAGCATCAGAAAATAAAACACGCCGCTGCTGGGACAAAAGGCAAGCGCGAAAAGTACGCCTAACATAAACGCCCACCAGGAGCTGCCTCCAGCGGCTTTCTGCTCGACCCTATCCGATAATCCTCCACCCTTTTTTGAAATGCGAATTTTAATTACATTGAGCATCAAAACACCAATTATTAACAGCAATGGTCCTAAAAACCGCTCTCCATATTCGCTGAACAACTTTGCAACTTTGAACGAGCTGGCACCAAAATAAATAATGATTCCAAGACCTGAATAGCTCACCAGACGCCCCAAAGTGTAGAGCAATCCGTTGTAAAATATTTTCCGCTTCGAGGAAATTTCGCGACTGATAAATCCAATGGCGGTGATGTTGGTTGCCAACGGACATGGACTGATGGCAGTCATGATACCCAGCGCAAAAGCAGCCAGAATCGGATATTGGGCGTTATCGGCCCAGGCTTGTAGAAATTCGATCATATTCGGTTGTTTGTAAAGTTCATCAAGTTAAAAGATGTTGTGGTAGTCCGTCGCCGCGGCGGATCAGTTGTGAGTTAAGAGTCTGTACTTCTCCAACGCCCTCAGGTCGCTGCGCGACGCAGAGAGGTTGAAGAGGAGCATCATTGCAGCAACATCAGTTCATCAATTTTCTCGCGGAGTTTTTCAACAAAGAGTTCGGGTTTGCCGATTTTCGAAAAACCGAGATCGGTAATATCGACAATCACTTCTTTCCCTTCGGGCAAAAGGCGCGTCAGTACAAGGGTTGAACCGTATGCCGAATATTTTTTCACCAGTTCGGCGTTTTCTTCCAACTCGCAGTCAAAAGTTTTGAAAACAATGAGGCCACTATCCAGTTGATTCTTGTAATAAGTGTTCAGCGTTTCAATAGTCACCTGCTCTATTTTTGCACAAGTCTGACAACGAATGGTCATGTGGAAATCGTACACCAGCAGCTTTGTGTTTTCGGACTGAGCATTCAGCACTGCCGTCAGACTCAGAAAGGCAAAAAACATCCATAGTTTTTTCATAGAAATTATTTTAAGTCTTTTTCAATTTGTTCGCTCAACAATTGTTTGAATTCGTCGGGTTTGTTTTTTGCCAGTTTGAACCCCTGAGCCGTAAAGTCAGTGCGGGTTTCTTTACCTTGAAAAGTTCTGGTAACAAACAGCGCTGTTCCAAACGCTTCGAATTTTTCGCACAATGCCGTATTTTCTTTTGCTTCAGCATCGACCTCGATCAGCTGTAAACGGCCTGCTTTCACTTCGTTTTTGAATGCTTGCTGCAATACTTCATTGACCCCATTGCCGATTGCAACACAGGATGCACAGCGACGCGCAGCATGAAACAAATAAATGGTGATTTTAGGAACTTCCACTTTTTTCACAACAATGGCTGTATCGCCGGTTTCTTTAATAGTGGTGTCGGTTTTTTCAACAAACACAGCTTTGACTGTGTCGGCTTTCTGAGCATCTTGCTTCGAGCCTCCGCACGAAGACAGTATGAAAGCTGCAAACACAGCGATTGTCAGGAAAATTATTTTTTGCATGTAGTTGGTTTTAAAAAGTTCTCAAATAATTTTTTTGCTTTATTCCAATTCTTTGTATCCACACAATAACGGATAGTCGGCAGTTCAATTTCGCCCTGAATGAGGCCGGCAGCCTTAAGCTCCTTCAGATGCTGCGACAAGGTTGAACGCGCGATGGGGACTTCGGTAATCATTTCGCCACTGGTGCAACAGCCGACACCGTCACAGCGGTTTTCCTGAATCAACCGCTCCATTATATATATGCGCGCGGGATGACTCAATGCTTTTGCATATGCAGCCAGCTCCAAATGTTCTTCTTTAAATGCGGGTTTTTCCTTCATACGTTCATTTCGCATTTGAAATGAGTTCTTTTAGCTCACTTACTGAAGGTACGCGACCGGAAAGGACGACCTTTTCGTCAATAACCAGACCAGGAGTACGCATAATGCCATAGCCCATGATTTTCATGATGTCTTCTTCTTTGACGACGGTGGCTTCAATGCCAAGCTCTTCAACGGCCTTGCGGGTAGCGGCTTCCAGGTTTTTGCAATTGGCACAACCGGTGCCCAGAACTTTGATTTCCATAATGACTCATTTTTATATTTCGCAAAAATACGAAATATTTGACATGTTTCGTAAAAAGACGAAATATTTTTATACCAAAACTCTCGAAGAGTTTGAAACTCTTCGAGAGTTGATATAACTAATCTTTTCTTTCTCTCGGACGAAGCTGGCACACGCAACTGCCGCTCAGGCGCTCGTTTGTATCGACTGCCACGGGCATACCGTCGCGCTCCCATTCCACCAGGCCGCCAGCCAGATTGATGATGTTTTCAAAGCCAAGGTCGTTTAAAATAATCATGGCTTCGTGACTGAACAAACCAACCGAATCGGCAACAATAAGCACACGGTTATCGGGCAGATGATCGGCAAATTCTTTCAACTTTATATGATGGCACGAAATAAATTCAGGCACACCAAACTGTTTGAAAGCTGTGAGTGCCGGATCACGTACATCGAGCAGCATTGCGCCGTTCAGACATGCTTCATATGCATCATTCGGCGTCAGATTCAGAAATCCGGCTGATGTGAAACATTTATTTCTGATGATTTCTGAAATCACAAATAGCAAATTAATTTTTACAAGTATCCGGATACAACTTTTTATAATTGCATTCCAGCGGGTTTGGGTTGCCGGGTTCGTGCAGATGCATGCCATCGCCGCGGCACCATTTCCACAGGTCGCAGTCTTTGCAGGAGCCGGTTTTGAACGATTTGCGATTGCGGAATTCCTGGAAGCGGTTATCCCAGACATCGAGAAAATCGTCTTTGTAAATATTGCCCTGCACAAAGCCCCGGTTGATATTGGGACAAGCGCAGATATCGCCGTTGGCTAATACAGAACCTACGTGAATGCCGGCGCGGCAGAAGAAAACGCCATCGCGCACCAGACCTTCGTAATCGCCCAGAAAGCCGTCGCAGCCTGTCGATGCTTTTATTTTGCCTTCGGCGCGGGTACGCAGAATAAAATCGAATACAGCACGGAATTTCTGGTCATCGAGCATCAATTCGGGATTTTTGGCTGCACGTCCGATGGGATCAATCATAAACAAACGCCAGCGCTTAACGCCCAAGTCAATCAGGAAATCCCTGATCTGTTCAAGTTCTCCGAAGTTGCGCTGATTGACACAGGTGACCACATCGTACACCATATCGGGTTCAGCGGCCAATAGTTTAATGGCATTGACAGCGCGTTCAAACGATCCTTCCCTGCCCCGCAACCAGTCGTGATTTGCTTTCAGTCCGTCGAGGCTGATGGTTGCCGAGCACAGTCCGGCATCGCGCAGCGAGCGGAAGCGTTCGGGCGTCATGGCGTAGCCGTTGCTTACCATGCCCCAGGGAAATCCCATCTTTTTCAATTCAGTTCCGACTACTTCGAGATCCTTGCGTACAAGCGGCTCTCCGCCTGATACAACGATCATCACTTTGTTCGGATTATATCTTTTTGCCACCTGACGGCAGACATTTAAAAAGTCTTCGGCCGGCATGTCGGGCGCGTTTTCAACGATTTTGCAATCACTCCCACAATGCAGGCAGGCGATGTTGCAGCGCGATGTGCATTCCCAGAAAAAATAGCTCAGGTCGTGCAGTTTGGCCTGCACACGTACATAGCGCGCGTGGATATTAAAAACCATTCGTTTTTTCAGCGGAAATTGTCTTCTTAGTCTTCCCATAATATTCGGTTCATTAAAGCCCGGGTTTGTCGGTTTTATAAGCGGGCATGGCGCCATATCCAGTAGGCTGAATGGGCGCCGGATTATAATCGGGTTTTACCGGTTTGATGACTTGTTTTACAACCGTATCTTCAACGGATTTTGTAGTTGCTGAATCCTTCACCGCAACTGTAGTATCGACCTGCTTTTCATGCAGTTTTTCTTCCTGTGTGTTTTGCGTTTTCTGATTGCAGGAAACCAGCGTCACTACACCGATTCCAAATACAACAAGGATTCGGCAAAGAGTCCAGGCCCAAAGTGTACGCAAGATGTGTTTTACTGATTTCAAAACGAAAAATTTTATATCAATTATACACGTTTTTATTGTCTGTCGAAATCGGCTGGCGGGCCATATTTGGTTTGCATCGGCCGGTCAAAATCATCCGGAACACCATATTTTGTGATTGTCGGGCGAACGTTGTATTGAGCGGCATTTCTAATGCTGTCTTCTTGCAATTGAAGCAACGAATCGTGTTTCACTTTATCAAGGCTATCCTGATTAATTTTTATCTCCGGCTTTTCATCCACAACACTTGCAGGTTTTTCTTTTTTTTCACCACCCGAACAGGCAGTCAGAAAGCCGGCCAGGCCAATAACAGCAAGCATATTCTGCAGCAGGCGTGCATTGAGCAAAAGAAAGCGATAGCGGATTTTGTGGCTCATGGTGTTTTGGATTTGGATATTCAAAGATAGCAAAAAGCTTGTGCGCAAAAAAAGATTCTTTGCAAAGCGTGTTGCTATTGTTTTGGGATTATCGGCACTTTCACGCCATAGAGTGTAACCGGCCGGGCGGTGTCGTATTGCGGTGTGATTTGGATGACACCGTAGTCGGTCTGGATTTCGGGATTGTAATAATTGGGCTTTATTGTATCAGCTGGTGTTGTAACAACAGTATCCTGCTGTTTCGGATCGGGCTCTGCAACCTGCTTTTCGGATGTTTTGCAGCTGGTGATCATGACAGGCAAACTTAACAAAACCAGTAACCGGCGCAGCAAAACTGCTCTCAGATAATGAAGCGATTTTAGTTTATTAAAATTCATAGTTAGTTGTTTTGAGGTTGCCATTTGAATTCCTGAATAGGAAAAATGGGAGTTGATATTACTCCGTAACACGGCTGTACTGTTATTGCACTATCGTACACAGGAATCAATGTATCAGCTTTTACAACCGGCACTGTATCCGGTTTTACAGCGACTTCAACGACCAGATTCTGAGTGGTATCTTGTGTGGTTGAACTCGTTTGTGTTTGTTGCGGAACATGGCAGGCAGTAGCAAACAAAGGCAGACTGAGCAGCATCAGCAATCGCTGTAGCAGTACAGCATTCAGTCGGTGGAAAATATTTTTATCAGGTCTGCTCATGTATTAATTGCGTGGCACGCCGTATTTGGTTTGAATCTGTTCAGGTATTACTGGTACTGGTACGCCGTATTTGGTCAGAATTTGCTCGGGGACAGGTACGCCATACATGGGCTGATCCTGCATCGGATCGGGCTCGTACACCGGTTCGACACCATATTCGCAGATCGGGCCGTAGTCGGGCGGAATAACTGGAGCAATGTATTTTATCGGTTGTTTTTTTGCGTCAGCCAGACTATCCTTTTTATGTTTCAAGGCTGTGGAGTCGGCTTCTGCTTTTGCAATGCTGTCGGCCCGATGAATCGAATCGCTGCTTTGAATTTCTTTTTTTGAATCCTGATTTACCGGATTGTCCTGATTGGAAGAATTGCTGCAAGCCGAAATCACGGCGGAAAGACTCATCAGGGCAAGGATGTTTTTAAGCAATCGCGCTCTGAGCCTGTAAATTCTGAAAAGCAAGCGGTCGTTCATAACAGTGGTTTTTGAAAGTTAGCGCAAGTTAAGATGATTTTGGGAGAAAAGTTCATAAATAGTGGTCAGTAGTCAGTAGCCAGTGGTCAGCTGAAAGCGCCGACCGAAGCGTCGGTGTTTTATCACGTGGTTAATAAACGTTTATCCCAATGACCATAGTTGGTTCCTTTGAGGCGATCAGCGGACGCTGATCGAATAATATTAGCCTTGGGCGCCAGCCCCAGGTACCTGTCTGCCAGTTTAACTGCAACAGGCAGGCCAGGCAGGCAAAGGAACACGCGAAGCACCTTTGAAAATACGTAATTAAATACGAAATCAGCCATCAGCTTTCAGCCATCAGTATTCAGCTGTCAGGCCGATGCAGAGGGCAGGTATGAGTATTGGGGGAAAATCAGTCACAATCAACCGATACATGATCAAATACATAGCCGGTACCCCACAAAACAAAATATTGAAATGTTTCTGCATTATTACAGCCGATATATTCGTCCCAATTTTTTTTTGCTGCCACAAGGTCAGAAAAGTATTCAATGCGGAGGGTGATTTTATCTGCCCACACCCGCAAAATTGGCTCAAAAGTAATATCGCATGAAAACAGACTGATTTTCATATCTCCGATAATCAGATTCGCTTCTTTGGTTGATAAATCAGTGACCGAATCAACAACAAAGGTGTTATCGTAGATCGGAAAATTCATACAGTAATCGCCGAAGTTTAATTGAAACACCGATTTATCGGGGATGGACATGGTGTCACCGTTCACCATCAGCAAAACATGAATGATCATATCGGGATAAGGCCCATCGTTCAGAATTGTATCTGAGCAGTTGTCCGGTTCAATTATCTGTAAAGATGTCGGATTGAATTCATCATTCTGAGGTATGATTGTATTTCCATACAATGAGACGTTCAAAGCAACCAGAAAGATTATTATAGTCAACGTCTGTTTCATAATGAGCTTCTTTAATACAAACTTAAAGAAACTTTTAATTAGTTCCTTATTTCTACAAACGTTGCAGAAAATAAAAAAGTGTCAGGAGGAATAAAATGACAGAAAAATATTTGTGCAGGGCGTTGTGCTCTGGGCGTTGTGCTCTGAGCGTTGCGCTTTGAGCCTAACGCCTGATAGCATACACCACCTCATCCTCCAGCTCGCCGTTTTTCACATAGGTTTTTTCGAAACGGGTTTAGCGGGTAAAAATGTCTTTCCGGAATTACCTCATCAACACCAGCTTTTTCACCAGTCGGCACGATTCGGTTGTTACAGAAATGATATAGGTACCGACAGGATAATCAGCCACGTTCAGCGAAACCTGTGAAACACCCGATGGGTACACGCCTGACAAAAGTAAAGCTACACGTTTGCCCGATAAATCAAGCATTTCAACCACTACCTTTTCATCCTTGCTTAATTCAATTGAAAGATTACAATAATCATTGGCCGGATTCGGGTAAATGTTCATCACCAGCATTGAATCCTGTTGCTCTGTTTGATACTCTTCGGTTGCGGTAATAATATTTCCTTCTTCATCGAGCAAAGGACCCACACCTGGTTCCAATGCCAAAAATGCTGTATAATCCGATAACACCCGTTCATCGCGGCTTATCTGAATAATTTGCTGAATGAGGCTGTTGGATTGAGTGTACGTGTATAAATCGCGGATATACTGTCCGGCCCAGATGGATTGAGTAATGGAATCATACTGCGCGATTTCCGATTCCAACACAATGGTATCAAGCTGCACATACTGTCCATTTTCGAGCTGACCACTGAAAACGATATTAAAATCACCTGTTCCGGTATATCGTCCAACCATGCTTATTGGTTCATCAATATAGGAAATGGCGGTATTGTTCGAAATAATATAATTCGAAAAGGTGAATCCGTTATCAAGGGTGGTGTAGCAATTAAATCCGACAAATTCCTGAGAAAAAGTTCTGGAAATATTACTCAGCATTGTCGGATACGATAAAAACGACAACTGATAATACTCGCCACCGGAAAGCTGGGCGAGATTGAGATTGAGATATTCATTGCCATAATAAGAATTGCCACCATAAGAATAATATTCGCTCCAGACATCAATGTTGTCAAGATCCACCACATGAATTTTAATTACAGTATCCATTGCAGCAAAAACAGTATTCATTAAAGCATTTGCCTGCGAGTGCCCGGTGATTGTATTTCCGCCTGAAATCAGCACTATATCGCCACCACCCGGATGATTATTCATGAAAGAGACGCCATCCATCAGTAAAAGCTGTGGATTTGAAAAATTATTAATCATCGAGGAATCCAGCGAAGAGAACAGCGAAATAACCGAGGCTGAATCAGCCGGCAGCCAAACTGGAGAGACCACATTGGTAAACATTCCGGAAAACATTACATTGATTGAATCCAGCTCATTGGCATAGGATAAAATGTGATTTTTCAAACCTTGCAGCACATCGTCGGGGGTAAGACCTGAACAGTTTTGCTGAACAAAATCGAGCAGAAAAAGCGCTTTTGAAGGTGATGCCAGGTTGAATATTTCGGAAGGCACCAACTTCATCTGGTAGTATTTATTGCCGGTTTCAGTATCGGCATACACACCTATATGGATATCCGATCGCGTTGCTTTGAATGACAGATCCAACCCCTGCGAAAAGGACAAACCCGTAAGATCGGACCCGAAATACTCCTCACCGGGAACATCGCTGTTATAAGTAAAGACCGCTTCCTGTCCCACTACTTTGGGCGTATCGAGCGGCGTGTCAACAAACACTTTCAAATTGGTTTTGAACAGCGGCAGATCCGATAAAGAAAGAAGATGCACAGGTAAATTAATCAAATCAGCGTATTCCTGTGTTCCGTCTATCGGTACAAGAAAAGTAATTTTTGCTTTTCGGGGCATATCGGTCATGAGCGGGAAAATCCTGAACAGATAACCACTGTAATAATATCCTGACCACCAGTCATAATATTCGGTTTTATACAAAATGGCCGGATCGACTCTGCGATCAACAATATCTTCGTAAATCTGCGCTGCTGTCCATTTATCCAACACTGCGGCCTTCACAATTGAATCATTGATCCACAGCCACATGTCGCTTACCTCGTAATTATCAGGGATGTCAAAAAACATGGACAATTCAAGGCTGTCTGACGGGTCAAAGGATGTTCCCCGGGCAGAAAAGTCGAAAATCATTCCCACCTCGGCAAAAGCTCCTTTGCGTTTTATTTCTATTGTTGCTGAATCAATGCTCGATGCTTCTTCACTCCAAGAATCCTGCACATCGCCCAGTTGCAGATATTGCGATCCATATTGTGCAGAAACGCTCAATGTTCCCATGAAAAACGCGATGATAAATATTGTTTTCATAATTGCAGAAATTATTGTTTGACGATTGTTGAATTTACACTGACTCCATCTACATTCATCTGAAGCAGATATACACCCTGAATCAGATTGCTTACAGACAATTGTACTGAACCCTGATTCCATTCATCGGATGATACAATGTTGCGTTGCATTAAAGATCCGATATTTGAATAAATGCTGATTGTTACATCGGCCTCTGCTTTCAAATCCGAAACTATTTGCACAAAATCGGATGCCGGGTTGGGATACACCTGTACCGAAATATTGGATGCAGATGCTGTTTCGGAAACACCGAGTTCGCCCATAGGGGCAAAAGCAACACCCTGACCTGTACAGATCCAAAGATTATTATTTATATCCGTAAATAATTGGTTTAAGTTACTGATTCCGAATCCGGGTGTATCAAATTGTTTCCAGACACCATTAAAGGTATAAATGCGTGTAATGTAATAATTGGAATTATCAATCCCGGTCACAATCAGTACCCCATTCGAATCTGTAATCATAGACGATAGATATTTCCAATACAAGCCCTGAGAAATATTTGCCCAGATGCCGCTATCGTAGCTAAAAATCTGCATTTGCAGATAGCTGTATAAATAAAGCTTGCCGTTTTCATCAACGCATATTATATTGTTGTTTGCATTTGAATATGGGTCAGCATAACTGCCCGGATAATTGAGAACAGACCATGATCCATTATTGTAACAATAAAGACCGTCACCGTTCATCACATACACCGTTCCGTTTGGGCCGCAGGCAACATCGCCGTTATAATATGACAAGCCCGCAAAACCATTAAAGACATCCGACTGCACACCATTATATGAATATACCTGGCCCTGCGCTGATGCCCAGATTACATCATCAGAACCTATTTCAACATCTTTTTCAAGAGAGGGAATCCCTGTAATTACAGAATCCTCAATACCGTCGAACTTCAATAAAGCAGCTGTATACGATGGTTTAAGATAAATATAGCCGAATGAATCGTTTACCACATGAGTAAATACTTTATAGGGTAAACCAAAATCAGTGTTCCATGTTTTCCATTGCTTTCCCGAATACCTGCTCACTCCATTGCTGGTAGCAACCCAAACGGTACCATCGCTCAAACATACACCATCACTAATATAATTTGATTTCAGACCAGTCTGTGCGTCAAAATACAGCCAGCTACCGGCAGTAAAAACAGAAAGTCCTTCGCCATTGTGGCCATAATACCAGTCGCCCCAGGAGCTTTTGAGAACAGAAATAACTTTATTTGATTTCAATCCATCAGCTGCAGTAAGATGCGAAATCGGGCCATTGAACCATTCGTATACCCCCTCGTCGGTTGCCAGATACATATGATAATTCAAGTCTCTGTAAATCTGATACACCATTCCATTCGTCAGGCCATATGAAGCATTCAGAACATCAATACTTCCGTTTTCCCAAACCGAAACCCCCTGATTGGTGGCAAACCAGATTCTCCCCTGATTGTCGCTGTTAATATCCGAAACAAAGTTGCTGCTTAACCCATCGGATACAGAAATATGTGTCCAGACGTTATTCTCAAGCATGTACACGCCTGCATCGAATGTCCCGAACCACATGCGGTCCCAGTCATCCTTAAAAACACAGGTGAAATTATTCGTGACCAGACCACTATCAACATTGAAAAATTTCCAGATACCCTGATATCTGTACCCAACACCACCACCATAGGTGGCAACCCACAATTCAGAGCCATACAGCCTGGCATCGTACACCATCTGCGACTCCAGTCCGTTACTGGTGTTATAGGTTGTCCATGAAGTGCTGTTCTGAATACTCAGCCCGCCACCATTGGTGGCAGCCATAACGTAATTCTGCGTATAAGGTCTTACTTTATTCACAAAATTGGCCCCAATGCCGTTGTTTACATTATAGGATGACCAATTGCCAGAAAAATTATCGTACGCATAAACTCCCTTTTCAGTCGAAAACCAGATTTTATCTCCGGCCTGAATAATTGATGAAACCATACCATTGGCCAAACCCTGTGTGCTGGTTTGGGTGAAGACTGTCCATTGTGAAAAAACCGGCACTGAAATTAAAGCAAATAACAATAATACAACTGATTTCATATCACTAATTTTAAATAAACAAAAGAGTAAATATACGACAGAAAGGTTGCATTTGCAAATTAAAATTATTCAAATTCAAACAGAATTTGTTCTCTGTTTAATAAGATATATCAAAAGATTATTCACACCTTTTTCTGAGGGCATACACCACTTCATCCTCCAGCTCGCCGTTTTTCACATAGGTTTTTTCGAAACGGGCTTCGAGTTTGAAGCCGGCTTTTTCGAGCACGCGCTGCGAGCCGGTGTTGCGACCGAATGTACCGGCAAAAATGCGGTTGATATTGAATGTTTTGAAAGAATAATCCACCATTTGCTTAACCGCTTCGGTCATGATGCCTTTGCCCCAAAACGGCTCTGCAAGCCAGTAGCCGATTTCGGCGTTGTTTCGGCGAATGTCAATTCCAGGAAAGACGCCAATAGAGCCGACCGCTTCGCCGTTGATGTCGATGGCAAAGATGCGCACGGGATCAGCGCTGCGGGCCATTTTCAGAAACCGCCTACCCGCTTGTCTGGTGTATGGGTGCGGAAACATGTCGGTCAGATTCATGGCTATACGCGGGTTGTCGGCATATTTAAGCAGAAATTTCAAATCGGATTTTCTCCAGGGACGAAGCGTGAAGTCCATAGCAGTCAATGTTTACGACATCCAAAAGTAGAGAAATTCTGCCACGAGGGCACGAAGGCACGGAAACTTTCTTCCGCGAATTACACGAATGTTATTCGCCTTCTTCTATTATTTTAATGGTGCTCATGAGCTCAGTGCCTTTCAGGCACTTCGGTTCGCGAAGAAATCATACACCCGCAGCAGGTCTGATTGACGCAAATTGAATCAGCCCTTCACCTGCGGCGAAGACTGATTCGTGGTCCGTTGCAAATTTTGCCACGAAGGCACTAAGACACAAAAACAATATAAGATATCAGATCGGGGATTTTTGATTTTAGATGTGAAGGTTGATCTCTGAAATAATAAATCCAAAATGATTATGAAGTACCTTTCTACGTTAAGAACTTTCAACCTCCAAGTTCCCGGTCGCAGATTGAGATACGGCTTTGCTGACTGTCCCGGGATCTCAACGAAAACCTTCAATGCCTCTATCTTTTGTACTCAAGCTTTTATCCGCGTCCAATCTACGTTCTCCCAAACTGCATCAGATACGCCTTGATAAAGCCCTGAATGTCGCCATCGAGAACGCCCTGGGTGTCGGATGTTTCATAACTGGTTCTGTTATCTTTCACCATGCGGTAGGGATGCAGCACATAGCTGCGGATTTGTGAACCCCACTCTATTTTCTTTTTGCTGCTTTCGATGGCGTCGATGGCTTCGCGTTTTTTGCGCAGCTCCAGTTCGTACAATTGCGAT
>Ga0209800_10003453_pt1 | contig 12550 bp, 14 predicted proteins | sample Higcelweek8metaG_FD_187174 | JGI IMG/M metagenome (GOLD analysis project Ga0209800, IMG submission 187174) | Freshwater pond sediment microbial communities from the University of Edinburgh, under environmental carbon perturbations - High... | ecosystem: Environmental > Aquatic > Freshwater >... | reverse complement strand
GAAGTTTCCATGCGAAACTACAAGCACGTTTTCTTTGTTGAGTGATATCAAATAAGACAGTGCCTCGAGCCCCCTTTTTTTGAGATCATCAAAGTTTTCCTCATCTGAATAATGCCAGCTTGAATCAATCGGATACATTTCGTTAATTTTTTGAATAATTTTTTGAAATTTTTCGTCTAGATATGATATTCCAACGATTTCTGAAGGTTTTGTAAATTCCCGAAAAAGTGGGCTAACCTCAATAGTTTGACTAATTGCCTTAGCTGTTTGGATTGCTCGTAAATGAGGACTGGATACAATCAAATCAATTTGAGTGGCGGAAAATCTTTTACCCAATTCTCGTGCTTGATCAAGACCTTTTTCATTTAATGGCTCATTATCAGGCTGAGCAATTTTCTGCTCAAGAGAATCCGTGGAACCATGGCGGACAAAGTAAACTTTCATTTGGTGAATTATTGAGCCTGAAACCTATTAATCGCTAATATATGCTTAGACAATCTATTTATATTCTGAAGGCGTGATTTTGACAGGATTACTTAATATTTCTTTATTATAAATTTCTTCATACTATGATATTTTTTTTCTCAACATTAGATATATACGACCATGGTCTCTGGAAATTGAGACTGTCGTCTCATATTCGCCATCCCGCCACTTCATCGACCCATTTTTTTCATCGTAGCTATATTCTGGCTTATTTTGATATTTTTCTTTGTATTCTGTCTCCAGTACCAAAAATTCATCCACATCATCCTTACCACCATTGTCTTTGTCTCCACTGTCGATGACGGTAAAATATTTCGTAAATTCGACTTCTCCACCTTTTTGATTGAGTAATCCGTAGGATTTTTCATGTTCAACTAGATTTAAGTTTGATATCAAAATATTTGGAAAATCTTCAAAATATTTATTTAAACCTTCGTCGGTGTAATTTGGCAAATGGACCTGGATGTAACCTGTCTTGTTCTCGCCGTAATAGGCTGCGGACACTCGGTATTGCCCAATCTTCCCCTTGACCATCTCTCGGTTTTCAGATTCGTCAGCAATCAGACTTTCAAATATGCTTTTATAGTAATCAAAAAACTCTTTTTGAGTGGCATTCGTGTCAAAAACAACATTAAAATATGCAAATTTATTTTCATCAAACTCAGATAAGTTTTTTGGGTCGGTATTGATAAAAATTTTATTCGAACTAACTTTGCTTAGTTTATAAAGGGGAATTTTTTCGATTGGATATCCTTCAATAAGGTAACTATGTTCTTTTTTGTCATTTACGGGTTGGGATGGTGCTGTCGTCTTAGATTTGCTATTTAGACTCGCAATACCAAAAATTCCTAAAATCAGAATTATGATTAAAATCAGTCCGCTTTTTTTATTCATAATGCATTTTAGCAAATCAATTTATTTGCAGACTTATGTTTCAAGTAGCGCTTAAATTGTGAGTAATTTATTACGCTGCGGAGCAGTGGAACCTTTCTGTTACGATAATACCCATTCCCTATTCTGTCCTATTTTATCAGTCTTTTGTAGCTAAATGAGACAGCATAAAAAAGGAGTGTCAAATATAAGTTAAAATTGTTTATGTCTATTCTCAAAATAACAACATTTCTCTTTCTTGTAACTTTATCTTTATTTCTTTTTCCTATTTCCACAAAAGCAATTGATGATGGTTCGTCGATAGAAGCCACCGTTACTCAGATAATTGAAGAAAAAGGAATTGAAATAATGGAGTCTAATCAGCTTTATCAAAAACTTGAGCTGGAATTATCTACTCCCGATCACAAAAAAGTGATTATCGAAAATGGTAACCAACCCATGACCAACGTTATCAAATACGCTGTCAACGATCGGGTATTGGTTAATGTAGTGAATGGAACAGGAGGAGAGGAATATTTTATTACCGACTTTGTTCGTAAAGACAGTTTGGTACTACTGTCAATAATTTTTGTAATTCTTTTAGTGGTTATTGCTAAATGGAAAGGACTTTCTTCACTTTTGGGAATGATTTTTACCTTTTTTGTTGTTTTTGCTTTTATTCTCCCAAGACTTTTGTCTGGTAACAATCCTATTCTGATTGCGGTTGGGGCATCATTAGTAATAATTCCGGTTTCATTTTATCTAGCTCATGGATTAAATAAAAAAACTACTATTGCCATAATCAGTTCAATAATCAGTTTAATAATCACGGCTATTCTAGCCTCTATCTTTACTCAAATTGGTCATTTAACTGGGTTATCTTCAGAAGAAGCCGGAATGTTGTCAATTGACCAGGGAAATCTAAATATGAAGGGAATATTATTGGCGGGAATAGTCATCGGTGCTCTTGGTGTACTTGACGACGTTACTATTTCTCAGGCCGCCATTGTCGATGAGTTAGCCAAGACCGCCAATTTAACCAAAGCCAAAGATCTCTACACTCGGTCAATGGTGATTGGTAAAGACCATATTACTTCCATGGTTAACACTTTAGTTTTAGCTTATACCGGTGCGTCGTTACCCTTACTCTTGATTTTTACCAACAATCCCCATCCCTTTATGGAAATTATCAATTATGAATTGATTGCCGAAGAAATAATTAGAACTCTGGTTGGTAGTATTGGTCTAATTTTGGCAGTACCCATTACCACCATGATTGCCGCCAATTGGTACAGAAAAAATTAAATTTTCTGTCTTTTTACAATTTTTATAGCCTTGCCCTTTATTATGGCAATAGCAATTTTTTTGTAGGCTTTATCTAAAATACGCCCAAAAGTCGGTTGTGACACCTTCATTTTTTTAGCCGCTTCAATCTGATCTAATTCGTCAACGTCATGCAACTTTAAAGCCTCCAGCTCATCTGGTAATAATTCAATTTCTTCTAAAACTGACAAAGGCACACCCCGGGGTTTAAAGTAAATTACCTCGGGGTTAAACTTTAAACATCTAGGATTCTTTGGTCTGACCATATCTTATTTTAATTCTTCTTCAAGTCTTTTAGTATCTTCAAGCTCTTCTTCCAAGGCTTTACGATAGTCAGTAAGGGTTCTAAAACGACACAGACCGCGACCAAATTTACGACCAAGACCTAAGCCTTCACCTCCTTTGCAAGGGCCAAAACCTCTACCAGTTGATGGACCTTGACCCGTTGGTCCTGTTTTATCTCTATTTGGCATATCGCCTCCTATTTAGATAAATTAATAATAATGAATATATATTCATTATATAATCTATAAAAATATAATGTCAAATTAGACGTCTTTCAGTCCTTGTGGGTGTATGACAATCTATCGAAGGGTGTCTCTATTTAACCTGTTTTAAACTACTTCCATCCCATTCAATCACTGGCTCATCACCATATTTAGCATTGATTTCCACAGATTCACTTAGCCAAGTTCCATATTCTATAGTCTTATTTTTTGGACCCTCAAAGGGAGCTATGGCAAAATAAACGGTTGTTTTATAACTATTTGCCGATGTCTCCTCTAATCGACCGGCAGCTTTTTGATCTGCGGGCCTAAAACCATGCTTAAAACTTTCTCCATTACCAAATACTTTACCTAAAGTATAAATGCCACCCAAATCCCTATCTTCTGCGGGATTAGCCGCTAAATCATCCCAGCAAGTTGGGCTAAGGCACGCGTCCATCATATAAGATGTCCCGCTGACATTTACTATTTTGTAAATCTGATTAGGAATATCCTTAGTTTCATTTTCAGTCGTCTCTTTATTTTTTTCAACTTCTTTTATAACTTCTTTAACTGGCTCCGTTTCTTTGGGTAAGCTTGCCAAAAAGTCTTTTATTTCTTCAGGAGTCATAGGTTCTTGCTTTTTATTAAGACTTTGTAACCATGCTTCGACCTCAGCCATTTCCATTTCTGCGGCCGGAACAGTTCCCGGATATTTGGCTTTGCGAATGACTTGAAAAGGCTTTTGGTATTCGAATTTTGTTAGGTCTACTCCAATAACCTTGCCTTCTTGGGCTGATTCTCGAAATTGCTCGAGTCCGACCATAACTGAATCGAATTTACCAAAGGCTGTGCCAAGATTGCTTGGAATATTAGTGATGGTTAAGACATTGGCAATTGGTTCGGTAACAGTTCTGGCACTTTTGACAAAAGAAGATACTTTGTTTCTATCACCAAAAGCTATTTGAGCTCCATCTTCAGTTACCTCCAGCGCTAGATCAACACCGACAACCACTGTTGTGGTGGCAGTCAGAGTACCGGCAGTAGCTATTCCGGCAACACCGCCAGTTAGAACTACGCCACCAATGAAACCAACAACCTTACAACCATCCTTAACTACAATGGCAGTATTTTCTAGTGTCTCAAAAGCATCTCCTTCTTCAGTGAAAACATCAGAGCTTATTTCAGCTTGAGCCTTATCTAAAATGACCTGAGCTCTTTTGGCATCAACACCTAAGTGCTTTGCTAGGGTGGCAATACCCTTAAATTTTGGAGCTTTGTCATAGATATTTGATATCTCTTTTGCAGAATAAGCATTGGCATTTTTTATTAGATTAAAATTGATTGCTGTTAATTCTGCGGTTTTAAGAGCAGAATTTTCCATTTCTTGTGATTTCTTTTCTAAACTATCCCAATCATTGATGATTTTAGTCATTTCCGTGTTCCACAATTCGTAGTCAGAATAATTTTTGGCGTTGACTAAAACATTATCAGTTTGGAGACGAAGGGAAAGATATTCTTTGGAAAGAGATGTGGTTTGGGAATAAACTTGTTGTTCTAAATCTACTGGGCTATTTTTGTCAAAAAACTTATATAGGCCAAGAGCAATAACTACTAAAACAGTTCCAATAATTATTTTTTTAGTCATAGGGGATTATACCAAGTGGGTCGCACAGAACTTTATCCCCCTGCCTGCCGGCAGGCAGGTTTGGCGGAGCATTGGGGTCTGGAACCTTTCTGTCCTTATAACACCCTTACTACTAATGTCTTATTCTACCAGCCTTTTGTAGCTAAATAAGACAAATAAGACACTCTAAGAAGAGTCACTAAAGTGTAACAATCATGTATATAGTCAAACTTTTCAAAACCAATCACCGAATAGGTTATTCTAATTAATTTTTTACCATGTTAATCATTTAATCATATATCTATTGCCTTAACCATGTTTACACAATAATCTTTCGACTTAAGGCCTAAGATGGGGTATAATTCCTTCAATGATACCAGAGCAGGAAAGAAAAAAAGATTTGCCCCCATTTATATCTGAACCTAAGTGGGTAACATCTTACGCGGATCAAGTAATAAGAAAGTTTGGAGATGAGCAAGTAATAAATATTTCGACCGGTATCTCACTTTCAGGACCAGTTCATGTTGGACATCTCCGTGAATTTATGACTGGGGCACTAATTCACAATTCCCTTCAGGCAAAAGGTATTCGGACAAATTTGTTGGCTTTTGCAGACGACATGGATCCGCTTAAACGCCGATATGACTTTTTACCGGAAACATATCAGAGATATGTTGGAGTACCCTTGTATTTGATTCCTTCCAGCTATGTTGAAGGCATGTCTTATTCTGATTATTTTCTTAATCAATTTTTGGATTCTATGAACCAACTGGGGATTAACCCTGTAGTTAGAAAATCAAGCGATATTTATAATTCAGGGATATTTGATCAGACTGTTTTGAGGTTCATGAAGGACAGAGATAAATTGCTTAGCATACTTAAAAATGTTTCAGGAACAAAAAAAGAAAATATCTGGCCCTATAGATTTGTCTGTCCAGAATGTCATTCTTCAACTAGAACAGATATTTTGCAATATGACACTCAATGTGGTGATGCTGAAGTCAGTTGTGCAAACTGTAATCATAATTCTGTAACCAATATAACCTCCAATGGAGGTAAATTAATGTGGAGATTTGATTGGCCTGCTAGATGGAACCTATACAATATTCATGCAGAACCCGTTGCCCAAGATCATGCTTCAAAGGGTGGCTCGTACGATTCTTCCGAGGTAATTTTACAAGAATATTTTCATAAAAAATCTCCAGTTCCACTAAAATATTCTTGGGTCAAAAGTAGAAAAAGTCTAGACCTCCACACTAAAACCGGGGTCACTACAGTAAAACAACTGGTCGATGTCTATCCGAAACCTATTGTCTGGTCTATGTACGCATTACCGGAACCCAGAAACCCAATTCTATTTGACTTAACAGATTCACTTGGGTGCGAAATAAGAAATTATTATAAAAATCTTGATATTTTAAGAGGTATTTTACCTAATGATATGGAACTTTCTCCGGTATTTAAAACTACTGATTTTAATACAATAGTCAATTTTATTAAAACAGGTCGACCTTTTGGCAATATCTCTGTACAAGACTTTGACACAATCAAAGGATGGCTTGAATCAACTGGTCAAATGGACAAAATCGAACTTTCAGATGCCGAAAAACAACTTGTCGGTCATATTCAAACAGCCTTAAATCAAACGGTTGAATGGACACCGCTACAAATAAAAGAAACAATTAAAAAATTTTCGATCAATCAAAATGTACCGGTAAAAGACATAGCTGTAATTCTGTATAAAGCTCTATTTTCAACTGAAACTGGACCAAATATTACCCAATACTTTGCAGAATTACCAAAAGGAGAAGTAATTAACAAGCTCTCACTCAATCAATAAATACTCATCATTAGTAAGTTTTTTAATTTTTGTCATATATTTCTTCTCATAATCCGAAACTTCCTTGGAAACCTTTTCTTCAAAATGTGGATATATTTCAAACGACACCAGGCCTAACGACTCAAAAGAATCAACCTCTAAGTAATCATCAGGCTCTATCTCATTTGCGATTCTAATAGTCGGAGTCAATATTATGCTTCCGGCACTTACGCCAATTATATCTTTATTGCTTAACAACTCCCTTAATCTACCCACCCCATTTTCGTGGTGTTTAATTGATCTCAAAAGTCGGAAAGTATTGCCCCCGGCAATATATACAAGGTCAAAATTCTTAACTAAGTCTAAGTCTTGACTATAAAAATCAATATACCGAACATCTTCGACTCCGATACTCTTTAGTTGTTTTTTAGCCAGTTTCGCGTACTTATTTAATGCGCCATCAATATGGGCCGATACAATTATGCAGGCAGATTTCCACCGATTACTATTATTTATATCTTTTAAAACTCCCATTATCCCATTAGTAGATAAACCTATCGATGTCAATATTTTCATAAAGTAAATAACATTACTATTAATTGGAAATTAATTTTAAAAAATCAACACTGTCGAAATCCATTATTTTTCCAAGTAACCGCTTGTCTTTGCTTTTTAAACTTGACTCTTTTAGCCTAATTTTGCTTAAACCGGTCAAAAAAATGCCATTACTAATAAATATTTTCCTGATAAGTGCAATTCTTAAATCCATAATTATAATTTTTTTTGCTAACTTACTCAAGCCATCTTTATCAAGATGCTTAAATTTTGAAATTAGTTCTTTATCTAAAAAATGTAACAAAGCCTTTGGACAATCATTCTCAATAATTTCTTTGTCCATATTTAAATCTCTATTGCCCCATAGCAAGCTACTAGATAATACGTTAGACCAAAAACATTCAATTAGCCAAGGCCCAATTGACCAAGATGTTGATCTGTTCTGGTGGAAAAATAAATTCTCAGCAAAAATCCTCTCATTGTATATATCAACGCTAAGATATGCAATCTCCATTTCCTTATCTTTTAGCTTAAAAATTATGGCATCCTCACTTACAATATACTTGATTGACTCTTTTTCTAAAACAGGAAATGTAACATTATAAAAATCTCTATTAGAAAGGCTGGTAACAAATAAAACGTTTGATGCCGCATCAGCCGAACTCAATGTCAAGACAAACGACTCTTTGGGCAGTTTCTTGAACATCTTTTTGTGCAACCACAACCAATTATTATCTTGCAAGTTCATGGTAAATCTTTTGTCTAATTGCAAAAGGGAATTCTTCTAATGAGGGGTTTGCTTTAATATTTCCATTTTGATCAATTGATTCAACAATAATTTCTGATAATCCAATTTTTTTAAGTCTGGAATTAAGTTTCCGAACTGAAGGTAAACGAAATTTATTACATATCTCTCTTTGAACAATCGGACAAATTGAACTTTCACACTCGTGTTTATTTCTTATCTGTGCCAAATTCAAATTTGATAGATTTAAAACATAACTCAATGAACATGACGATTTAAAAAAGAGCGGCTTTTCTCCGCCCATATACTTTAAGTGAAACTTGCGTATTAACTTGATGGTTTTAGCTGATAAAAACTTGGTATTATCATCTTTAATTATTGGAGGTAATGACACTCCCTTAACTTCCTCCATCGCGTACTCAATTCCTTCCGTCCACCTTAACCCTCCCGGTATAACCATGTCAATATAATTGGAATATTTTGAAGCATGATCAAAGGAGCGACTTAGGTTATCTTCGCTTGTGCTCCAACTGTCAGCCAATGGCCTCAGATACCAAGAGGTATAGGCTCCGGCTTCTTTAATCTTCTCGATGTTAATAAAGCGATTATTTCTAGCAGGTTCGATTTCTGCAGGATTGTTCGCCCAACATATTGACACCAACACCGTATTGCCATTTCTTACAATTGCCTCCAATCTTTTTTTGTATTTTTCCGGAAAAGATGACTTAGTTACAATCCAGAATGGATTTCGTAGGTTACGATTCCTAAAATAATCCATAATCGCAAATGTTGACTCAACTACACAATTTGAAAATGGTTCGGTACTCGCTGTTCCAATGCTGATAACTGTCACGTTCGGTTCAAAAAAAGGATGTTCCATCAGTGAATCTAATATCTCGTCTACACTAAACTTACTTCTTTGTGTAGGTTTATTCCCCATACTCTGTGAACCATCATCCCAGTCCTGTTTTGATCCTTGAACATGACAATAAGCACATTGCCACTGACAGCCTTTCCACAGATCTATGCTTATGGTACTGTTGGCCTGACTGGTACAGCAAAGTGGATTTTTTTCGTTATGCGCCAGTACTCCGAACGTGAATTTTCTAATTTGAAAAACCTTGTCACTTTTACTGGATTTAAGCTGAATAAACTCCTCTTTATTTAGATCATTAATTTTTTGATTTTTAAAAATTACATTCATTATTTTGTTAAATTTGATATTAACTTTAAATTGTTTAGAATGTGTTTCCTCTTTGTTGAACCAATTGTAAAAGAAAGACCTCTCTTTAAACAAAACTCTACTCTCTTTTTTAATATTTCATCTATATCAGTTATATCTACTCCCTTCAAAAAACTCCTTAGAATAATTTCTTTAGTCTTAACTTTTAGGTTATCAACATACCCTGTAATGTACTCATTCTCTTTATTGTAAGCACATTCTAGAATGTCAATATTATTAAATAAAATCGTATTTGTGAATAATTTTCCGTTATAGAAATTTGGCAAGGAGATACCCACAAGATCTGTTACATTCTTATTTCTTATATATTCAAGAACAGTAATTGTGTTGGCTAAAAATTTAGTCTCCCACGCATAACACCAATTGTGTAATAAAATCGCATGCACCTTCTTTTTATTCATTCTTTTTAAAGATTCATTTATTTGAAAATCAATATATTCAAATGAATATAAATCAAATATGTCAATATTATCGTCAAGTTCTGGTTTTCTCATACCAGGAATCTTTGTTACTATCCTTAAATTTTCATTACCGATATTTCCAATTGCACTCTCAACATCTCCGTTTCCATAGACCATCGCTGTATCAAAAGCTGTAACCCCAGTATTTATAGAATAATTTAGTATCTTCTGGATATCTTTTAAATCAAGATCACCCAGTTTCCATGTACCAAGATAAAACATTCGCCTATTTTACATCAAATATACATTTGATGGTAGGTTCAAAAAATATGTCTACTACCACTGTGGCCGACACATAGATTATGACTGCGACGAACCCTATATTAGCGAAGAAGACCTGATCCAACAGCTAATCATTCACATCGATGAAATTAAGTTGCACGAAGTCGAGTTGGCCCGATATTTAAAACAGGATATCGACAAATTTCATAGATTAAGAAATGAGGTGCTTAATCAGGAAATAATAAGTGGGAAACTAATCGAATTGGACTATGATGCCTTTAATCATGTTAATAAGGATATGGTTAAAGAATATTTAATATACGTCCTAAAGTTCGGTACTGCCGAAGAAAGACTTAAAGTAATGTCGGCAATAAAAACCCGATTTATCCTGCATAACAAAGAATTAACTATAAAAAGTTAGATCACTTATCATTTAAAAACAATTTAAACTCGTCTCTTGTCATAATCTTGGTTTTGAAAATATTTTCAATCTTTTCTCTTTTCCCGTTTTTGATAAAACCTTTCTCGTCATTAGTAATGAAAATATCTCTTTTTTCTCTAATATGAGCCGTTAGAATCATGGCGTCTCGAAGATGATGTCTAAAACCAAGTGTTAGATTGTTTCTACTTCCAGCCTTTGGAAAAGTATTTGAACTGATTATTATTAACAATGTTTCAAGTACATCCACCTCCGTATTTGTTCCAACAACACAACTACCTATCAATGATTCTTCAACTACTGCTGTCTCAATGATAGTTGAGCCGTATTTGCAACTGCCGTATCTCGATTCTCCATAAATGCCATTTTCTTTGATCACATCATTAACTTTCATCTGGCTAAACAATCCACAGTTTTCCATTTCTCTCATGGTGACTGAGGTTGTTGAATACTCGACCGGTTTTTTATCCATTAAGACAATCAAATCATTAATAGGAAAAATATTTGTGTCAAAAGTGACTTTCGTAACTTTATTCATAATAATTAAAATTCATCTATTACAGGCTGTAAAACTGAAAAATATCGTTTTCCAAAAAAATACAGGGGATAGTTAGGGGCTTGTAGCTATACCATTAAAATTACATGGAACTACAGGCTTAAAGCGGAAGGAGGGGGAGTCGAACCCCCATGTCCTTTCGGGCGCGGGTTTAGCAAACCCGTGGCTTACCATTCGCCGCATCCTTCCTTTGAGTACGGCTTGAGTATACCAAATTTGAAGTGAATGCTTTATTATTTAATGAGTGGAGAGGAAAGTTCAAATACATAAAGCAAAAGTGGCCACGGCCGTACCGACCGCAGAACTAGACATGAGTTTAGAAAAAGAAATAATTTCCTGGGAAGCTCCGGAAAGGACATATCAGGAAAGGGATCGGGATTTTTGGGTGACAGCAATATCTATTTTAGTGTTAATTTCGGTAATATTGATTTTTATCAAAGAGTTTTTTTTGATAATGGCTTTATTCTCAGTGCTGTTTTTGTACTATGTATTGTCGACAGTCAAACCCGGATCGGTGATTTGCCGAATAACCAACAAAGCGGTTTATTTTGGTGAAGTCAGATATGAATGGAAAATACTATCAAGTTTTTGGTTTAAGCATAGTCTGAGCTATGAGATCCTAAACATAGGTACTAATTTAACTTTTCCAAGACAAATTAGCTTGGTAATTAACCCCAGAGAAAAGGAATTGATAAAAGAGATAATGCAAAAAAGACTACCAATGTTACAAGCCTCACCAGGAACAACTGACAAGATAATTAAGTGGGTGGGAGAGAGACTACCACTTGAAAGTCGTAAAAAATAAGATTTGACGGTATAATTCCAATTACTTGCGCCTATAGTTTAACCCGCTTCGACTCGATGTCGAACCTGCCTAGACTCATTTGTCTATTCGAGGCTGGTCGAGGCGAGTGGATAGAATTGTAGTGGCAGTCAAGCTAGAATATTTTAGCTAAATATTAAAAATTTGCGCCTATAGTTTAATGGATAGAATAGCGGTTTGCGGAACCGTTGATCCGGGTTCGATTCCCAGTGGGCGCACATGGGTTGGGTTAAAGATGTCTTTAAAATGTACAAAATTCGCGCCGATATTGAATTGGCCGCAGATTACGTGCCAACAAATAACCAGAAAATGGCTGATATTCAACGGGCGGCTTTTGAAGATGTGTGGAGCACCAACCAGGTTTGGGCACAAATACCAGAAGGGGTGGGGTGGGTTGATTTTGAAAATGGAATTATACTAAGGCGTCCCGGAACGGAAACCACCATGGATGAAGCGACTTGGCATTTGGCAGATCTGAATGTTTATTTTGCCAGAGTATATAAAAATAAAATCGCTTTCACCGAATGGGAGCCTGTCAGATCGAGAAAGAGACAATAAATGATAAACTAGGTAGTTTTGGAGGGTTGGCCGAGTGGTTCATGGCGCACGCCTCGAAAGCGTGTGGGTGAAAGCCCGCAGAGGTTCAAATCCTCTACCCTCCGCCTACGCTCGCAGAAACTCGTTTCGGCGGACAAGTCCGCCTTTATTGTACAAGATTGAGGACTACGGCGGACAAGTCCGCATCATGAATAAATGAAAAAGATAAAATTACCCCTTATCGATTGGCTAATAATTTTTGGATTATTGGGATTATGTTATGCGGTTTTTTTTCACCACCTAGATGAATTTACGATCAGATTGTGGGACGAGGGCCCAAATGCGGTCAATGCCATTGA
>Ga0209800_10003452_pt1 | contig 12551 bp, 8 predicted proteins | sample Higcelweek8metaG_FD_187174 | JGI IMG/M metagenome (GOLD analysis project Ga0209800, IMG submission 187174) | Freshwater pond sediment microbial communities from the University of Edinburgh, under environmental carbon perturbations - High... | ecosystem: Environmental > Aquatic > Freshwater >... | reverse complement strand
GGGGTGTCGTCCGGCGGTTTCGGCGGCGGGATGACGACGATGGAGCCGGGGTCCACGGAGACGGGGCCGCCCGTGCCGGTGCTCCCGCCATTGCCATTGTTTCCGTTGTTGCCGGAGTTGCCGTTGCCGGTGCCGTTGTTGCCGGAGGGGGTGTAGCCCAGGGCGCTTTGCGTAAAGAGCACGGTCTGCTGGGTCTGCTGGCCAAGCTGCTGTTGGGCCGCCAGGTCGGCGGCGGCCTTGGCCGCGGCCTCGGCCAGGGCCTGGGCCTGGAGCGCGGCGGCGGCTTCGGCAGCTGCCTTGGCGGCCAGGTCTGCTGCGGCCTTGGCCTCGATGGCGGCCTTGGCGGCGGCGTCTGCGGCGGCCTTGGCAGCGGCGTCGGCAGCGGCCTTGGCGGCCGGGTCGCCCGAGGCGGCGGCTTCCGCTGCGGCCTTGGCAGCGGCGTCGGCTGCGGCCTTGGCCACGGCTGCGGCCTGGGCCTTGGCAGCGGCGTCCGCTGTGGCCTTGGCGGCGGCGGCCTGGGCGTCATTGATCTTGGTCTGGCCCGCGCTGGGGCCGGTGGAGATGGTGTCCGTGGGCGCGCCCTGCTGGATGCCGGTGGCTGTCAGGGCGTTGTAATACTTGAACTCCTGGGGCGTCATGACCATGACCGGGCCAGCGCCGAACTTGCCCACCTCGACCTTGACGCCGGACTGGGACAGCACCTGGAAGGTGCCGCCGCCCAGCGGCTGGACGATGACGGGCTTGCCGTCGAAGACCATGACCAGGTGGTTCTCGCTGCCCTCGCCCTGGGGCGGGACGGTGTGCGCGGTCTCGGTGCCCCGGATGCCGATGGTGGCAAGCGGGCTCTGCATCTTGAAGGATTCGGGGTTGTGCTTGACGATCTCGCCGGTGACGGCGCGGAAGGTGCCCTGGGCCATCTTGAAGAGCACCTGGCCGGTGCCCTTGCCCGCGTCGAAGACGTACTGGTCCAGGCTGACCTTGGAGCCCTCGCCGACGTTGAGCACGCTGTGGTCGAGGAACTCGATGGACCCGGCCGAGCCCTTGGCCGTGACCAGGGTGTCGCCCTTGAAGACCGGGCTGCCCTGGTGCAGGCTGTGGCTGCCCGCAGGACCGCTGGCCGTCATCTGGCCTTGTACGACTTTCGCGACGCCGATTTCCTGGGCCATGACGCCCTCCGCATAACTCAGCTAGAGTTCCCCAGGATGTGTTGGACGGAGAGAGGGACAGCAGGGGGGAGGTGGAACTGCCAGGACACACCCATTATGGTTTGGGTCCACGTATAACAAGGCACGAAAGTGCAGTCAAGAAACTCTGCGGTGGAACGTGATGTTTCCGCCTGTTTGCAAGGGCCGTTTTTACCGGGAGGATTTTTTCTGTTTGGCCTTGCCTTTTGTGTGGGCCTTGGGCTTGGGCTGCGCCTCCTTGGCCGCCTTTAGAGCCTTGCTCTTGCCGCGCTTGCCTTTTTGCGTGGCGATCTTGGAGGGCTTGGCCTTGCGCGCGGAGCGGGGCTCGTACAGGGGCGCCTTGCCGACGCCCAGGAAGCCGGGGTGCACTCCCAATTCGCCGGAGGCCTGGCCCCAGGACTTGCCGTCCTTGCGCAGGGCCTCCACCTGGGCCGGGCTGACGCCCGCCACATGGGCCAGGGCTTCGGCGCGGGTGCGCTCCAGGCGTTCCTCAGAGGCGGCCAGGGACTCGGCTGCCTGGCGCGCGGCCTCACGGTTCTGGCTTTTGTGCAGCTTCCACGACTCCTCGCGCAGCCGCGCGTTCTCCTCCAGCACGGCGTCCATGCGCTTGAGCACCGGGTCGTCGCTCACGGCCAGGGCCGGTGCGGGCAGGACCAGGGCGGAGCAGGCCAGGACGCCCGCGAGGACGCCGGTCAGAAGAAGGGCCGGGAATCTTGAGGGTGAGGTCATATTTCTCTCCGCAAGGGCCGCGTGGCTTTGTCTCCCGTGTTCGGGAGCGCCTACGCGCCCGACGTGTTATTGGCTTGCGCCGCCGCTTTGGGGGGAATCCTGCCAGGCGCACGCGCAGGCCAGGGCCAGCACGCCCGCCGTGGCCGGGGTGTGCAGGGCCGGGGTCAGGGCCGCCGCCACCAGGGTGGCGGTCACGAGCCCGAAGCCGAAGCGCCTGCGTCCGCGCAGGGCGCAGGCCAGCATCCCCGCCAGCACCAGGGCCGGACCTCCGGCGCCCCAGCCGGCCAGGAGCCTGAGCCAGGACGAGGGGATGTCGAAGACCGACACGGCCAGCCCGGCGGACTCGGGAGCCCAGTCCAGGCCGCCCAGGTCGGGCATGGCCAGGGCCACGGGCTCACCCAGGGGCAGGCCCGTCAGCCAGGCGCTGGGCTCCTGCTTCAGGGCCTCCATGACGGCGGTCAGGTGCCAGGCCAGGCCCAGGTCCTCGCCGCCGGAGGCGACGCGCGCCAGGGGCAGGGCCAGGGACATCCAGATGCCCAGGGCGCAGGCGCAGAACAGGGCCAGGCGTTCTTGCACGGGGCCGCGCTCCAGGAACAGGATGAGGCACCCCGCAGCCAGCAGCCCGGAGCGCGAAAAGGTGGTGAAGAGCCCGGCCAGGATGAGCCAGCGGACCAGACCGGAGCTGCGTCCCCCGCCTTCGGGCCGGGGCTCGGACTGGGATTCGGGCCCGTCAAGGGTGGCCGAGAGCGCGATGCACAGCAGAAGGGCCAGGGTGTCCGACGTGGCCTGGCCGCCGCCCAGGAGGAAGCCGCCGCCCAGCACCACCTGCCGGGCCATGATGGCCGTGAGCAGAAAGTCCAGGACCAGCAGGCCGCCCAGGATGCCGCCCAGGCGGGCCAGGTCCCTGCGCGGCGGGGCGCCGAAGCTCCAGACCCAGGCCGCAGCGAACAGGACCAGGGCCGGGAGGTGCAGCTCGTCCAGAAGCGGGGCCAGCGGCTGGGCCTGCTCCAGGACCGGTCCCAGCAGGCGCAGGCCGAAATGCACGGCTGCGGCCAGGGCCGCCGCCAGGATGAGCCCGGCCCAGGCGGATTTCGCCGGGCCCTTGCGGGCGAGCAGTTCGCTGCCGAGGCTGAGCACCAGGGCCAGCCCGGCCAGGGCCAGCCACAGGGTCAGACCCTGGGGGCCGAAGTGCTGCACGAACTCGGGCCGCCCGGCCAGCCGTCCGGCCAGTATGGCCAGGGGCATCAGCACATAGGCCGCGACCAGGGGCAGCCGGGCCAAAAGCTGGCTCCCGCCGCTCATGGCCGCCCTCCGTCGCGGGCTGTGGGCCGGGGCCTGGGGCGGGCCTGGCTGATTTGGGCATCGGGCATGGGGTGGCTCCGGGGAAGTGTCCCCGGCAGAGGGCATAGCGCGTCCGGGGCGCGGGGTAAAGCCCAGGAGCGGACCGAGATCGATTCGGTGGTCGATTCCGGGGCTGTCGCTACAGCTCCACCTGGGCGCCCAGCTCCACCACCCGTCCCGGCGGGATGCCGAAGAAGGTCGTGGCGTTCCAGGCGTTGCGCGACATGAACGCGAACAGGCTCTTGCGCCAGCCCGCCATCTTGGCCTGCCCGCCCGTGAGCAGCGTCTCCCGGCCCAGGTAGAAGCTGGTGCTCTCCATCTCGATGTCCAGGCCGTGGGAGCGGGCCAGCTGCAGGATCTCCGGCACGCTCGGGGTCTGCATGAAGCCGTAGTGGGCGATGACGCGGAAGAAGCCGTGGCCCAGGCTGGAGACCTCCAGCCGCGAGCTGCGCGGCACGAAGGGCGAGTCGTCGGAGATGACCGAGAGCAGGATGATGAGCTCGTGCAGCATCTTGTTGTGCTTGTAGTGGTGCAGCAGCGTGATGGGCGTGCCCGTGGCCGACACGGACATGAACACCGCCGTGCCCGGCGTGCGCATGGGCCGGTCCGAGGCCACGAGGCTCTCCAGGAACAGGTTGATGGGCAGGCCCATGGCCGTGAACTTTTCGCCCAGGGCCTGCTTGCCGTCGCGCCAGGTGACGATGGCCAGCATGATGAGCCCGGCCACGGTCAGGGTGAACCAGCCGCCGTCCAGGATCTTCAGCAGGTTGGCGCCCAGGTAGGTCACGTCGAAGACCAGGAACAGGACGACGAGCGGGATGGTCTTCCAGTACGACCAGTGCCACAGGCTGTGCACCACGTAGAAGTAGATGATGGAGGTGATGCCCATGGTGGCTGTGACGGCGATGCCGTAGGCCCCGGCCAGGTTGCTGGAGCTCTTGAAGGCCAGCACCAGGCCCAGGCAGGCCACCATCATGGCGGTGTTGATGCCGGGCAGGTAGATCTGGCCCTTGGTCTCGGCCGAGGTGTTCACGATGTGGATGCGCGGGCAGTAGCCCAGCTGCACGGCCTGCTGCGTCAGGGAGAACACGCCGGAGATCATGGCCTGGGAGGCGATGACCGTGGCCATGGTCGCCAGGACCACCATGGGATACAGCATGGAGTGCGGCACCAGGGCGTAGAAGGGGTTGAAGGCCTTCTCCGGGTGGTTCAGCAAGAGCGCGCCCTGGCCGAAGTAGTTGAGCAGCAGCGAGGGCAGCACCATGACGTACCAGGACAGGCGGATGGGCCTGGCGCCGAAGTGGCCCATGTCGGCGTAGAGGGCCTCGCCGCCGGTGATGCAGAGCACCACCGAGCCCAGCACCACCAGCCCGTGCATATGGTTCTCGACGAAGAAGCGGTAGGCGTGGACGGGGTTCACGGCGGCCAGAATGTCCGGGCGCTCGACGATGGCCATGATCCCCAGGACGGCCAGGACCGTGAACCAGGCGACCATGAGCGGGCCGAAGACCTTGCCGATGCGCTCGGTGCCGTGCTTCTGCATGCGGAACAGGAGGATGAGGATCAGGCAGGTGCCGGGCAGGATGAAGGGCGCGGCCTGGTCCGTGGCCACGTCCAGGCCCTCCATGGCCGAGAGCACGGAGATGGCCGGGGTGATGATGCCGTCGCCGTAGAGCAGCGCCGCGCCGAAGATGCCCAGGGTGACGAGCACGGTGTAGCTCCGGCTCTTCCTGTCCTTGGTTCCGGCCTTGACCAGGGCCAGGAGCGCGAAGATGCCGCCCTCGCCCTTGTTGTCGGCGCGCATGATGAACATGACGTACTTGAGGCTGACCACGATCAAAAGCGACCAGACGATGAGCGAGAGCACCCCCATGATGTTTCCGGGCAAGAGCGCGATGGCGTGCTGGCCGTGGAAGCATTCGCGCACGGCGTACAGCGGGCTGGTGCCGATGTCGCCGTAGACGACGCCCAGCGCGGCCAGGGCCAGGCCCAGGTTGCGGCCCGAGTCGGGCGCGTCGTGGCCGCCCAAAGGCGGCGGGAGTTCGGGCGCGGCGCTCTTGGACACGTCGGCCGCATCGGGGCCGGCCTGGGGCGCGGTGTCCTGCGCGTCCGCGCTGGCGAACCACGGCAGGGACCACGGCGCGAAACGCTTTGCATAGCGTTTCGCGAACCGTGTCGCGAAGCGTGGGCTGGGCAGGGCGGCGAGCCAGGCGGAAAAGCTGCGCCAGGGCCGCGTGGCGGCAAGGGAAACGGCGGGCATGAAAAAACCTCCGAAACGGATGCATGAGGGAAGTCCCCGTGTACCGGAGGTCTGCCCCTTCGATGCCTGCGAGGTTAGCTGACGGGCTCGGACCGAAAGGTGTCCTACGCCGGGTTTACGGCGATGCGCCCCAAGGGAATGGGTCCCCCGCTTCCGGGAGACTCTCCCGAAACTTGGCAGGCCTCTTGTAGTCGCCGGGCCAAGACCCTGTCAAGGGCGGCCCCTTTGGCGGCGGGGACTGGCGTTTGCCTGGCATGTGCAACTGGGGGCGCCGGACAGGACCCTCGGCCCGTCGTGGCTGGGTCCTGCCCGGCGCCGGGGATGAGCCGCGCGTCCAGCTTGCGGAGGAGGGCGCGCGGCGTTCCTTTGGGGTGGGCTACAGGCGGATGGGCATGATCACGAAGGCCACCCCCTGGCGGTAGAGTTGGCGCTGCACCGCGAAGACGATGTGGTTGTGCAGCATCCGGGTGAAGAAGGTATCGTCGGGGAACACCAGCTGCCCGCCGAAGAAGATGGCTTTGGGGAAGCGGCGGCGGATGTCCGGGGTCAGCCTGAGCACCTCCTCCACCACGTCCACGCCCACGGAGCTGACGCCCTCGGCGTGCAGGCCCCGGCTGCGGATGAACCGGACGTAGCGGTCCAGGTCGGCCTGGATGTGCGTCTTGAGCGCCTCCATCTCCTCCACGCCCTTGAACACGCCCGCGTCGACCATGCCCACCTGCACGAAGACGAAGTTCCGGAACTCGCCCGTGAACAGGCGCTGGATGCCGAGCAGGGTGTGCATGCCCAGGCCGTTGTAGCCGTTGACAAGGATCACGGCGGTCTTGGCGTTCGGATCACAGGCCGGGTCGGGCGCGAGGCCCGCGCCGGACATCCCGCACTCCACGGCGCCGGGCAGCAGGCGCAAGTCGGCCTCGGCCACGGGGATCATCTCGTCGAGCTTCTTCAGCATGACCCAGGCCTTGTCGTAGTGTCGGCGGATGGTCAGGGCCAGGGCGGCCACCGCGCCGGTGACGAGCAGGGTGGCCCAGCCGCCGTCATGGAACTTGACGGCCGTGACAGTGACGAGGATGAAGCCGCACAGCACGAGACCCAGGCCGTTCAGGGCCAGGCCCTTCTTGCGGTGCGGCTCGCCCTTTTCAGCTCCAAGCCAGTGGCGCACCATGCCCAGCTGCGAGAGCACAAAGGTGATGAACACGTTGATGGAATAGAGCACGATGAGCAGCTCAACCGAGCCGTGGGTGAGGACCATGAGCACGAGGGCGGCCCCGCCCATGAGCAGGATGCCCTTCTGGGTGACGAGGCGGTCGGAGAGCATGGCGAAGCGCGTGGGGAACCAGCGGTCCAGGGCCATGTTGGCCAGCACGCGCGGGCCGTCGAGAAAGCCTGTCTGCGCGGCCACGAAGAGAATCGCCGCTTCGGAGAGCAGGGTCACCAGGACAAAGACATGGCCAGGCGCACCCCAGTTCTGGGCGATGGTTTCGAAGAGCACGGCGTTGAGCGTCTTGCCGCGCATCTCGGCCACGTCGAACAAAATATAGGTCAGGATGAGGCCCATGACCGTGACGGAGAGGGAGACGGCCATATACGTCATGGTGCGCTTGCCGGTCTGCACTTTGGGCTCGCGCAAAATGGCCAGGCCGTTGCTCACGGCCTCCAGGCCCGTGTAGGTGCCCGCGCCCATGCTGTAGGCGCGCAGAATCAAGAGGAACATGCCCAAGAGCCCCAGCTGGCTATGGGCCACGTTCACGTCGGCGCTGGTGCGCGCGATGACCGCAGGCAGGTTGCCCAGGTGTGAGCCCAGGCCGTAAAGAATGGCAAAGGCGTGGGTGAGGACAAAGACCATGAAGATAGGCACCAGGACGGTGACGGACTCCTTGACCCCGCGCAGGTTGAGCACGATCAGAAGCAGCACGCCCACGACCGCGGCGGGCAGCCGGTAGGCCTCCCAGGCCAGGGGCAGAAAGCTGAACAGGGCGTCGGCGCCGCTGGCCACGGAGAGCGTGATGGTCAGGGCGTAGTCGACAATGAGCGCGCAGCCCGAGATCATGCCCATGGTCGGGTTGAGCAGTTTGCTGGCCACAACGTAGCCGCCGCCGCCCGAGGGGAACAGCTCGATGATCTGGGAGTAGCTGGCGCTGATGACGAAGATGGTCATGACCGAGGCCAGGCCCACGAAAAGCGCGAGGAAGGTGTGTTCGCCCAGGGCCAGATAGGCCTCGGCCGGGCCGTAGCAGGACGAGGAGAGCCCGTCGGAGCCCAGGCCCACCCAGGCGAAGAAGGCCACCAGCGAGAGGTTGTGGAAGATGGAGCTGTCTCCGAGGTTCAGGGACTTGCCAAGGAGGAGCTCCTTGGTCTTGCGGCCAAGGTTCGGTGCGTTGCCCATGTCCGGCCCCCTAGCCGCACGCGCGCGGGGAGCGTGGCGTGCGGGCGGGGAAGCGGCCGGAAATCGGACGCAATACGTCTAGGGGCCGCGATACGGCCAGGTGAACGGCGGGCATGAAAATACCTCCGGTACGAGTGGATACGGGGGATGGCCCCGTTGTACCGGAGGTCTTCCCCTTCGACGCCTGCGAGGTTAGCTGACGGGCTCGGACCGAAGAGTGTCCTACGCCAATGTTGGCGATGCGCCCCAAGGGAGTGGGTCCCCCGCTCCCGGGAAACGCTCCCGGGACTCGGCAAGCCCCCCCTCTATGCCTGCCCCTGGCGGCTGTCAACAGGGGCGGGGAGGCAGAGCGCGGGCGAGTTGCCAAGGCGGGCGAAAGAGGGATAGGCTTGGCCGACCGCCGGGACACGGGCAATGTTTGCCTGCGCACCCGCAAGATACGCCCAAGGTACGCAATTTGCATCGGGCCGACCGTGGAGCGGCGCTCCCGGCCCCGGCCTAGGGAGGCCATATATGTTCGGGACACAGGAAATACTGATCATCGTCGTCATCGGCCTGGTTCTGTTCAATTGGCGCAGGCTGCCCCAGATGGGCAGCACCTTCGGGAAAGCGCTGACCAACTTCAAGCGCAGCCTGAACGAGCCTGAAGAGGTTGACGTAAGCGAGAAGAAGAAGGACTCCGGCGAGACCCCGCCAAAGCCCTGACGCCCTTGAGCGAATCTCCGGGGCGGGCGCGGACGCCGCATGAGGGGAGAATATGTTTGTAATCATAGGCATTGTCGTCGTCCTGGCCTGCGTCATCGGCGGGTACCTGCTGGAAGGCGGGAATCTGCACGTGCTCTGGCAGCCGGTGGAGTTGCTCATCATCTTCGGTTCCGGCATCGGCTCGCTGCTCGTGGGCTCGCCCATGAAGGTCAATGCGGCCATCGGCAAGAATCTGGTGACCATCCTGACCGGCAAGCCCAAGGGCAAGCAGGACTACCTGGACATCCTGCTCGTGCTCTTCGATCTCTTGTCCCTGGCTCGGCGCGAGGGCGTCATCGCCCTTGAATCCCATGTCAACAAGCCCGACAGCAGCACCATCTTCACCAACCGGCCGAGCGTGCTCAAAAACCACCACGTCCTCGACTTCATCTGCGACAATTTCAAGGCCTACACGGCGGCCAGCATGGAGCCCCACGAATTCGAGGCCCTCATGGACACGGACATCGACTCCCACCACGAGGACGCGCTCCAGGCCCCCACCAACCTGAACCGCGTGGCCGACGCCTTCCCGGCGTTGGGCATCGTGGCCGCGGTCATGGGCGTGGTGCTCACCATGGGCAAGCTCTCCGAGCCGCCCGAGGTGCTCGGCCACTCCATCGGCGCGGCCCTGGTCGGCACCTTCCTGGGCGTGCTCCTGAGCTACGGATTTTTCGGCCCGCTTGCGGCCATCATGGGCAGCCTGGTCCAGGACACCAGCATCCAGCTCCAGGTGGTCAAGGCCGCCATGAACGCCTTCGCCATGGGCTGGCCCCCGGCCATGTCCCTGGAATCCGCGCGCCGGGCCATTCCCGCCGCCGACCGCCCCGGCTTCGACGAGCTGGAAGGCATCCTGCGCGAGAGCAAGAAGGCCGGCAAGGGCTAGCGCCTGCGCACAATGAGGGAGTAGGCGGCCGTGGCTGAGAACAAGTCCATCATCATCAAGAAGATCAAGAAGGGCCATGCGGGTGCGCACGGCGGCGCCTGGAAGGTGGCCTACGCCGACTTCATGACCGCCATGATGGCCTTCTTCCTGCTCATGTGGCTGCTGTCCATGGTCGTGCCCGAAAAACGCGCCGGTGTGGAGCAGTATTTCAAGGAATTCAGCTTGTTCGACAAGCAGAGCGCGCTGGACGTGCGCCAGGGCGGGGCCATGATTCCGGACCAGAGCAAGCCCCCCATTCCCCAGCGCGACGAGCTCACCGAGGCCGCCAGGGAAGGCACCGTGGCCGTGCAGCCCGTGCAGCCCGTGCAGATCCAGCAGAAGGTCAAGACCGCGGTGAACATCAACCTGCCCGACGTCAAGGACCAGATCCTGGTCGACGTCACCGAGGCCGGGGTGCGCATCCAGCTCGTCTACGACGACAAGAACCCCATGTTCGCCAAGGGCAGCCCCGAGCTCACGGCCAGCGGCCGCAAGGCCCTGCAGCTCATCGGCGAGCAGCTCAGGCCCCTGCCCAACAAGGTGGTGGTGGAAGGCCACACCGACGCCATCAACTATTCCGGCGGCAAGTACACCAACTGGGAGCTCTCCACCCAGCGCGCCAGCTCGGCCCGCGTGGCCCTGGAGCAGGGCGGCATGGGCGAGGACCGGCTGGCCCGGGTCTCCGGCTACGCCGCCACCCAGCCCCTGTTCCCCAAGGACCCCACGGACGCGCGCAACCGGCGCATCAGCGTGCTTGTGCTGAACTACGTTCCGCCCGAGACCGGCGGCCTGCACGAGGCCCTGGGCGCCGACGGCCAGGCCAAGGGCAAGCAGAACTCCATCGCCGAGGAGCTCAACGCCACCATCGAGCAGATGCTCTCCGCCGAGGGCCGCGACGCAGCGCCAGGAGCGAAGGACGGTAAGGCCGCCGCCAAGCCTGCCGCCAAGCCCGCCGAGCCGAAGGGAGGACACCAGCCATGAGCGGAGCCGAGCCCTTGAACCTGCCGGACATGCTGGGCTGCCTGAAGCACGGGGAGAAGGTCTTCGTCATCCTGCACAAGGACCCTCTGCGCGAACGCATCGACGTGCGCAGTTCCGAGGTGCTGGGCCTGGAGGGCGACGTGCTCTTCCTGGCCCAGACCGAGCCGCCGGTCCTCCGTGAGCAGATCGGCGCCGTCCTGGAGGCGGCCCTGCTGCTGGAGGTGGGCCAGGCCCTGTGCCCCGTGGGCTATTCCACGCGGTTGCTGGACATCCGCGAGGACTACCCCGGCCCGGACCATGCCCAGGTCCAGGCCCTGGCCATCTCCGCGCCCAGGCAGGAGGACTTCTTCGAGACCAGCCTGCGCATGCACTACCGCGTGCCCGTGGACGAGGACATGGGCGTGCTCATTCGTCTGGAAGGCCTGGAAGGGCTGGAAGGCCTGGAGGAGCAGGAGGCGCTCGACGGGTTGGATGAGTACGAGGGCCCGGAGCTGCTGGATTTTTCCGCCGGGGGCGCGCGGGTGCGCCTGCCCGGAGCCGCCCGGGTCGAGGTGGGCCAGAGCCTGCCCTTCAAGCTGGTCTTCCTGGGGTCCGGCTTTGCCGACGGCATCGGCATCGTGCGTAGCGTGGAGCGCGCCCCGGACGACAGCGCCGTGATCCTGGGCCTGTTTTTCACCAACATGGACATCCGCGACATCCGCTACCTGGAGCGCATGGTGGCGCGCATCGTGTCCGCCTGCCGCCAGCGCGAGCGCGACGCCGAATACTCCTAGCCCGGCCAGGGGCCGCCTCCACCACCCGAAACCGCCAGCCGAAATCCATCGGTCGCCGCCGCCTGCCAGCGCCATTCGCCCGCGCACCCCAGCTTTCGCCACCAGCCACCGCCGCCGCTTCTGTGCGCCATCTTTCGCAGCCGGGTACGGCTTGTCTTCTTTGGCGTGGGGGGATGTCTTGGCAGGGGGCCGGGCAAGGGCGTCAGGCAGGGCGTTGGGCGAGATGACGGGCGAGATGACGGGGCGTGCTCAGGAAATGTCCTCCAGCCTTTGGCCCGCGCACCGCTCCACGAGCCTCTGCATGTCCAGGGCGTGCCCCAGCCGCCGGGTGATGGCCGCGCAGGCCGCCTCGTCCCCGGCGAAACGGTCCAGCTTCTCCTGGAAGCGCTGGCGGATGCCCACGCGCTGCGGGCCGCGCACCAGCTTGTCCGCCAGGTAGACCAGCTCCCGCTCCCCGGGCCGCTCCAGTCCGGCCGGGTCGATGTCGCGGTGCACGGCCACGATCTCCGCCGTGCGCGTGAAGCCGAGGTCCGCCAGGATCCGCGCCCCGGCCCGCTCGTGCTGCGGCTGGCCCTTGGCCAGGTCGTGCGCCAGGGCCGCCCCCTCCAGCAGCTCCAGGTCCAGGCCCTCACCCTGTCCGTTCAAGCTCAGCGCCCGGGCCAGGGCCAGGGCCATATCGGCCACGCCGCGCCCGTGGGCCAGGCCGCGCTCCCCGGCGTTGTGGATGTCCATCAGGGCCAGCGCTTCCTGGGGGGAAAGCTGGTCCAGGCGGGCCAGCCGGGCCTCGGCCTCGGCAAAGGCCGCGTCGTCATCCACGTCGAAGAGGATCTGGGCGTCGGCCACGGGCAGGGACTGGCAGTCGAGGTTTGCCAGGGCTCCGGCCAGCCCGCCCTGTCCGCCCTGTCCGTTTCGGGCCAGGATCTGCGGAAGGGCGCTGGCTTTGATGAGGGGCGGGTGGCCCGGCTCGCCGCGAAAGGTCGGCACTGTCACCTGGGCCTGGCCCCGGCGGAAACCTTCGGCCAGGGCGCGCAGCGTGGCGGGCCGGACGAGCGGGATGTCCACGGGCAGGACGAACGCTCCGGCGACTCCTGGCGGCAGGGCGGCCAGCCCGGCGCGCACCGAGCTGAACATGCCGGTCTCGAAGTCGGGATTGTGCACCGGGCGCAGACCCAGGGCGCGGGCCTCGGCAGCCACCTCGTCGGCCCTGGCTCCGGTGACGGCCACGACCTCA
>Ga0209800_10003441_pt1 | contig 12580 bp, 8 predicted proteins | sample Higcelweek8metaG_FD_187174 | JGI IMG/M metagenome (GOLD analysis project Ga0209800, IMG submission 187174) | Freshwater pond sediment microbial communities from the University of Edinburgh, under environmental carbon perturbations - High... | ecosystem: Environmental > Aquatic > Freshwater >... | reverse complement strand
ATCGATTATACGGTTTTAATGATATTCCATTTCTTCCCGATGCTATGACAATGAAAGCTCAGGAAATTTTTGGTTAACCGATTTAGCAGTTTTAATGCTTACCCTGACTTATTGAGAACTTACATGTACTTCAACATTTTAATTCTCTCCCTATTGTGCTGGTTGCTCAAACTATTGGAAGATTTAAAATGCTACTTTTTAAAGATATCAGGCAATGCTTCCAAAAAAATTATGACTCACGAGCAGTATTATAAAGTTAAGAAAGTATGAATTTGGAAATCCACAGAGCAGGACATATACTTGTAACCCCCTGGCATATGGTTGAAAATGGGTCTATCTCTGTTGTGAATAACACAATTGCTGATATCTCTTCAGGCAAATCTGGTGCCATAGCATCTGCTGGCCACAATATTATTGACCATGGCCCTGGACTCCTCATGCCAGCTCTTGTCAATGCTCATGTCCATTTTGAACTCTCTGCTCTGAAGGGGAGAGTTCCATTTGATAGAGGATTCAGTGGCTGGGTCAGAGAGCTTCTGATACAGCGTGGGGAGTTTTCCACTGATCTGCTGCGGCAGGAGGCCCGGAAGGCAATCAAGAGCGCTGTGGCAGGTGGAACCCGTTTTTTTGGTGAGATATCGACTCTTGGTATTACAGAGGATATGTTTACAGATTCAGATATTGGCGTTCTCTGGTTTCAGGAGTATCTGGGGGCAGGGGAGTCTTTGAGTACCACTATCTTTACTTCTCCAACCATCTCCAGAGCAGACTCAGGATTTTCATCAAATGGAGTGTGTAAAAAAAGATCAATGGCAGGCCACGCTCCACATACCACCTCACCTGAGCTTCTGATGCGGTTAAAAGAGCAGACTAGATCGGCAGCGCTTCCATTTTCAATCCATGTGGCAGAGTCTTCTGATGAGACAGAGTTTATCACAACCGGAGATGGCAGATGGGCACAATTTTTAAAGGAGAGGAGAATTGACTTTTCAGCGTGGCCCCTTCCCTCTAGATCTCCTGTTCAGTATCTCAACGATATGGGTACGCTTGATCCTCTGACCCTTGTAGTGCATCTGCTTGATGTTGATAGTGACGATATTGAAATTATTTTACAGACCGGGGCAAAGCCTGTGCTCTGCCCCAGAAGCAACTTTAATCTCCACAGAACCCTTCCCGATATTCCGCTTTTTCTAAGATCAGGGATTAAACCTGCATTGGGAAGTGACAGCCTGGCAAGTACAGAGAGCCTGAGCATGTTTGATGAGATGGCATTTGTGGCGGCAAATTTTCCAGGTATCAGCCCCTGTGATATACTTGCCATGGCCACTGTAAATGGTGCCACTGCCCTTGGTTTTGAAAAGAGGGCAGGGACTCTGGAGAGAGGAAAAGAGGCTGCCTTTATCTATATCCCATTAGAGACACCTGGCTATGATATTGAAGATATGATAATGGATATCATTACGGCTAACACTACAACTGACTTGAATCATATAACGGCCATGCCCTGTCGGGCACAACGAAGAATGAAAGTTGTAGAGACGCAAGATCTTGCGTCTCTACGGGGTACCAACCAGTTTGTATCCCCAGACTTTCGTATAAAAAATATATAACCTGGAATGACCATCTAATGAGCATTGAACAAGAGAAACTTACCATCAGAAAAAAACTTCTCATGGGTAAAATTGACTATATTAACGCATCTCCGGTCTATTACGGGCTGGATCATGGCCTTGTACCGGAGTGGATTGAGATGATAGAGGGGCCACCTGCTGTTTTAAATGGAATGGTACAGAACCACAGGCTTGATATCAGCCCTGTATCTTCAGCATTTTACGGTATGCACCACAAAGAGTTACTGATTCTTCCTGATCTCTCCATATCATCTCATGAGGAGGTGTTGAGCGTAATACTTATGTCAGATTACCCAATAGAAGAGCTGAGTGGAAAGATCATTGTACTTACTCAAGATTCTGCAACATCCTCTGCCCTTGTAAAGCTTATTGCAACTCAGAGAAAAGTCTGCCCGAAGTTTATCACAAAAAGGTTAAGAACACTGGATGACCTGCCAGATGAAGTTGATGCTGCAATGGTTATAGGAGATGCTGCAATGACTCAGCCCTGGGAGAATCGGTTTAAATACCGTATTGATCTTGGGAAACTGTGGAGAGACACCACAGGTCTGCCATTTGTCTTTGCCCTGTGGGTGGTGAGAAGAGAGTCAGCTCATACCCGTCATGACGATATAAAGGATGCTCTTGATCTCTTTTACCGGTCACGTAAGGAGGGGTATGACCATATTGATGAGGTTATTGCATCTGGAGCGGGCAAGCTTGGGCTTGATGTAAGCTATGTGCGTCGATATTTTGAGCTGCTCCACTGTGATCTTGATCCATTGAAGATCAAGGCACTTGACTATTTTTTCCTCTCCCTTTATGAGAATTCAATACTGCCTGAGAAGGTTGATTTAACATTTTTTTAAAAAGAGGTGATAGGGGCCAACCAATAAGAGGTTTCCCCCATAACTATCTTATTTGCAGGCAAAAAGTGGCTGACTGCCTGGCTTTATGATACCTGCCTCGTCAGCCTTCTGAAAAAATTTACAGATGGCAGCCTCTCCCTCTCTACCGATATCTTTTGAAAAGTGATTCACATAGAGGTTGATATGCTGGTCAATCACCTTGTCATCCAGCTCCTGTGCATGTTTTCTGATGTAGGCTCTGGATGATTCAGGATGGTCAAATGCATATTGAATACTCTGGCCTATCATATTTTGAATAGTTGATGCCACATTAGGGTCTTTCTGATAGATCTCCCTTCTTATTGCAATACAGCCAAGCGGGATGGGAAGTGATGTGTGGCTCTCCCACCATGCACCAAGATCAACTAGACACTCAAGCCCCATATTGTGGTATATGAATCTACCCTCATGGATGATAAGACCAAAATCGACAACCCCGTCTCTGACAGCTGGCATGATCTTTTCAAAGGGCATTGGGATAATTTCCGGTTCAAGATCTGGAAAGCTCTCTCTTATAAAAAGCATGAACAGGACAAAGGCAGTTGTTCCTGTACCAGGAACTGCAACTACAGGCTTTCTTGGTGCAGATTGTATGATCTTTGTTTCGATGGTTGAATTTGCTGTAATCGGTTTTGTTACGGCTGACTCTGCTCTGTCTGACATTATTTTACCACTCTGACAGACCACCAGAGGTCCACATCCCCTTCCCAGAGCTGCACCAGTTCTGAGCAGCGCGTATCTATCCCTTAATTCACCAAATGTGGCAAATGAGAGTTTGGTTATATCAAAAATACTCTTTGCAGCCTGTTGATTAAGTGTCTCAACATCTGCCATTGTTATTTTGAGATCAAAACCATGGGTATTGATTAATCTGTGGGCAAGTGCATGAAAGATAAAGGTATCATTGGGGCAGCTTGAGTATGCAAGGGTTAAATGGCTCATAAAATATCCTCCAGATTAACAATATATCTGTTTTGATATATTCCATCTTTATGTTGTGCTATATTTGATATCTATAATGTGGCACAGGGTAAACGTATGTAAGAAATTTAGTTGCAGTTTTTAGGTACAACCATTGCTGTCAATCTCATTATTCATCTATCTGAAAGGAGCAGAATATGACAATATCTGTAGATTACACCATGGGAAGCTTCTTGGGAAGCATGCAGCCATATAATGTTAAAAATAGTATGACAGAAGAGTGTTTTGCCGCCCATTTAGAAAAGCAGATGGCAAGTGCAGGGAACTCTACTATCAGCCTGGAGGCAGAGCAAAATGAGGAATCCATTGGAGGCGATATTGCCATCATTAAAGAAAAGGGGCTGGTTACATACATAATGGAGATCCGGGCGCAGAGAATCAGAGAAGAGATCCTGGAGTCCATGGGGTTAACAGAAGAAGAGCTTGGAAAATTACCACCTGAGCAGCAGGCTGCTGTTGAAAAAGCCATTGCAGAGGAGATTCAGAAACGTATGGAAGCAGAGTCAATGTCGCAAGAGGATTACGATAAGATATCAAACAAGTACAAACTGCAGGAGATAGAGACAGGAATAGGTTCTCTTTTCCTTTCAGAGATGGCAGAGATGGAAAATTCAACTATTGCAACTGTAGGTCAAGGTGAAGAGAAGGAGTAAAAGATAGCCTGTGCCGACGATCGGCATGATTTTTTGTTTTTTAGAAGCTCTTGGAGAACTGGAGAAGTCTTTATTTATGGTGGTCGGGATGAGAAGATTCGAACTTCCGACCCCAGCGTCCCGAACGCTGTGCTCTACCAGACTGAGCCACATCCCGACTGCATAAAAAATAATGTGCGCATTAATAATTTTTTTTCAGATGATTGTCAACCAAATTTTGATGAATCTATTAGAAGTCATAGCTAACCTCATCTGTTCTGATGGCTGTTTTTATATGCAATTCTAGGGATACAAACTGGTGGGTACCCCGTAGAGACGCAAGATCTTGCCTCTCTACAACTTTTATGCTTCGTTGTGCCTGTCAGGGCATGGCTGTTGATAGCAAAAACATGGTTTAGAGAAACAGAACAACTTTTTTGACCAACCATTTCTTTTAAGATGACCATAATCTTCTTTCCAGTCAAAATAAACTCTGCTAGATTGTCCTGGTTTTCAAATAGGATACTGTTCTCTATGGCATCTTGAAGATTATGACAGAGGTGAAGTGCTCACCCCCTTCTGAGCATGAACAACAGGATAGCTTCTTTTACGCTAAAATGGTGAGTATTATATCGAAAATAATTATATGATGAAGCAGACTACGTTAGATAAGATAAAAAAATTGGACCGATTACCTCAATTGCCTCAGGTGCTGTTGAAAATTCTTGACATATGTAATCGTGATGAAACTGATTTGGATGAGTTGATTCGGGTTATCTCTTCTGATGCTGGATTAACTGCCCGTCTTATGCAGATCCTCAACTCAGCCTGGATCAACTTGAATAAGGAGGTTCAAAGCATTGAATCGGCGATTCTCTATCTTGGTATTGCGAGCATAAAGAATCTGGCCATCAGTATGTCGGTCGTAGGGGTGTTTGATTCGGAAAAGTCTCTTAATCTATTTAATATGAAGACATTCTGGCACCACTCTTTCAAATGTGCCATGCTGGCTCAGAAGATGGCCAGATTAAATAATGAAGTTAACGAGAATGAAGCCTTTCTTGCAGGATTAATGCATGATATTGGTCAGCTGGTACTGATGGCAAACTATCCTGAGGATTATTGTGAGATTCTTCAAAGGGCACAAGATGATCTTCATCTGAGAAAGCTTGAGCAGAACTATTTTGATCTCACCCATGCCGAAGTGGGGGGATTACTCTGTAAACAGTGGCATTTCCCCGCTGTGATCTCTGATGCGGTTCTTCATATGAACGACGCTGTAGCGAAAGTTCGATACAGCGAGTCTCCTCTTCTTAAGACCATTTACGCTGCCAACCATCTCTGTTCCATTGCATCTCTGGCAGATGGGGTTGATGACCATATAGTGGAGCTGACTGCAATAGATATCGCCACCTTGGAATCTGTTATGGCTGAAGTGGAGAGTGAGGCGCTCTCAATGGCTCAAACTCTTGGGTTGAAGTTTTCTGATGCCACAACTACTTCTCCTGGCACTATTCGATCTCTGACCAGCGGAGCAAAGTCAGAGAGTGACGAGGTTGCTGTTGAACTCTCCAAGGAAGATCTGAACTCCAGGGTCAGAGAGTATGCGCTTCTTTATGGAACATTGGAAACTCTTTTACATGCAGAGGATAGAACCTCTCTGCTTCATGCTTTGGAGATGGGGTTGAAGATTCTTTTCAAGGTTTTAAGGGTCTTCTACTTTTTATGTGATCATGAAAATAGAATATTGACAGGATGCTGTAATAGCAAAGATAAAAGAGGTCGTGTTATTAACAGTATTGCCATATCACTGACAAATAAAAACAGTCTGTTGGTAAAATCTCTCATGACAAGAGAGTTGCTCAACAGCCTCAATGGAGAGGAGGAGAGTAATCTGGCCACTTCTGATTGTCAGATTATCCGGCTTCTTGAATCTGATGTGATGTTCTCTCTCCCTATGTACCTGCCAGGCAAACCTGTTGGCGTTATTGTCATAGGGGTTGACAGAGATCAAGTCCCTCATCTGATACAGAATACAGGAGTGCTTGCCATGCTTGCAAAGCTGGCATCAGTCGCTATTGATCAGCACCAATCCCGTCATGGTCATGGCAAAATGATTCAGAGGGAACGGGCAGGAGCTGCATCTGATTCCATGCGTAAGGTTATTCATGAGATTAATAACCCTCTGTTGATTATTACATCATATCTGAAAATGCTCAGTCTGAAACTCCCTGAGAACCACCCGGCTCAGATAGAGCTTAATGTCATTGATGAGGAGATAGAGCGTATTGGGGGGCTTGTAAAGGAACTCTCTGTGGCTTCAAAACCGCTTGTAAGTCCGTTTGAGTGGGTTGATGTCGGTCAATTATTCCAAAATATGGTTGAGATGGTCAGAAAATCTATTCTGGCTCCTAATGGAATTTGCGCTGATATTGTTGTTGAGCCAGGCTTTCCGAGCGTTAAGACCGACAAAAATGGATTAAAGCAGATTTTAATCAATCTTTTGAAAAACTGTTCTGAAGCAATGGTTGAAGGTGGGCAGATCCATATCAGCTTAAGACAGGTTCCAGGATCGGTAAAAATTATGATTGACGAGAAAAGAAAGACAGATGGGCAGATTGAGATTGTTGTCCGTGATACAGGCCCTGGTATCTCAGATGAGATAATGAAGCGTCTTTTTGAGCCTTATAACAGCTCAAAACAGGAAAACAATTCAGGACTTGGGCTTTCGATTGTCAACACCATTGTCAGGAGCCTGAACGGAGCGATTGAGTGCCACACGGAAAAGGGTGTTGGCACAGAGTTTAAAATTTTCTTGCCAGTCTCTTCCCTACCCAGCGCAGTTCCAGTAAAAGGGTCAATACAATGGCCTGATCTACTGCACCCATAATCAGGAATTTTGAATGGAGCATCTCAATTATCAACTGGTCTGAAGCTTCAATATATTGCCTTAATGACTGGAACAACCCAGGTAAGATGAATTTTATACAGGAAAAGTAATCAATGAAGGATAGATCTAAATCTGAACCTAACATACTGGTGGTGGACGATGAAGTCTTGGTCTGTCAATCTATAAAAATGCTTCTTCGAGATAAGGGAATTGAAGTTCATGCTGCAAGCTCTGTGAAAGAGGCGGTTGAGATGGTAGAGAAAATATCATTTGATCTCTTTCTCATTGATAAGAACCTCCCTGGAGAGGATGGGTTTGTTTTTATGGATTATCTTTTAAAAACTGAGTCAGACATCCCATTTGTAATGATGACCGGAAATGCAAGTATTAACTCTGCTGTTCTTGCCCTTCGGAAGGGGGCCTATGATTATCTGCAAAAGCCCTTTAAGTATGAGGAGCTTGTCAATGTTGTCTCGCACGCTCTGGGAGAAAAACAGCTCAAAGATCAGAACAGAATGATTACCGAGATGCTCAACAACTCTGAAAGACGTTACAGAGAGATGATTCAGAGTTCTCCAGATCTGATTATAATGCTCGATAGCCATGGGGCTATTTTCTTTGTAAATGAGACATTTACATCTATGCTCGGATACTCTGTTGAAGAGGTTAAAGGGGTTCCTTTCACAAGTATTGTTGATAAAAAATATGTGGATATAGTCAACTCTTTTTTAGGTCTAACCATATCAGTTCATGAGACAGACTCCTCTTCTGGTATAGATGTTGAAATTTTATGCGCACCCGATTGTGCATCTGAGAGAAAAACCATGGATATTGAAATTAGAAAAAGTAATCTTTCATTTAACCGGAATGACAGTAATAATAGCTATGGAACAGAAGAGATCTGCATTGTGGGGCGTGATATCGGTTTCAGAAAGGCCTTTGAACAGCAGATGATCTATTCTCAGAAGATGGAAGCCGTGGCTGTTCTTGCAGGTGGAGTTGCCCATGATTTCAACAATCTGCTTATGGGGATACAGGGATATGTATCTGTTGTCAAATCAGCTCTGGGTGTTAACCACTCATGTTATAAGAAGATGGTTGCCATTGAAAAAAATGTTGTCAGAGGCTCAACCTTAACTGCTCAGTTACTCAACTTCGCTCGTGGAGGTATCTCCAATATCCAATCTGTCAATCTCAATTATGTGCTTAAAGATACTTTGGAGCTTTTTTCCATCAATCGTAAGAAGATTCAGATTCATCTTGATTTGAGTAAAGATCTTTGGGAGGTGCAAGTAGATGCCTGTCAGATGGAACAGGTCTTTTTAAACATGTTTCTCAATGCAGATCACGCCATGGAGAGTGGAGGAGATATTTTTATAAAGACGGAGAACCTTATACTCCATGGAGTTGATGCAAAGCAGATGAAGGTCAAACCTGGCTTATATGTAAAAATATCAATTAGAGACACAGGGCATGGCATTGATGAGAAGCTTCAGAAGAAAATATTTGACCCATTTTTCAGCACCAGAAAAAAATCTGAAGGGGCTGGACTTGGCCTTGCTTCGGCATACGGTATCGTCAAAAAGCATAATGGCATCATCAATGTTTCAAGTGCTTCTGGAGAGGGAGCGCTATTCACTATTTATCTCTGTGTAAAGGTTGAAAACACCTGCGTTGAGTCAGAAACCAGTGTGAAAAGAGCGGTTGAAAGAGAAAATATAGTATCTATTACACCAGAAACTGATCATAATGTCAATATGATGAGAGAAGCTAGGAGATCGATACAAAATGCAGCTTTAGATCTGTTATATGGAGCTGGAGCTGTCAGAGGTATAGACGAGTCTTCAGCTTTTGAGAAACTGAAAGAAGATCAGCAGAACAGAGATTTTTTTGCTCAATCTGGCAGAGGCCGACCAATGACAGCCCTGATTATTGATGATGAACCAGTTGTTAAGGAGATGGTTGTGGCTATGCTCAGGAAAATGGGAGTTCATACTGTAGTTGCCTGTAGCGGAAGGGAGGGGGTACAAAAGTATATGGAACACCTGGATGGGATCGACCTTGTCCTGCTGGATATGGTGATGCCGGGAATGAGCGGCTCTGAGACATTCAGATATATCAGGAAATTGAATCCTGATGCCAGAATACTGATTGCAAGTGGTTATAGAAATCAAAGTGAGATTGATAGTATGATAGCAGAAGGTGGATGTGATTTCCTGAAGAAGCCATATGATATTGAGATCCTTTATGACAGAATCTCCTCTCTTCTGGAAATGAGAAGTGATGGCACAGTAAGCTTTCCTGGTTTTTCCTGAATTTCTGAGCTGCAATTCAATGAGAAGGTAAGCTGGTTTTTCCTGAATTTCTGAGCTGCAATTCAATGAGAAGGTAAGATCATGAAGGTAATAGCAGTACCGTGAACTCACTAAACGATACTGCCATTTTGAGGCCATATATCCATTAAAGAGGTGTGTCAGAAAATTAAAGAGGTGTGTCAGAAAATTTTCAGAGTCAGAAGATTTTCTCTTTAATTATGGTAGCCTCTCTTCCAGGGCCTACAGAGACAATTTTGATTCTAACCCCTGACAACTGTTCAATTCTGTCCAGATATTTTTTTGCATTCTCTGGGAAGTCCCCATAATCAGTCAGAGCTGATGTGGTCTGCCTCCATCCTGGATGAGTCTCATACACTGGTGTGCAGTTTTCAAGCACCTTGATTGAGGGCGGAAACTCTTCAATAACCTCTCCGTTATACTCATATCCTGTGCAGATCTTCAGTTCATCCAGCTCATCAAGAACATCGAGCTTTGTTATGACAAGGCCTGTCAGGCTGTTGAGCCTTGCCGCATTTTTCAGAACAACCATGTCAAGCCACCCGCAACGCCTTCTTCTTCCGGTGGTTGCACCAAATTCAGCACCTCTTTTCTGTATGGAGTCCCCAGTCTCATCAAAGAGTTCTGTTGGAAAGGGGCCGCTTCCTACCCTTGTTGTATAGGCTTTTACAACTCCTATGATCTGATTGAGCCTGCATGGGCCCACTCCTGAACCGCATGCTGCATTACCTGAAACAGTACTTGAGGATGTGACAAAAGGATAGGTGCCATGGTCAACATCAAGATGGGTACCCTGCGCACCCTCAAACAGAACATTTTTACCGCTCTCCATGCCTGAATTTAAAATTACTGAGACATCTGCAATATAGGGGATCAGGCGTTCTTTAATCGAACGAAACTGGCTGATCACCTCTTCTGGATCAACTGTTTCTGTCTTAAAGTACTGTTTCAGATAGAAGTTCTTCTCGTCCATGATCATCCTGACTTTTTCTGCAAAGAGATCAAATTCCAGAAGATCTGCAAAACGGACTCCACGGCGCGTGGCTCTGTCTTCATAACATGGACCGATACCCCGGCCAGTGGTACCTATTTTTTTATCCCCCTTGTGTATTTCACGGGCATTGTCAATCTGTCGGTGGTAGGGCATGATTATGTGTGCTCTGTTGCTGATTTTCAGCATATCAGGTGAAGCATCCACACCATTTTCCATCAGGTAGTCAATCTCATCAAGCAGCACAACCGGGTCAACCACAACCCCATTGCCGATAAAACACTTTTTCTTCTGAAGAATGCCTGATGGGACAAGGTGGCTGATAATTGTTTTACCGTTGACAACCATTGTGTGGCCAGCATTATTGCCCCCCTGAAAGCGCACAACGTAGTCGGCATACTCACTTAGAAGATCAACTATTTTTCCCTTTCCTTCATCACCCCACTGGGTTCCAACAACAACTATATTTGACACTGTTTATTGCTCCTTTTTTCTCTGAAAAAACGTCTCATAATCTCTCTGGTTTCGGTCATGCACACACCAGATACAACATCAATGGTGTGGTTCATTCTCTTATCATAGGCAAAGTCATACAGAGACCCTGCTCCTCCCCATTTGGGATCAGGTGCACCATAGACCAGGCGTGCAACTCTTGCATGGATAATTGCGCCCATACACATTATACAGGGTTCAATGGTGACATAGATGGTTGTACCGCAAAGTCTGTAATTTCCAGTAGCTGAAGCTGCCATCCGCATAGACACAATCTCTGCATGACCTGTTGGATCACACATGGATATCGGCTGGTTATATCCATGAGCTATGATATTGCCTGCACTGTCTGTAATAAGAGCACCAACTGGTACCTCACCCAGCCTGGCAGCCTTCATAGCCTGTTCAATAGCAAGGTTCATATAGTATCTGTCATCCATGCCGCTATCTATATCCATGTTTTACCTTTAAGGTCAATTAAATTTAAAAATTGATTGACATTTTGTGTGCCAGACTATATTAAAGAACTGTTTTTGCGCCCGTAGCTCAGCTGGATAGAGTACCTGACTACGAATCAGGTGGTCGGACGTTCGAATCGTCTCGGGCGTACCATAATAAAATCAAAGGGTTATAGCTGATTGGCTGTAACCCCTTTTTTTTTGTCGTTTTAGAATTTGTCCCCACATAGTCCCCACCATTTTGGGCAAATGAGGATAAAAAGCGCCCTTTAATACAAGGGGACAGACTATCTCATAATATTTATGTAATTGGACACCCTATCTCAGAATATTTTACTGGTTATAGGGCTCTATGCTCACCCATTCCGAGGATGGAGGATCGGATCTGTTTTGCGAAAGCAGCTCTCCCTTTGCGTTCATGAAATGATACTGATCCGTGGGCAGCGTATAGCGGTTGCCATCCGTGCCTTTATAATCGAAATACGGGCTTGATAGGTAGCCGAGGTCGTGGGCAATCTCGTGCGTCGTTGCCGCGTGGGCGTCGGCAACCTCCTGCTGTATCCTGTGGCAGTAGTCATCCATCTGTCTTTGTGAAATAGCGGTACGGTTAACCATCTGCGACAGATAGAGATTCCATCGCGGGTTGCTCCGCACACTGGTGGCAATGGTCGTCAGGACTGGCCGCCACTTGTCAAATTCATCCCGTGGGGCTCGAAAACTGAAGTTGATACGGGGGTGATACATGACCATTCCTGCGGTTTCCAGATACTCCATGATCACGATGAAAGTTGTGCGGAAGGCGGTTTGCCCCTCGGTGTAGTCAATGGTCACTGTGCCAGCCTGAAAGTTCAGGCCAGCATTAATGCTGGCTCTCCCCATGACCTGATCAAAACGGGCGGATTCCGCACTGTACAGCTCAGCCAGCCTGGGCAATGGCTCCTGCTTCACCAGAGAGAGGTTTTCCACCTGCCCATGCTGCTGTGGATAGACGAACTTGCCGATGTAATCTTCCGGCGGAACCACGGGCCAGACGATCATGCCGTTGTAGTTTGCTCCGTTCGCGAATCCTGCCCCCATCTGGTTCTGGGCTGTACGGGTCGTATCCACCCAGAATTCCGGAGGATAGTTCCTCAGCATACATCGCCCGTCCGGGGAGGCCACGGTAAAGTCGTTGCGTACAGGGTAGTTGGTATCTGTTCTGCTGAGTTGCACAGGATTTTTTTCCGAGGCCACCCAGCGCAACCCTCCAATGAATTTCCATCCCCTGGGTATAAGCAGGCTGAAT
>Ga0209800_10003436_pt1 | contig 12588 bp, 8 predicted proteins | sample Higcelweek8metaG_FD_187174 | JGI IMG/M metagenome (GOLD analysis project Ga0209800, IMG submission 187174) | Freshwater pond sediment microbial communities from the University of Edinburgh, under environmental carbon perturbations - High... | ecosystem: Environmental > Aquatic > Freshwater >... | reverse complement strand
AGTGCAGCAGGCCGGCAAAGAACAGAGTGCTCAAGAGCACCAGCCCGGCCAGGGGCCCGGCGTCGGCGGGCAGGCGCAAGGCCTTGGCCCACAGCATGACGGCGAAGAGCACCAGCAGGCCGCTTACGGCAGTGCCCAGAAAGAACACCGTGGGGTCGTGGATGCCGGTCAGGGCGTCCAGGGCGCGCAGCAGCCAGAAGTACAGGGGCGGCTTGTCCGGGTAGGCCACGCCGTTCAGGTTCAGCACCAGCCAGTGCCCGCGCAGCAGCCCGGCGTAGGCGTCGGCGTAGCGCACTTCATCCGAGAACCACAGGGCCCGGGTGGAGAAGGTGAAGGCCGTCTGCAGGGCGGTGAAGGCGGTGAGCGCGAGCCAGGGCCAGCGGCGGATGAGGTTCCAGAGGGGCATCAGCGCCTTCCTTTCGGGTCTGTGGTGGTGGGGTGGAAGCGGGCCAGCAGGGGCGCCGCCCACGCGGCAAGGCGCGGGGTGAGGCGTTTGGCCACCACGCCGCCCAGGCTGCCCAGGGCCAGCCCGCCCAAAAGGTCCGTGGGGTGGTGCGCGCCCATCATCAGGCGGCTCAGGCCCATGAGCCCAAGCGAAACGCCCAGCAGCAGCGGCAGGGCCAGGGACCGGGAGAACAGCGCCAGCGAGGCGGTCTGCACGGTCATGTCCGTGGTGTGGCCGGAGGGCATGGAGTTGTGCGCGGCGTCGAAGGACAGCGGCACAAAAGGCCCGCCTACGCCGGGCCGGGGCCGGCCGATGCCGATCTTCAGCACGCGCTCGATGGCCAGGGACACGAGCAGCTGCGCCGCCAGGTAAGCCAGGGCGCGCGCGGTCAAGTCGGCCCGGCCGCGCCATATGCCCAGCGCGAACATGCCCGCGAAGACGAGATACAGGGCCGGGTTGCCCCAGTCGGTGTAGAAGCGCACCAGGGGCACAAGGCCGGGGTTGGCCGCGCGCCAAGCGCTGAAGTGCGCGGCCACGGCGGCCTCATCGCCCAGGCGGACGAACACGGCCGCCACCACAAGCAGCAGCGGCAGCGAAAGGGCCGTCCAGATGGCCAGGGGCGAGGGGACATTGCTCGGCATGCGGCCTTATAGGTCGAAACCGCCCCGCGCGCAACAGACGCGGCGGGTTTGAAACGCCCGCGCCAGACGCCCGGCGCACGGCAAAGCGCCCGCCGGGATTGTTCCAGACGGGCGCTTTCGTGCGTGATGCTATTGGGGAATTCAGGCCGCGGTCTTGTCCTGGGGGGCCACGCAGCGGTCCACCTCGCGCACCTTGTTGAGGATGCTTTTGCCGATGCGCTTGAACTCCGAGAGGTCGGCCGGGTGGTACGAGCGCCGGGTCTTGGCCAGGCCGGCCAGGTCGATGGTCTCGTTGAACAGGTACGGCAGGTAGAGCGGGTCCTGGCGGACGAAGAACAGCGCCTGCTCCAGCAGGGTGTGGATTTCCTGCTGGCTCTGCCCGCACTGGCGGAAGAGCTTCTGCATGCGCCGCTCCATGCCGCGGATGGAGCTGGTCCAGATGTGGCTGCGCGGCTCGAAGCGCAGCTGCTTGCCGTGGGTGCGCGCCTGGTTCAGGAAGTTCAGGAAGCGCTCGCGGCTGCCGGGCGCGCAGGAGAGGAAGCCGCCCTCGCGCGCCTCCTCAAGATTCACGGCGGGCGCGCCGTCGATGACCACGCCGCCGCCGTACAGGTTGCTGATGCGGAAGGGCACCTTCTTGAGGTCGGCCTCAAGGTCGCGCTTGCTGGTCATGTACTGGATGCTCGAAACGATGTCTTCGCCCCAGAGGTTCTTGAGGCGCTGGTGCATGTTCGGGTCGAACTGCACGTCTCCGCCGGCGGCGTGGTGGCCGGCCGCGTGGGTGCTGCCGCCCTTCCAGGCGAAGTCCTGTCCCACCAGCAGCAGGCTCGAAACGCCCATCCAGCGCAGCAGGCGCACCAGGGTCAGGCTGACGTTGCCGCCCGCGTCCAGCACGAACTCGCGGTCCTGCAGCACGAAGGTGGCCAGGCCGCCCATGGTCCACATGGGCAGGGTGGGGCCGGGGTAGCGGTTCACCAGCTCCGGGTTGACCTTGGTGGAGTAGATGAGCGGGATGTCCTTGGCCCATTCCATGTCCAGCTTGTCGTACACGGAGAGCATGCTGCCGTCGTAGTCGAGGGCGAGGCAGAAGTGGGGCTTCAGCCCGTGGATCTGCAAGGCGGGCAGGGTTTGCAGGGCCGTGGCGTACAGGGCGTAGCCGGGATTCTTGGCCAGCTCCGGGGCGAAGGTGGCCAGCGACGGGCCAGCGCCCAAAATGACCGCGCCAACGCCGCGTCCGCCGTCCTGCATGCACTGGAGGCTGCCGTCGGTCTGGGCGCGGCGGTAGTTCTTCAGCTCGTTGCCCACCATGACGTCCTGGCGGCAGCGCAGGGTGATCATCTCCACGCTGAAATTCTCCAGGCGGTTTTTCACGGTGGTCATCCAGCGGGCGTATTCCGGTCCCAGCTGGCGGCTCGGCACGTCCGAGCGCAGGTAAATTTTGCCGTACACGTACTGCAGGTCCAGGTTCTTTATGTACTCCATCAGGTGGTCTTCGTCCGGAGTCACGAAGTGGAGCTTCTTGTTCTCAAAAAATGGGCGGTAATCCGTTTGGCCAAGGCAGGCCAAGAGCAGCGCCGGGTTGGGCTCAACCACAAGAATCTTGTGGGAGTCCGGGGTGTTGATGAGGGTATGGTTCAGGCCGTAGCCCACATTGCAGCCCACGATGATGCTGGCCGAGAGCTCGACCTTTTCCATGTCGGTCCATTCGCGGTACAACATGCCCGGCGGCAATGACTCGAAAAGGCCCTGTCCCGACTCCATGCGCCAGTCAATGATTCCCCATCTGTTGACAAACACGCTCGTTTTCATGGACTGTTCGTCGAAGGTGCTGGTGGAGAGCCACCGATAGAGTTTCGGGTTGGCCTTTTCCAGAGCGGTAATGTTGTCTTTCAGGAAAGGATACATGGTCATATTGCCGACCTCGCTGGTTTGGAGTCGGCTTTGCAAATCACGGGCCAGGGTCTGCCGCAAAACGGGCGGACCCGCCGGACAGGGGCAGCAGATGGAGCGCACGGATATTTTGAGGCTGGTCGGCAATACTCCCCTGGTGGAGATTCGCCGCCTGAACCCCCACCCGAACGTCAAAATCATGGCGAAGGTGGAGAGCATGAACCCCGGCGGGTCCATCAAGGACCGCGTGGCCGTGGCCATGATAGCCGCCGCGGAAAAAAGCGGCGAGCTGACGCCGGACAAGACCATCATCGAGGCCACCAGCGGCAATACGGGCATCGGCCTGGCCATGGTGGCGGCCATCAAGGGCTACAAGATGACCCTCATCATGCCCGACTCCGCGAGCGAGGAGAGGCGGCGCATCATGCGCGCCTACGGGGCGGAGATACGCCTCACCCCCGGCCGCCTCGGCACCGACGGCGCCATCGAGCTGGCCTACCGCCTGGCCCGCACCGAACCGGACAAGTACGTGCTCATGGACCAGTTCAACAACCCCGCCAGCATAGCCGCCCACTACGACGGCACCGGCCTGGAGATTTGGAACCAGACCGGCGGCGCGGTGACGCACGTGGTGGCCACTCTGGGCACCTCGGGCACGGCCATGGGCCTGGCCAAGCGCCTGCACGAATATCCGGGCGTCAAGGTGGTGGCCGTGGAGCCCTTTGCCGGGCACAAGATCCAGGGCCTCAAGAACATGCACGAGTCCTATCCGCCGGGCATATACAACAAAAGGACCCTGGACCAGATTCTGCGCGTGGAGGACGAGGAGGCTTTCGAGGCCTGCCGCCAGCTGGCCCGGTCCGAGGGGCTCTTTGTCGGCATGAGCTCCGGCGCGGCCCTGGCCGGTGCGCTCAAGCTCGCCGCGGCCATCGAGGCCGAGGGCAAGAGCGGCTACATCGTGGTCATTTTTCCCGATGGCGGCGAACGCTACCTCTCCACCGCGCTTTTCGCGCCCAAGGCCTTGGACGGCCTGAAGCTGCTGAACCTGGCCACCGGGGCCAAGGCCCACCTGGACGCCACGGCGCCGCTCAACATCTACACCATCGGCCCCAGCCTGGACGAGCCCGACGACCCGGACGCCTGGCGCCGGCTGGTGCTCTCCGACGTGCTGGCGCGGCACCTGAGCGCGCGCGGCTCCAAGGTGCGCCTGGCCGTGGGCCTCACCGACATGGACGACCGCACCCTGGCCGCCGCCCGCGCGGCCGGGCTTTCCCGCGCGGACTACGCCGCAAACATCCTGGAGCGCATTCGGGCCCGCGCCAAGGCCATGGGCCTGCTGCCGGAGACCATCTTCGAGCCCGCCTCGGTCTCGGTGCCGCAGGCCCTGGAGATCTGCAAAAAGCTCATGGGCAAGGGCCTGGCCTACGAGAAGCTCCGCAGCGTGTACTTCGACGTGCGCCGCGACAAGCGCTACGGGGCCATGAAGCTCATGGACATGGACGGCCTCTCCGTGGGCAAGACCGTGGATTTGGGCGACTACGTGAAGGACAACCCACTGGACTTCACCCTGCTCAAGCGCGCCACCCTGCAGGATTTGAAGCTGGGCGACATCGTGGAGACCGAGTGGGGCAACGTGCGGCCCAGCTGGTTCGTGCAGGTGGCCGTGGCCGGGCTTTCCGCCCTGGGCCGCGTGGACGTGCTCGTGGCCGGAGAGGATCATCAGTTCCCCCACCTGGAGAACCTGCGCGCCATTTGGAGCGCAGCGGGCGTGGAGCCCAAGGCCTGGCTGGCCGACCGCAAGATCGCCCGCGGCGACGAGCCGGAACAGGCCGGTCCCCTCGACCTGCCCGCCTTGCTCGACATGGCCGGGGGCGCGGCGGCGCTGCGTTTGTGGCTGCTGTCCGTCTCGTACCGCAAGTCTTTGGCCGCCACCACCCAGAGCCTGTCCATGTGGTCGCGCAACTGGCACAAGGTGCAGGAGGCCGCCTGCGGCCTGCGTTTGGCTCTGGACGGCGTGCCCCCCGGGGCCAAGCCCGCGGGCGAATTGCCCGACGACGTGGAGCAGGCCGTGTTCGACCTCAAGGCCGGGCTTACCGCCGCCGTGGAGGACGACCTCTCCCTGCACCGCTACTGGTCCAAGCTGTTTACTTTCGTGAAGCGCGTCAACGCCTGGCTGACCACGGGCAAGATGAGCGAAGCCGCCGCCGCCGCCTGCCTGAAGCAGCTTGAGGCCGCGGACGCCGTGCTGGGCATTCTCGACGTGAGCCAGATGCCCGTTGCTCGCGCCAGTTTGCCCGCAAACGTGCAGGCCCTGGTGGCCGGGCGCGAGGACGCCCGCAAGGCCAAGGACTTCGCCGCATCCGACGCGCTGCGCGACACCCTGGGCGAGGCGGGCTACCGCGTGGAGGACACCCCGCAAGGGCCGCGCGTGTATGTGAAGGGCAACGGCGCGGCAATCACCGCCGCCACAGAAGGCAAGGCTTAGATGAACCACGCCGCGCTGCTGTGGGCCCTGGCCTTTTGCGCCTGGATAGGTTTCGCGGGCATCGCCATCTTGTGCGGGGCCCTGCGGGTGAAGCTGCTTGAGCCGCGCCTGGGCGAGCCCGTGGCGCACGTGGTGGGCACAATCATCGCCTGCCTGGGCATCATGGCGGCCATCCAGCTCTTCGTGGCTTCCTCGGGGCTCAAGGACACCTGGCCGCTCATGCGCATCGGGGCCTTTTGGACCGCGCTCACCATCTGCTTCGAGTTCGCCTTCGGGCGCTTGGTGCTCAAAAAGAGCTACGAGGAGCTGTTCGCGGACTATAACTTCTTCAAGGGCCGCGTGTGGCTGCTGGTGCTTGTCACCACCTTCTACGGCCCGGTCATCGCCGGCATGCTGCGCGAGTAAAGTACGACGAGATACCTAGGAGAGGTGGATATGGCGAAGAAAAAGAATAAGATCAAAATTAACCAGAGCGACCATGATAGGTTACGCCATCTATGTGATCATATGGATTTTATCCGCTCTTCTTGTCTCGCTTTTGATTCAGGCTGCTTGGGAGAAGCGAAAAGAATTGCAGTCTCAGTTCGAGTCTTGCTTCATGATACAAATCGATCTTTGTCGCTTCTTGAACAATTAGGGATAAAGAAGTATGTTAAGTATTTGGACAGTTCATTTCCGAATGACCCGCAGAATGTTGCAAGCTACAATGGCTTAATTGGTTTTAAGATTGGGCCTTCTGACGTTACGTTTGTGCCGCATTTTGGCGGTAGCCCCTCTTCTAAGGTCAGTTTTATTCGATGGTGGAAGGCCATAATCATTGATGATCGAAACGGTAATACACTGACACGAGAAGATGTAATATTATGCGCAGCGAATCAAGATGGAGGTGCACACGTCGATCCAGGCCTTGATGAATCATATGCTAGAATAGCACGGGATAATTCTCTTAATTGGTTTGGGGGGTGTGGGGATGTGTCTGGCCCAATTACCAATCCTGAATTGTTCAGTATCCGTCAGATAGCATTTGAACTTATTGAATCCTTGAAGGTTTTTGAAGAACAAGCAAAAAACGCCTTAACTAAATAAGGCATTTCATGGGCATATTGCCCTTGTCTTCTTATCTCCTCGTCAAACCATACTTCTTGAGCTTGTACTGCAGCGTGCGGCGGCTGATGCCAAGGGCGTCGGCGGTTTTTTCGCGGTGCCCGCCGGAGGCGTCAAGGGCCAGGCGCAGGGCCTCGCGCTCGGCGTCCTCCATGGCGCCCGGCAGACCTGCGGACAAGTCCACGGTCTGGGCGGTCTCGCCCTCGGGCAGCGCCCCGCCAGAAACCAGTCCGGCGATCTGCGGGGGCAGAAGCTCCGGTCCCAGGGTGTCGCTGCGGGCCAAAATGAGCGCGCGCTCCAGCACGTTCTCCAGTTCGCGCACGTTGCCCGGCCAGTTGTAGCGTGAAAGTCCCTCGGCAAAGGCCGGGGCGATGGAGCGGATTTCCTTGTGGTTTTTGGCGCCCAGCTTGCGCAGCAGGTGCCCGGCCAAGAGCGGCAAATCGCCGATGCGGTCGCGCAAGGGCGGAATCTGAATCTCCAGTACGGCCAGGCGGTAGAACAAGTCCTCGCGGAAGCGCCCCGCGGCCACGTCCGTGCGCAGATCGCGATTGGTGGCGGCCAGGATGCGCACGTCGGTCTCCACGGCCTTCACCGAGCCCAGGGGCTCGACGATCTTCTCTTGCAGGGCGCGCAGCAGCTTGGCCTGCAAGGCGGCGGGCATGTCGCCGATCTCGTCCAAAAAGAGCGTGCCGCCGCTGGCCAGCTGGAAACGCCCTGGCTTGTCCTTCACCGCGCCGGTGAAGGCGCCCTTCACGTAGCCGAAAAGTTCGCTCTCCAGCAGGTCCGCGGGCAGCGCGGCGCAGTTCACCTTGATGAGCGGCTTGCGGGCGCGGGCGCTGGCGCGGTGCAGTCCATCGGCCACCAGCTCCTTGCCGGTGCCGCTTTCGCCCAGAATCAGCACCGTGGCCTCGCTCGGCCCGGCCTGGTCGATGAGCTCGCGCACGCGCAGGATGCCGGGGCTTGCGCCCACCATGACCTCGCTCAGGCCACCGTTGAGCTCGGAGCGCAGGCGCGCGTTTTCTTCCAAAAGCCGCCGGTACTCATAGCTTTTCTCCAGCACGGCGGCCAGTTCGTCGTTGTCCGCCGGCTTGGTGAGGTAGTCGAAGGCGCCCTGCTTCATGGCCTCCACGGCGGAGCCCACGCTGCCGAAGGCGGTGAGCAGCACCACGGGCAAGAGCGGCATGCGGGCGTGCAGTTCGCGCATCAGGGTCAGGCCGTCCATGCCGGGCATCTTCATGTCCACTAGGGCCACGTGGGGCTGGGCCTTGTCGAGGATGGCCAGGGCGGCCTCGCCGCTGGGGGCGTCGGCCACGCGCCAGCCCGCGTCCTCCAGCACGGCGCGCACAAGCATGCGGTGGCCGGGTTCGTCGTCCACCACCAGCGCCGAGCGTTGATCAGTCTGCTGCGCCATTATCGTTGCCTCCGCCGCTTTCGCGGCCGTCGGAATCGGGGAAGAACAGGCGCACGGAAGCGCCGGAGCCGGGGCAGGAGTCGATGACCGCGCGGCCCCGGTGCCCGCGCATGATGCCTTGGACAATAGCCAGTCCCAGGCCCGTGCCCTGGCGCTTGTCGGTGAAGAACGGCTCGAAGGCCTTGGCGCGCACGGTTTCGTCCATGCCGCAGCCGTTGTCGGACACGCTGATCCAGACGCCGCCGGGCTTGTCGCCGTTGCCTTCTGCGCGGGTGGCGGCGATGGTCAGCTGGCCGCCGGTTTCGGGCAGGGCGTCCAGGGCGTTGACCAGCAGGTTCAAGAGCGCCTGCCGCAGCGCGTCCTCGTCGGCGAACACTGTCTCGGACGCCAGATCCACCGCCGGGGTTACGCCCTTGTGTTCCAAATCGAAGCGCAGCAGGCCCCGCAGGCTCTCGATGAGGCGCGGCAGGTCCACCTCGGTGGGGGCGAGGTCGCGCGGGCGGGCCAGAAAAAGCAGGTCCGTGACCACGCGGTTCAGGCGGTCGGCCTCCTGCACCATGGTGCTGGCATACGATGCCAGCGGCTCCTGGCCCTTCAGCTTGGTGGCGAAGAGCTGGGCGAAGCCGCGCAGGGACGAGAGCGGATTTCGTATCTCGTGCGCGACGCCGGCCGCCAAGGAGCCGATGGCCGCCAGGCGCTTGGCCTCGGCCAGGTCTTCCTCAAGGTTCTTGAGCCGCGTGCGGTCGCGCAGCAGCACCAGGCGCTCGCCGCCCGCGCCCTCGGAGGACGCGTCGGCCTGCAGGGGCAGGCAGAGGATCTCCAGCACCCGCCCGGCGTGCTCGAACTGCCGCCACTGGTAGGGCTTGCTCTGCTCCGCGCCGGTGGAAAGCTCGGCAAAGGGGAACTCGGACCAGTTGCGGCCCAAAAGATCGCCGACGCCTTGCTTGGCTGCGTCCGGCGCTGTCGGCGCGTCTTCGGTCATAAGCAGCCGCGCGGCCGAGCCGTTGGCCGAGAGGATGGACCCGTCCGCGGCGATGGTCACCAGGCCGTCGGGCATGTTGTCCAGAAGTTTGGATTGGAAGCGCTCCAGCCTGCCAGCCTTGAGAGCCTGCTCGCGGCGGCGCAGATAGGCGAAGGCCAGCACCCACAGCAGGCTTGCCGCGCCGAACACATAGCCCGCCTGGAGCATGGCCGCGCGGCGGTACGCCTGGAACGAGTCCAGGTGGCGCTGGGGATTCAGGCCCGTCATGAGGAACATGGAGGGCATTTCGGGCGAGCGGCGCATGGCGTGTCCGTCGCGCGTGGGCAGGCCGTCCTGGTCCATGTCCGCGTCCGGGGGGGGCATGCCGGGAATTCCGGCCATGGGGGGGCGGATTCCCTCGTTCCGTGTTTCCGCGTTGCGGGGGCCTTCGCCACGGGGACCGTCGTCGCGCGGGCCGAAGCCGTTGTCCGGCGGCAGGGGCAGGCCCAGGCGCACGCCCTCGGTCAGCACGGAGAGGCTGGGCCGGGCGCGCACGGCGGAGAAGATGGCGCGCTTGTCCTTGTACACCAGCGGCCCGGACCAATGTCCCTGCACCTCGAGGGAGGCGATGATGACCTCGGGCAGGACGAGCTGCTCCTTCTCGTCGCTCTCGGAGGAGGAGACCACGAGCCGGCCGTCCTCGTCGAAGATGCCCACGAAGACCACTTCGCCGGAGGCCGTCATTTCCTTGAAGAGTTCGCGGATGCTGGGGAAGAATCTGCTCGCCGCGTCGGGCGAGCGCCGCAGGCTGTGCATGACGCGCATGAGGTTGGCCTCGACCCCATGCACCACAGCGGCCCCGGCCAGCTCCATGTGCTGGTCCACCAGGTCGCGCTGGCGGCGGATGTTTTGCCACGTGAGGAACATGCTGCCCAGGCCAAGGACGAGCAGGGCGGCCACCGCCGCCAGGACCGGTCCCTTGTCCTGTTTGAAGGTGCGCAGTTCCATCTGTGTATCCTCAATTTCCGCCAGAGGGGTGAGCATTGCCAGTGCTAGGCTGGTTCCGGGCCGGGTGTCAACACTGCCGCCCGGAAGCATCGGGGCGGTCCGGCCTGTCGTGTGACTGGTCCGGGCCGCCCCGCGTCTTTCTTCATTACATGTCTGGCTTCAACGCGAATCTGGCATCAACGCGTGTAGGCTTCGACTCGTGCCCGGATGCGGATGGGCCGCACCACCAGGGAGGTCTAGTTGCAGTTGCCGCCGACGCAGGAGCCCGCGCCGCGTCCGAAGCCGCTGCCTTGGCCGCCGCCGGGGCAGCCGGTGCCATCGCCGTAGCCCATCATGCCGTGGTGGAAGCCGCCGGGGCCGAAAGCCTTGATGCCGGTCTCCTTTTCAATCTCGCTCTTCAGGGCCAGGCGCTCCTTGTGCATGTCGGCGCGCAGCTTGGAGATGTCGGCCACGAGGCCCTGGATGTCGCTCTTTTCGGCCTTGCCGGAGTTGGAGAGCGCCTGCAGCTCGGCCTGCTTAGCCCAGATCTTTTCGCGCAGGTCGTAGAGCTTCTCCTGGTGCGTATCCAGAATCTTCTGCACGGCCGCGCGCTTTTCCGGGGTCAGGCCGTTGTATGCGCCGCCAGCGTTGCCCCTACCGCCTCTGGGCCCGGCAAAGGCGAAGGCGGACAGGGAAACCAGCGCCACCACGGTGAAAAGGGTTATCAGTGTCTTTTTCATATTCAGGTCCTCCAAATACAGGGTGTCTGTTTCGCCATGTGCGGGCGCAGGGGGATGCGCGCCGCGTTGATTGAAACACCCTGAAGCATGCATTGTGCCAAAGGTGAAACGCAAATATTTCGCTATGATAAAATGTCGCGCCGTGAACATTTGTGCATACCGCTGCACAAGACTTGCACAAAAAGCAGGGGGCGCGGTCTGCACAAGCGCCTGCCTGGCGCGCCGTCATGACGTAAAATACATGGGGGGAATCCGGGCATCGCGCCCGGGCGATTACGTCTTGGGCGCGGCCTTGAGCCACTCGTCCATGCCGCACAGACCGCACTGGTCGCAGCCCTTGGGCGAACATCCGGGGCTGTGCACGGCGCGCGCGCCGCGCTCATACTCGCGCCACAGCGAATCGCGCCGCACGCCGACATCCACGACCTCCCAAGGGAAGGGCTCGTCCTGGCCGCGCTCGCGGTCCAGTATGGCGGCGGTCTCCGCCTCGTAGCGGCGCATGGCCTTTTTCCAGCCGCCAAGCTCCGCGGCCAGGCGCACCAGTTCAAAGGCCTCCTCGCCGCCGCGGGAGAGCACGCCTTGCAACCGCGCCTGGAAGGGCGCGTCCACGTTGAGGCTCATGCCCCGGTGGCGCTTGACCATCTCGGCCAAACGTTTTTGCGCGGCGATGAGCTTTGCCTCGCCCATCATGGGCGCCCACTGCATGGGGGTGAAGGGCTTGGGCACCAGCGAGCTGGCCCCCAGGGTGATGCGCATGAACTCGCGCGTCTTGGCGCCGTGGCCCCGGTCGCGGGCGTCCACTATGCGCGCCAGAAAGCCTTCCAGCTCGTCGTAGTCCTCCGGCCCTTCCCAGGGCCAGCCGAGGATGATGTACACGCGCAGGTGGTTCACCCCCAGGCGCGCGGCGCGTTCCACTGCGGCCAGGAACACCTCGGGGTCGAGCTTCTTGTTGGCGGCGCGGCGCAGGCGTTCGCTCGCGCCCTCCAGCGCCAGGGTGATGGTGCGGATGCCGCACTGGCGCAGAAAGCCCAGCAGCTCTTCGGTCAGGCCGTCGGCCCGGAGCGAGGACAGAGAGAATTTTGTTTTGCGCGCGGCCAGCCAATGCAGAAAAGGCAGCAGGTCCGGCCAGTCGGTGAGGGCCGTGCCCACAAGCCCAACCTTCGGTGGGTCGGCCGCCTCCACCAGCTTGATGAGGTCGTCCATGTGCGCGTGGCGCGGCGGACGGTACACGAAGCCCGCGGCGCAGAAGCGGCAGGCGTGCGGACAGCCTCGGTTGATCTCCAGCAGCAGCGCGTCGGGAAAGGCTGCGGTTGGGCCGGTGAAGCCGGACACGGCAGGGCAGTCGAGGAAGGTGGTGGTGGGATTGAGCGCAACCACCCGGCGCACAGGGGTTTTGGAGAGGCCCGGCACGTACAGCCCGGGCATGTCCTTCACGGATTCAAGAAACGCCTGCTTGGGCACGCCCTCGAACACGGCGCGCTTCATGGCCAGGCAAAAGTCCACAAGCCCGGCCTCGGCCTCGCCGACCCAGAAGGCGTCGGCCAGGGGCGCAAGGGGCGCGGGGTTCAAAAAGGCTATGGGTCCTCCCACCAGCACAAGCGGATAATCCGGGCGTTCCGCCTTTTCAGACGGAACGCCCGCTGCGATGAGCGCCCTGAGGAGGGGGAGGAAGTCCTCCTCGAAAGAGACGCTCGCCGCCATCAAGGGGAAGAGCTTGAGGCTTTTGCCACTGTCCTCTGATTCAGGCGCATTGAAGCCCTTGCCGAGGAAGAATCGTTCCACGGCTATTTCCGGCTCCCGGGCAAGCAGGCGATGCACCACCTGCCAGCCCAGGGCCGAGAGACCCATGCCCTCGTCGCCGGGAATCAACAGCGCCGCAGGAAGACGGCCGCCATGGTCCGGTGGCTGGGAACGGGCCGCTCCGGGT
>Ga0209800_10003434_pt1 | contig 12592 bp, 6 predicted proteins | sample Higcelweek8metaG_FD_187174 | JGI IMG/M metagenome (GOLD analysis project Ga0209800, IMG submission 187174) | Freshwater pond sediment microbial communities from the University of Edinburgh, under environmental carbon perturbations - High... | ecosystem: Environmental > Aquatic > Freshwater >... | reverse complement strand
ACTGCAATCATGAGGACCAAGCTCATCGCCACCCTCATGAAGGGACACAGCGTCAAGGAGGTTCTTGACGTAGTTGACACTATTCCGCTTGTTGAGGATGCGCTTGAAGTGGTTACGGAGCTGAAGAAGAACGGGTACATCTGCGGTATCATCAGCGACAGCTACGATGTTGTCACCAACCATATCAAGAACAAACTGGGGATGGATTTTTCAGTGGCCAACGAGCTTGAGTTCTCAAGGAGCGTGGCAACCGGTGAGGTGAAAATCCCGTCCTACTTCCTTAGGACGAAGCAGAGCCAGTGCAACCACGAATACTGCAAATCGAATGTCATAAGGCAACTCTCTGCCAGTTATGGCATCGATATCAGCAATATCACCGCCATAGGTGACAGTGATAATGATATCTGCATGGTTCGCGAGTGCGGGACAGGTATCTCCTTCTTCTCGCAGAACAAGTATCTGAATCTGGTTGCCGATCACCTGATAACAGTCAGGTCCTTCTCACCGCTGCTGGAGATACTCAATGTCCAAAAAACACCTTCAGGCTCCTGAAGATTTTCCTTGAATGGCGGGGTTGACAAGGATCTGGTGGGTTGCCAGGTGCTTATGTTGCATCCCTTTCATAGTTTGAGCCTTATGTGAATTTTTGCCAGAAGGGCGGTAAGGCCTGCCATAAGGAGTGCCCATACAATGGAGCCGAGGATTGCGACAAGTGGCTCTTGCGACTGCTTATAGATGAGTATCGGAAGTGACGACATCCATATTGCGTGGTAAAGTATATCCGGGGCGAGGTAGGTTGTCAGCGAATGTTTTCCGGCAGGTCTGACAAATCCTGCCCACCTGGTCAGACCCCTTGCATCGGCCAGCCAGTAAATTCCGGCAAACACAAGGAAGCTTATACCGCTGCATATCATTCCCCAGCTTGGAGTGGCCATGATCTTTGAGATAATGAACCAGTTTCTCAGGATGAATCCGAAAGCGAGGGACAGAAATCCAAGGGTTACAAGTGCCATAAGAATGCGCACGTGACCTGTGTCTCTAGTTTTCCTTATCAGAACGCCGGCAAGCATACCTGTCAATACAATCAGGGGTACATTCCCCTGGATAATTATGCCCAATGCCGGCCTGACAGGATCGAGGAATCCGAGAAGACCTGATGCATCCATTATATTGACAGCCAGAAAGAACGCAACTGCTATTGTTGTTCCGGTTATTGAGTCGCGGGTGGCGAGGTAGATCAATGACGCAACGAGATAGCCCCACCCGATCAGCCCGAGTATTCCCCACCAGCCTGTTATCATCCAGCCCGGGTTAGCTGCGGGACCTGACCTGAAGATGATGACCAGGAAGACCAGGGTAACCACCCCTGCAGCTCTCAGAAGCGCAAAGAAAAGTTTTCCCGTGCCGGTGGGATAGTCGTTCCAGATAAGGAATACAGAGATATACATCAGGAGCGCCCACAAATCCTTACCCATTCCTGTTGTTTCGTGGCTGACTCTTCCGGAGTTGAGCATCAATACCCCGATGATGAGCAGGCTGATTGTCCTTACAATTATATGCAGGAAAATTTTCGAAACAGATTCTCCCTTTTCAATTCTACCGGAGATTGCGAATGGGATTGCCATGCCTACAATGAAGAGGAATCCCGGAAATACCCAGTCGGCGAGGCCCATGCCGTCAAAGTCTGCCTTCATGTGCCCCAGCCAGGCAGGAGCCACCTTCATGTTGAGGTCATTGACAAACAGCATCAGCAGGAGGGTTAGACCTCGCATTATGTCTATTGATTCCAGGCGTGTTCCGGGTTTCATGCCAGTGGGTGTTAGTAATCTCAAATATAGGAAAAAAGAAAAGCTCCCAGGTGTAATACAAGGGAGCTTGCGGTTACCCCGGGAAGGACTTTTTCCGATTGAAAATGTGGGCACTCAGTGCTGGTCAATCCGGATTCTCCAGTCGTTAGACCATCATAAAAAAAAGAGGTTAACCTCCTGGGTCAACCTCTTTTACTAAATGACAATAACTATTTTACTGCTTCACAAACTTGGTTGTTGCTGTTTTGATTTTACCGGCAACAGAATGTGACAGAGTTACAGTGTACTGACCGGGCAATAATCCGGATACGTTTTCAGACAGGGTAAAAGTACCGGGTCCCTGAGGCACATTGGTGAGTAGCGTTTTCATAAAAGTTCCCTTGCTTGCAACAATAGTCATGCTTACATTCCCGGCGGCAGGCAGCTGATATGTTATCAGGATATTTGCTGTAGCGGGATTTGGGGATACAGTTACCTTAAGTGTCGATGATGGTGCAGGAGCCAGAGTCTTGACCTGGTCAACCATAAGTCCTGCATTCACTATAGGTACGAATGCTCCATCAGCAATCTCATTCAGCGAATTTGCTGCCAGGGTCACAGACAGGGTCTGAAGAGCTGTGAATCCGCCTTTCGGAACAAGTGTGATATTCACAAGGGGTGCACCTGGTAAGACATTAACCGGCGTTATTGAGTTCCACCCGATTGTCAGTGTGCTGCCTGCTGCCAAAAAGGTCGGCAGGACGGCAGAACCAGCTATCGTAACACCCTGAACCGAAACAAGATTCGACGGGATATTGAGAATAAGTGAAACAGCTCCAACCGACAATTGCGGTGAGGCGGGTGAAAGTGTAAGCGGAAGGGTGAACGCCCCGGTTGCCGGTACATTCAGAATATTACCTGTATAGTCAAGCAGAACATTAGAGACTCCTCCGACAACGTTCGGTTTGAAGCTGCCGTTAAAATCTCCTGTACTCATACCGAGGATATCGAAACCGGTTACCGATTCGCCATTTACAGCAGACGTGAACGGCGATGGATTGACTAATCCGGAGCCGGTTGCATCCCAGAATACCCATGGTGCCCTCACGAAAGCAGCAGCATTTACAAAGTTATTCTGAATTGCAGTTGCATCAAGAGCATCTATCAGCGTACTGTTGTCCACATCGCCCGCCATATATTTGACGTTAGGAATTTCTGACGGTGCAAGGGCATATGCATTTACTGTCCCTGCGTCAGTCGAATTGATTCCGCCCGGCAATGCAGGAGTGGTCACAACGACAGGATAAACTCCGGAGGTGGCATTATTGATTATGTAAGCTCCGGCAATATCTGTAACAGCGACCTTTCCGTTTACCGAAACCGTAAATCCGGCCAGGGGATCAAGGGTCGCATTGTTATATTTCAATGCACCACTGATGGAACAGGCATTTACTGTCAGGGGAGTTGGATTCGAAGTCGTGACGGCACCGGGAGTCGCATTTGTCAGTACGCACCTGTATTTGTACCCCGTAAACAAAAGGTCGACAGGGGAAATGCCCAGCGAGAAGGTGTTTGTTCCGGAATATGGAACTCCATCTGCAAGATTAGTCCATATTTTTCCACCGTCAGTGCTGATCTGCCATTGGTAATTAGTTGCATTGGTTGCTGTCACTGAGAAGGTCAGGGCATCACCGGCACAGGCGGTTCTTGGCACAGGTTGAGTGGTAATCTGCGGATATGTCAGCCTGAGAGGACTTGGGCGAATCTCAAGCGGGCGCATCATACTCATATCCTCGTGGTCGATGACGTGACAATGCCATACATACCCCGGACCGAGGCTCGGATCAAACGGGAACATCAGGTCAGCAGGAGCAGCATTTGCGGGCTTGTCGGTCGGAGCCACCCTCATAACAAATTTGGAAATAAATCCGGGCGGCACGGTTACATTGTCTTTCCAACCCATTTCTTCAGGGCTGGCCGGCACTTCCGGGCCGAGTACGAAATCACTGAAAGCCGGATTACCTCCGACGGCTCCGTCTTTATTCACATAATCTGGTACAGGTACAGCCGGGGGCAAAACATGTTCCTTCCCGTAATCAAACGGGGAGCCGGCTCCTCCGGGATAATCCATTGATCCTGCCGGGTATGGCGGAATGCCAGGCTTGTTATCTCTCCAGGCTTGTGCATATGCCTGAAGATATCCGTCTGCATTAATCGGCGTGCGGCTGACAAGCTGCCACTGCATCAGGTGTATATGCATCGGGTGGGCATCAGCCGAGACGTTTGCTATCTCTATTATCTCGGTAGTGCCTTCGGTTGGGAACTCTGTCGGTCCTCCTGCTGCATTTGGATCGCCAGCAACGGCAAGGGCTGCCTCGAAATAGGTATTGTTCACCAGTACTGCAGCGGGGCCTCCGAATGACATGACCTCGTTCAGAATTATCTGCCTGTGGACAGCCGGAGTAATTGCCGGATCAATTGTCCCGGCAAAGTCGGTAAGCTTCACCATCGGTGTGGCAGGTCTGAGGTTGTTGGGCAACAGGCTCATATCCGTGCCAGCTACAGTCGGGTTGGCAGCAGAAACCATAGTTCCGTTGACAACGAACTGCATTATTACGTCTGTAAGTCCCGGTACGGCCGGATCTCCATCCGGGAATGGTGCACCTGCATTTTGTTTAAGAGTAAACGTTTTTCCGGCAAAAGCTGGGTCAGAAAAATCAATTACCACATCGGCTCTCTGACCCGGACCGATGTTAAGTGCCTGGCCCAGGGCAGGGTCAAGGGTTACCGGGGCTGACAGGAGACCTCCTTCAACGCCGACGACGTTGATTGCTGGTCCTGGTGAAACTCCGTCCGCTGCGTCCACAAGCCACATATTCAGCCACCGGGCATTGCACCCGTCAAGGATGCGGAAACGGTACTTGCGTGGAGCAACACTCAGGTAAGGCCAGGTCTTGCCGTTCACAACAAATATGTCCCCGATAAATTCCGGGGTCCAGAAAGGATGTAGCTCGGGATTCGGGGGAGCCACAGGCCAGTAAAGTGCGCCGTTGACATCGAACATACGGTCCTGGATACCCAGTTCTATTTCAGGAAGATATGCATTTGTGCCGTTAAATGTTGGATTCTTCCCTCCAGGGGTATTTTCTACAACCAGATCATCACCTGACCATCCCGGCAGCTTGGCAAGTTCCTCATCCTCTCCTCTCAGAAAATAGTATCCGGCCAATCCGGTGTATACGTTGATACGTGTCAGACCGTCATCGTGAGGATGATACCATAATGTTGCTGCTTCCTGCTGGTTTGGATATGTAACCAGGCTGGAAGCACCATGCGGGAAGCCGGGACCGTTTGTGATACCGTCAGGCATAAACCATGAGTTCGGTCCGCCGTCAGAATCTGACGGTATCTCTCCGCCGTGAAGGTGAACCACCATAGGTATCTGCCCCATGTAAGGTTCAGTGAGTGGGTTAATGGGCATCGGATAACCATTCATCATAAGAGTCTGGTCCGCAAGAATATTGAAATCGTCATAGGTTAGTCCGGAGAGACCGTTAATGTACTGAACAGTTAGCTGATTTCCCTGTTTGGCTTCAATTGTCTGTGCAGGCCACATCGGGACTCCCCAGGTCTTGCCGTTGTCCCTTGATATTGCATAAGCGGCGTAATTGCCTTTGCCGGCATCAGGAGTAGTTGGGCTTCCTATCGTGCCGTTGCCTACTGTAAAACCTGCAGGTAGTGCAGCCTGCTTAACAGGAACCGTTTTGATTATTAGGTTCCCACCGTTTTTGGCATTGACCCTGAGCCCTGCAGCAAAATGGGGCAGGGGATCAACAAACTGAGGAATGGTTGTCGGGTCAATAGGACCGGCATAGGGAAAGTAATTAACAATAAGGGTAAGCTGAGGATCAGAACAACCGTTTGGATCTGTAAGGGTCACACTTACGCTCTGCTGTGATTTGACTCCTGCCCAGTCAACTGTAATTGATTCGGTTGTCGGGTCTCCGCCAACAATTGTACCCTCAATTGGAACAGTCCATTGATACGGACTCATCCCCGGCTCGGTAGTGTAGGTCTGTCCCGTGGTTGCCCCGAATCCCAGCGTTGCCGGCATACCGGTGACAGGGTCGGAAGGGGGGGTAATTGCGGCCTTTGGATTGACGGTAACAGCCAGTGTAACAGGGGGATTAGTGCCGTCATCGACACTCAGGGTATATGCACCCCTGACAGTCCAGTCGATGAGAATGTCTTCGGGGTTGACTCCGGAGACGAAGGTGATTCCACCATTGCCACCATTGCCATCAGAGATTACCCAATTATAGGCACCCCATCCTGCTGGTGCGGAATACACCGCACCGGTAGTTCCTTCGCAGACCGGCGCAGGGCCGATTATTGTCTGCGAAAACAGATTTATCCGGCCTGCCAGCATGGCAACCAGGATAAATAAGCACTTTGCGTAAACATTTGATTTCATAGGCACAATTGATTTTACTATTTAGGGGTTATAAAACTTCACGTACGTTAATTCCGGATCTGAATTTCCATAACTGTCAGTCCTTCTCACATCTGACTGAATAGCCGGCTCCCTTGTCTGATTTCAGGTATTTCACTTCAACACCAATATCAGTCAACACAACTGTATATATCTGGTCTGAAGGCTGAACCTCCACCGGTGAAGAGTTTGACCACCAGCGGCAAGACCGGCCAAGATCGGCAAATTTGCCATCTGCCTGACGATAACCGCCGGGGAGGCCTTCAAAACCTATCTTATTCGTTCCGCGTTTCGACTTCCATTCATTGGAAGTGCTTTTCAGTCCGCTTCCTGCCATATCGACCCCGTTAAGATTTTTCACCAGGGTACTCCAGTCGGCATTGGCAGGAATATGCCAGCCTTCCGGGGCAAGACCTCTGGGATCATTGACAGCATACCAGTTGTACAGCTTTCCATACCTGTTTCCGTTTGCAGGGTCATTCTCCTGATAACACCAGGCCGGCTCACCGGCTTCGGCTGCCTTCGTCCATTCTTCTTCACTCCTTGCTTCTGGAATCGTGTCGCCGTTCCTGAAGTGTGACACATTCAGATTGGGTGCCGTCCAGACCTGTAAGCCATAAGTAACTGTCCTGTAAGTATTCCCGTCGATATCCCGGATGCTCTGGGCGCTAACCGAAAGGCTCAGGATTATGAATACCATACTTACCAGAATCGATAATCTATTAATTTTTACTCTTTTCATATACATCAACTTTATTGAAATCGTTTCTTTACTCTATTCAATCACAATTTAATTTGCCCCGGCAACACTCTTTTTAACCAGCTCCGTTTCTTCGGGCATTTCAGGACCTTGTTTCAGTATTCGCTCACTGTCAAGCAGGTATACCCCTGAGGACGCGACTACCTCTGATTCTTTAAGACCTGAAACGATTAATACCGAGTCACCGGCCTGCATTCCTGAAATTACCGGTCTGACTGAAAATCCTCCGCATGCTTCCCTGACCCATACTCTTTCCCCGCTGTTGCTGCGCATGACCGCAGAGGCCGGGATAACAACACCGTGACTGGTTTCAGCCCTCACCTTAAGTATCGCAAGCATTCCGGGGTGGAGGGTTCTGTCAGGATTGTTGATCAGCACCCTGACCAGGCTGACGTTTTTTCCATTTTCAAGAGAGGGATTGACAAATTCAATCCTACATTTTATTGGGGCATTTCCTGCAGAAGGTACAAGTACCTCAGCATCCATCCCGGGTCTGATGAACCTTGTATCATACGGATAGGCCCGGGCTTCAACCCAGAGATTGATGTCGTCAGCAAGTTCGAAGAGCACCTGGCCTTCCTTTACATATTCACCTTCTGATACATTTACACTCCTTATTTTCCCAGACACGGGGCTGTATATCGGAAGAGTAAACAGTAGTTTACTGTCAGCAGCCAACTGCCTGACCTGTAATTCCGTCATGCCCATTCTCTGAAGTTTTTCCCTTACTGCAAGACTTGGTTCATATCTTGCCGAGAAGTTCCAGTTATTGCTTTCCAGCCTCATATATTCACGCTGGACAGTTACGAGTTCTTCACTGAAAAACTCATAGAGCCTGTCACCTTTTCTTACTGTCTCACCTGTATTTTTGAAGTATAGTTTTTCTATCCTGCCGGGAACACGGGAGCTTACAGTTGCAGCGCTCTGCTCGTTGACCTTAAGGACTGCAGTAAGAGCCAGTTCCTGCCCGATGTTACCTGTCCTGGCTGTGGCGGTAGTTATGTTTGCCAGCTGAAGCTGAGCGTCACTAAGCATTATATGGTTGACAGGGGGAGCCTCAACCTGGCCTCCGGTTTTGACGGCGGTCCCCTCCGCGGGGCTACTGGTGGTTACCGAGGCCATCTCAACCGGTCCTCCGGTGGTGACATCTGCAGCCACGTCGCCGGAAGGGGAGGTCTTCTCCTCCTGCCCGGCATTACACGAGCACATTACCAGCAGGATTGCCAGGCTGACTGACTGAGGAATTACTCTGAAGTACCCTTTCATATTATCTGACTGTTATATGTTCGGAATGCTGATGTTGAATCTTTTCCCCGTTGACACCTTGACCGGGAGTGATGAAACCGTCACTGTCAATCAGGAGCAGGGCCTTTTCGGCAATTTCCGAGGTTTCTTCTATCCCCGACAGAATCTCAATCCTGCCGTTTTTTTCAACCCCGGTCGCCACCTCCACCGGAATGAATTTGTTATCCTTACGTACCATCACCGTACGTTGTGTACCGAGGTTAACCACAGCTGATGCCGGAACCCACAAACCTTCTCTATCACCACAGGAGATGCTTGCCTGAACCTGTCTGCCGGGTGAGAAGATTCTTTTTTCATCTCTGATATATATCCTTACCGACTGAAATATCCCGCCGTTGAGTGGTTCCACCTGGTCTATACTGCCTGCCAGATTTCTGTCCGGGAACAGGGGATCGGTCAGAGTGACCTTTTGACCTCTTTTCAGCAAAGAGCCCTCCTGGGTTTTCACCTTCAGCTCCACCATCAGTGACCTGACGTCAGCAAGCCTGAAGAGCGGGTCGCCGGTACCAACACTTAATCCGTCATTCAGTCCCACTCCGCCGGCTCCCTGTGAAAGGCCCCCGGAGGTGCTTTCCGTTTCGTCCCCGGTGGGAAAAAAAGTTACTGGATCGAAATCGAGGCTTACGGCATACCCCTCTGCAGGGCTGTAAACCGCGAAGTAATAATCTGGCCTGATTGTTTTCTTAAGAGTATCGATCTGTCCCTTCGAGAGTCCGATGAGTCTGAACCATTCAAGGGCCTCGGCTGTAAGATCTTCCCTGTCAGGGTAGGTCTGGATCAGCCTTACATAATTCCAGCGGTCATCAAAAATATTGGGAGCGAAAATTTCAAAGATTTTATCTCCTTTCCTGATGTACTGGAACTGGTATCTGACAAAGGATTTTTCAATAACCCCTCCGAAACGGGCACTTACAGTCTGCACTTTCCGCGGGTCATAATTCACTATGCCGGAAGCCTCAACGACAACAGGAAGTGACATTTTTTCAGGAACTACGGTTCTCACCGCGGCCAGAACCGATCCGTTAACCGGGCGTACTATGTCTGTCAGCGATGAGTCGTATTTGTTATCATCCAGCGCAATCAGTTCGATGAGGAACATTCCGCATATGGGGCAGTCGCCCGGGATGTCCCTGATCACCTGGGGATGCATTGAGCAAACGTACTGCGTAGGTTCCTCAGTACGTCCCATTGACCCGCCACTCTTTTCCTTTCCCCTGAACGAGAGGGCAGTCAGAATAAATATCAGCAGCACCAAAGCCGATAATCCTGCTATTTTGAGATACTTATTCTTCATTATGCGAAGTTTGTTTTGCTGTGACCTTCCTATTTGGTATTAAAGATTTTAACTGTCCCGTGCTTTGCCAGTTCACGCTCTTTTGATATTTCGAAAATCAGCGGAGTGACAAGCAGGACATGGATTGTGGAAGTAAACAGACCACCGATAAGCGGCAGCGTGATCGGAAGCATTACATCGCTTCCTGCCCCTGTAGCCCAAAGCACGGGAAACAACCCGAACAATGAGACGGATACTGTCATTATCTTGGGCCTCAGTCGTTTGACCGCACCCTTCATAACCCCTTGTCTGATATCACCAACAGTTACCGGCACAGAATTTTTCCTGCTTCGGGCAAGTATTTCCTCCATTGCTTCATTCAGATAAATTGTCATCAGCATGGAGGTCTCGATGGCCATGCCGAAGAGCGCGATGAATCCGACAGCAACAGCGACTGAAATATTTATATCATAGAACCAGATTATGAATACTCCACCCATCAGTGCAAAAGGTACAGTGATCAGTGTCAGCAGAGCCTCCTTGAAGGAACGGTAAGTGAAGTAAACCACAAGAAGAATTATAAAAATGACTATCGGTAAGATAATCATAAGTTTACGGTTCACCCTCAACTGATTTTCATACTGGCCGCTCCACTCAAGGTAATATCCTTTGGGGAGCGATTTGACCATTTCCTCCAGTCTCTGCTTGCATTCTTTTACCGTGCTACCGAGATCGCGGCCCCTGACATTAAACAGCACAGCTCCCCGGAGCATTGCATTTTCCGAACTCACCATGGCTGGTCCTTCCGTCATTGTGATGTCGGCGACAGCTGAAAGGGGGATGGGACCTGAGGCAGGACTTTGCACCAGGGTCCGTCTGATCTCCTCGAGACTGTGCCTGTATTCCTGTGCGAACCTTACGTTCACATTAAATCTCTGCCTGCCCTCTATTGTACTTGTGACATTTACCCCGCCGAGAGCTGATTCGATAACCCTGTTTACTTCATCAACGCTTAGCCCGTACCGTCCGATCTCGTCGCGGCGTATCACGATGTCTATGAACTTGCCTCCTGTCACAGGATCCACGTAAAGATCAGACACACCTTCAATATCCGAAAGGTGGTTTCTCAACTCGTTTGACAGGAACCAGATCGAGTCAAGATCCTGGCCGTATACTTTCAATCCGACATCAGTACGCACCCCTGTAGAGAGCATATTAATCCTGTTGATTATCGGCTGTGTCCAGCCGTTGACAACACCGGGGATCTGCAACTTCGCATTCATCTCAAGCAGAAGGTCCTCCTTGGTCATGCCGGGCCGCCATTCATCGCGTGGTTTTAGCAGGATGATCGTCTCGATCATGCTTATCGGGGAGTTGTCAGTTGCGCTGTTTGCCCTTCCGGCTTTGCCAAGGACATTGTCGACTTCCGGGAAGGATTTAATTATCTTGTCCTGGACCTGCAGAATCCTCTTGATCTCACTGTTTGAAACATCGGGAAGGGTGACCGGCATAAACAGCAGTGATCCCTCATCGAGTGGCGGGATAAACTCGGTTCCCATTCTGAATAAGAGCGGAACACTGATAAGCAGTGCTGCAATGTTTATTCCAAGGGTCGTTTTCCGGTATCTGAGGCAAAACCTGAGCACGGGAGTATAAATGCGTTCACTGAATCGGGTGACGGGATTGGCTGATTCCTTTTTGAGCTTCCCCTTAAGGAAAAAACTGATCAGCACAGGTGTGAGCGTTATTGCCAGAAATGCGTCAATCAGCAGTATGAATGTTTTGGTGAAGGCCAGGGGATGGAACATTTTACCCTCCATGCCGGTCAGCATAAACACGGGAAGAAAGGAAGCGACAACCACAATGGTTGAATAGAATACCCCAGGTCCGACCTGTTTTGAAGCCTTTTCGATAATCGAGTCTCTCCGTTCTTTTTTCATGACGTGAGCTGATTATTATCCGAAGAATCAGTTTCATTACCTGGGTCAGAGTCATCTGCGAGATGCCGATAAGAGTTCTCAACCATTACGATTGTGTCGTCCACGATTACTCCGATCGCGAGGATTATGCCGGTAAGGGACATAATATTCGACGTAATGCCCATCGCGTTGAGCAGAATGAAAGAAACGGCAATGGAGACAGGCATCTGAATAAGAATTATCATCGCGCTGCGCCAGTGAAACAGGAAAAGAAGCACAACAACCGATACGGCCAGCATTTCTTCCAGAAGAGTGCCTTTCACTGATTTTACTGCTTCGCGAATAAGGACGCTGCGGTCATACGCTGTTTTGAATTTCACACCCTCGGGGAGGCCCTTCGCTACCTCCTCCATCTTTGCCTTGACAGCCGTGATAACCTTGTCGGCATTCTGATTATACCGCATTACGATAATCCCTCCAACCGCTTCGCCCTCACCGTTCTCATCGAAAATGCCCAGTCTGAGATCGCCCCCCTCGCCTACGCTACCCAGGTCACTTATATATACCGGGACGCTGTTGAAGACCCCGACCGGTATCTTTTCAATATCGCCGGTGTTCTGTATATAACCAAGCCCCCTGATTATATAGCCGACATCGGATATCTCCAGCTTACGGCCGCTGACATCATTGTTGTTTTCGCGGACGGCGTCAAGTACATCAGCCAGGGGGATATTGTAATAGTTAAGTTTATGAGGGTCTATGGATATCTGGTATTGCTTCTGGAACCCTCCGAAGGAAGCCACCTCGCTTACACCGGGAACAGTTTGAAGTGCATATTTTACGTACCAGTCCTGAAGTGCCCTAAGCTCTCCAAGGTCATAACCCCTACCCTCAAGCGTATACCAGAATATATGTCCCACTCCCGTACCGTCAGGGCCGATTGTAGGGGTGACACCGGCGGGCAGCAGCTGCTGAGCCGTGTTGAGTCTCTCGAGAACCCTTGTGCGCGCCCAGTAGACGTCGGTTTTGTCTTCAAATATCAGGTAGATGAAGCTC
>Ga0209800_10003432_pt1 | contig 12595 bp, 7 predicted proteins | sample Higcelweek8metaG_FD_187174 | JGI IMG/M metagenome (GOLD analysis project Ga0209800, IMG submission 187174) | Freshwater pond sediment microbial communities from the University of Edinburgh, under environmental carbon perturbations - High... | ecosystem: Environmental > Aquatic > Freshwater >... | reverse complement strand
CCGAACTTTCCAATATCAGGACTTGACATCTGATATCCTAGTGAAAACAGCTGATAACTGCTTAACGCATGAAATCTGTCTTTAACCGGAATTTTTGCACTTATCAATCCGGATATGACAGGTGATAATCCATAGCGGATATTATCCGGAATGCTGTTTTCAAAATTTATCAGTGTATCATCTTTTCGGCTGAACATATTGTAAAGATAAACAGAATCTCTGGCTACATGAACTTTAGTCGAATACTTTCTTTTGAACCATCCCATGACTCCAAGATTATTTATGCTGCCTGAAATTGACACATAGTCATTCTGAAGTACCGCGCCGGTCGAAAATTCCACTCCATATCCATTTATATTCAATTTACTGATTGATCCATCATCTTCAATACCTGATGAAACAATGTCAAGATCTCCGCGAATATTCATGACACCGCGTTTTTTGTAATCAAGCATTAATGTATCTGCATTAAGTGAGTAATATGCGTGTCCAAACCTTTGTCCAAACCCAAAACCAAACTGTGCCCTGTTGAAAAGCTCACGGTCTCTGTGATTAATTGAAATATTAACCGAATGAGCCCATGCACTCTGAATTTCAGTTACAAATTCACTTGAGGCACTGAGGGTTTCAAATGAAATCAGATTTCCAGGCTGAAGTCCCTTGTCAGTTGAGAATACGAGCGAAAAAACCTTTCCAGGAACATTAATGTATCCATCAATAAAAGAGAGCATGTTAAAACCCCATCCATAACATGACGTAACCTCTTTTTTACGGGCAATTTTAAGATACGGCAATTCAGCATACATCCACAATTGAACATCTTTTTCGGCAAATGATGAAATTCGCGCAGATACATCCTTTGCAGAAAGTCCCTCAAGTTGAAAACTCTCAATAAGCATACGTGCAATCCACTTGTCAATATGACCGAAACTTAAGAAGTAATCAACCGGATTCGGTAAAGTAAGAACTGAATTGCTGACCTGCAGTGTCAGTCCCACTGGAAGCGGAAGCTGTATCCCGAAGTCAGGGTATCCCTTTGATGCCAGAAGTGAAGGATTTGATGAAACTGCGTGAAGAAGCGAAACAGATGATAATGAAGATCGAAATTGATTCTGATAATTATCAGATGAATATGTAATAGTAAAGAGAACATGAAAGATCAAAACAAATTTAATTGAAAATGCATTTTTATTATTGACAATAAAGCAATCACAGTCAGACCATTTTCTATTATTGAAAATCGTATTAAAAGATGACATCTAATAATCCCGGGAATGGTAAATATCTTCTTTTAACCGCACAGTCCCGATTCTCCTCACTCATCGAAGCAGTCATATCACTGATAATTCTGTCACTATTGTATATCAAATCTTTTTACTCCAATATATTTCAGCAATTCTGTTTGACAAATAAGTATAGCATCAATATTCAAACATGGACTCCGTGGACTGTTCTCCTTTAAGAATCATTTCAGCATTTATTTCAAGGTAATCAGTATCTTTAAGCGCATCTATATCTGAAGGGTAAAGTACAAGATTCCATTTGACATCAATGCTGTCATGTGATGTAAGATTTTTAATTTCTTTTTGAGAATATGAAATTCTATTTTCTTTTGATGATCCGCGTGATGGAAGTATAAGGCCGTCAATTCCAAACATATTTGTTCTTACTGTATCAAAACCAGACTGTTCCGTAGAAACATTTTCAGCCTCAGCCCATAATTTACCAATAATATTCGAATTATTTGACAGTGTAACAGATAATTCAAGTTCCTTATTGTTCATGAGTTCCATACTTCTGGCAGAAAGAGGAAATGACTCGATTTTTCTGTTAAAGCTCACATTGACTGTATCAACAACGCTCCAGACAAGATTCATAGTCATATCAAGAGTAACGTCTACATCAAATTTTGCCATCAGAAATTCATCTTCAAACCGTAACACCTCTTCATCAAGAAAAATATTTTTCCCCGGCTTGATTATGTAAGTCAGCAGATATCCAAGTGAGTCAGGCAGTTTCTTTAATACTTGATTGAAACTATTAGTATATGTAAATGTTTTCCCTGCACTGATATCATTCATATTAAAATGCAGACTATCAATAATATTGCCGGTATCAGTTTCAAATATTGCACATGAAATTTCAACTTCCTCAAATGATGTATTGTCAGGAAACTGAAACTGCAACTGCAGATTTACATTTGTCATTTCAGGCAGGAGTCTGTTCTTGAGTTTTGTCACCATATCAATTTCAGGTGTCTGTGACAGCAACGATACTTTCTCAGGCTGACTTACAATATGTTTTTCAACAGTATATGATGCATAAATTGAACTGACATCCATCCAGGGGGCATCAAATTTAATTCCTGTTTCGCTCATATTGTCAACTGAAACCCAATTTCCGGAAGCTTCAAGTCTGCCTCGAATCAGAATACTCAATGCATTGATTGTATCTGATTCATTCCAGTCAGGAAGAATACGCGCATTTTCAAAAGAGATATTATGTTCGCTGATTCCCGAATTTTCATCATCACTATATGCAGGAATTGTCAGAGCGATTAATTCATTTCCTTTAAAAAATTGCGAATCCGGAGAAAAATCAGACATATCGGCTGATGAGTTTATTGAATTTTCAATACAGTAATTCTTTTCCCATACATTTTCAATTGTTGCATTCACACTGAATGCTGCAGGCATATTATTGCGTATAGTAAATGGCAGTTCAAATGATGCAATATCAACGTATGCAGCATTAATACCTTTCTGACCAAACGGCTGTGATATTTTATATGAAAAATTCAGTGACATAAGTGAATCCTTCAATAAACCTGATGAAAAATGCAATCCATTGAAATCTGTAAAGAAGGACAGTAGATGTGATTCTAAATTGAGTATTTCAGAATCGACTTTTGATTGACACTCAATAATCATATCTGCCCCTACAGTTTTTCCATTGACAGGAGCCCTTATTACAACACTCTCTCCGGGAATAAGTGATTCTACTCTGTCAAAATCAATTGTATCTTCCATACTGATCAATCTGTATTTGACATCGCGTGCCGTTATAGATTCTGATATATTTTTAATTTCAGTATTTACATACTCCGCAGTTTCACCAAAGTCAATTTTTTTTACAGGACCAAGACAAACAGTATCTCTCCACAAAATCTGATACTGTTTTACGGCACCATCTGCAATTGTGTCAATTATTTTTAATTTATCGTTAATTGATCCAATCATTGTGCTTTCAATTTTCTTTAATCTGTTTAATACAGGCAGACCTGTATACCAAGTATCATAATCAACAGGTGGGGAAAATATTGTTGATGTATACTCACGTTTCAATGTATCGGACCGCGTTATAAAAAGTGTATCACCGAAACGGGTGGAATCGTCAATAATATTAAGTGATTTCAATCCAAGCATGGATACTGTCAGACGCTCATTCAATAGTGGCAGAGTATAATTAACCTGCCACGATAAGGAATCGTCGGGAGACACGCTTGTACAAGATAAATAAAGTGCAATTACAATTATAAGTGCAGCAATTTGCAACAGCTTCATCGCCATTTCCTTTTGTCAGGTGTGTGATCTGATTTGGTATGATTCTATTCTACAATTATGACCGGGTTCCAGACAATCAGTTTATGCAATGTTTCTATTCATTTAATCTGAAAACATTGGCAATTTATGTAAGATGTTGATTGTAAACGGGAATAAAAATGATCTTTTTTTACTGAAATTTTCAGAGCATAATCGTGAAGAATATTTTTTGTTAAGTAAACAAAACACCTAAGCGGTTTATTTTAATTGAACAGTGAAAGAATATTCAAAATAACCTTGAAATAATACAGCAATACCTGGTTTGCTCACCTTATGACAGCTCCATGATAATAAATGGAAATTGTCCATAAGATAAGGCTATTTTGTAAAAACAAACGGGAATATAACTTCATCAATATTTCCCGGATTGAATATTTTTCCAAAATTCCATGACTTGACAATATCTAATAGTTTTTCTTCAAATTCTGAATCATTAAAAGTTGATTTAATAATTGATGCACGCAATATACCGCCGTATTCATCAATCAGAAATTTAACTGTTATTCTGCCATCACCGGTTATCGGGTTCCTTAATCTCTCATTATATACAGCCTGTATCTCAATGAGTCCTTTTTCAACAACCTTCATAATACTTGATTTAAGGCGCATTTCAACATTCTCTATTGTTTCAATCTGTATCTTTGTGTCAACATTAATGGGATTGACTAATGCAAGATTGTTTATTCTATTGACTAACAATACTGTCTTTGTATATAAAATGTCATTTTCTATCGGCTCACATACACTTAAAGCAAGGCTGTTTTTAAGTTCTGTCATTGAGAGTGAATCAATTTTTATAGAATCAAGCAGAGAAACAATTGCGATTTTTCCATCAGGCGCTATTGTAAGAGAAATTCTCACCTTTTTTCTATTTGTTAAAAACATATCGATATTTGACAGTGCTTTTCTTATTTCCGGATAAACACCTTCAATTTTGACAGCAATGACGGAAGAATCCCGTAATGGATGTTTGAATTCATTTTTTAACATCTGTTCAGAATCAGCAGATGAATCAGCAGTTTTTTTTAAGCGATGAGTTTTAAAAAACTTATTTGTACAGTTTGAAAATAATATCGATATTAACAAAGCAGACAACATAGTGATACGGGCTGCATAACGGCTCATTTCACCTTCTTTACATTAAGATATTTTTCAAACATTTCCGAAACCTCTGTCATTGTAAACGGTTTTGAAATACTTGCAGTAAAGCCGTGTTTGACAGGATTTTCCATAACTGCATTATCAGAATAACCGCTGGCCACAAATATCGGTATTTCCTTATCGATTTTCCTTATTTCCCCGGCAGCTTCCTGTCCGCCGATACCGCCTGGAATTGTGAGGTCGAAAATCATTGCGGTACATGTTCTTCCGGCATTGGTTTCATTGACAAAAAAGTCAATTGCATCCCTTCCGTCACTTTTGCATACAACGGAATATCCCATTGATTCAAGCATATCCTGAAACAACTCTCTCAATAATTCATCGTCATCAACAACAATGATTACACCACTGCCCTTATGCTTTACTTCCGCAACAGTCTCATTTACAACTGTTTCTGATGAAGCTGGCAGAAAAATATGAAATGTACTGCCATGACCAGGCTCGGAATCAACATCAATACATCCGCCATGACGTTTGATAATAGAATAACAGGTTGCAAGTCCAAGGCCGTGGCCTGTCGTTTTTGTTGTGTAGAAAGGATCAAAAATATGAGGCATCACCTCTCTGGATATCCCTGTACCGCAGTCTCTGATTGAGACTTTCACATAATCACCTTTTGACAACCAGGAATGTTCATTTTCTCCAAAGCTGATATTTTCAGCAGAAATCTCAATATTGCCGCCAAGCGGCATTGCCTGCTTCGCATTGATAACGATATTGTCAATTACCTGACTTATCTGATTTTTGTCAATATTACAGGACATAAGGTTTTCATTCACAATGAACCTGCAGGAAACATTAGATCCGCTGAGCGCGAATTGCGCAGCCTCCTGAATGAAAGGAAATAACGGCGTTAATTTCTGCACAGGCGCCCCGCCCTTTGCGAAAGTAAGCAGCTGAAGAGTAAGTGCACGCGCCCGATGCATTGACAAAATGGTTGATTTAAGATATCGGATAGTCTGCTCGTTATCAGATGATGAAAGCGCAAGATCGACATAGCCGAAAATTCCGGCAAGCAGATTATTGAAGTCATGCGCGATTCCTCCGGCAAGAACTCCAAGTGACTCAAGCTTCTGTGTATTACGTAACGCATCTTCCATCTGCTTTCGTTCAGTTACATTTCTTACGATTACACAGACCTGCCCAATGGCTGGCTGGTAGGAATATGTTTCAAAATGCATCTGATATTCCTCAGAATAAAATTCATAGCTCATGGGTTTTCCTGTACGCGCAACAGTGCAGTAGGCCTCAAGCCATTTAGTAGTATCAACAGGTACGATTTCTTTATAACGCCTGCCGATAATCTGATCCCGGCCAAGCCCGACAATATGTTCAAATTGCGGATTTACTTCCACATATTTATAATCGCATGGATTTCCACTGTCATCATAAATTATTTCAGAAAGATAGAACGCATCAGACATTGACATGAATAGTGATTTGAATTGATTTTCACTTTTCCTTGTTGCTTCCTCACTCTGCCTGATTTTTGTTACATCTGTAAAAAATCCGACATTGCATGTTATTCCATTTATGATCATTATTGATGCCGCAATATCAGCAATGAATACAGTTCCGTTTTTTCTTTTACACGGAATACCATTTGCAAATAGAGATTCGCCATGACCGATATTATCAAATTTCTCTGACACAGCCTGCAGATATTCAGAGGGATGTATATCTGTAACTGATAAACCAATTAATTCCTCGGCGGAAAAACCGAACATTTTACAAATTGCTGCATTTACATATTTAATTTTTCTGGTTTTAACTTCGGCGATGAGAATGCCTTCAATAGCATTTTCCAGTATCGATCTGGATGCATCCAGCGAATCAAGAAATTCATCTGTCATAGAAAAGGTCTCCGAAAATTCAAGCTCTATTGTTTGTATAACCAGAATATAATGAGCAACTTACATCACCAGCAATGTAATTATACTTTGTATTGTCCGGATTGTCGCTATATTTCTGGCAGACTCAACCTTTCAATTACACTGCAAACAATATTTTTCCGGCTTTTTTCGAGAGCTGATTGTTTCAGGATGAAATTATAATTTGTATATCACGCCCCCGCCAATATCGATAACTTAGCATTGACAAGATAGCAGTATGCTTATGCGCTCGCCGCCCTTACCCGCTCGTAAAGCCGAGGTACAATACCGGATAAAATTGAGCAGTGTAAGCGCCGCCCCCACCCGCTCGCAAAGCCGAGCGACCTCCCCCGAAGAAGGGTGGTATTTTTTGTTTCATTTATCTGCATTAAATATGATTAGTAAATTTCAACTGCGGCTTTAAGGTTAAATCCTGAAGTCATGAAATAATATATTCAGGCAGATTTCCTTAAAGCCCAGAGGGCTGTTTCTCTGATAAACTCATTTTCATCTTCAGAAAACTTTAAAAAATATTTCCTGTATTCCGGCTTATATTCATTTGTCATGGAAATAATTGCATTGCATTTCCATACCCATGGTTTTTCTTTACTGATAAACCAGAATTTTTTTCCAAATATATCAACTATCTCTTCAAATTTCATCTCAAGTATTTTTTCAGGCTTTAAATAAGGGGTGATATTTTCAATACCCGGATAGTCAACACTCTCTATCCATCTGCCGTTATTATTTGGACAAGCATTCTGACAATCATCGCACCCGTAAACTTTACAACCGATTTTATCTCTGAGATTTTCAGGTGTTACTGCACTTGCCCCGTAAAGTAATCGTGTTACACACAGATTGAAATCAAATTCATATGCAGAGTTAAGCGCCTTTGTCGGACAGGCCTCTATACACAATCTGCAATTATCCGGACAGGGTGATAAAACTTCTTTTTCAGCAATATACTCAGCATCTTCATCAATCAGCCATGATTCCAGTGAAACCCATGAACCTTTGCCGGTATAGAAAAAATTATTTTTCCTTATTATCCCAAGATTTGCTTTCTGCGCTAAATACCGCATTGGAGCAACACCATAAACGACATCTTTCAGAAATTTTATATTGTTTTCAGATAAGAACGATTCAAAGCTGCTCACTCTTAAATAACCATCTGATGTTTTTTCCTGTTTGTAATCAAACAAACACAGTTTTGCGATATATTTGTCAATATTTTCAGGAATTTTGAATTTTCCGTAATGATTTACACAAATGATAATTGATTTTGCCCAGTCACAGCTTTTCTGCGGCTCTGAAAGTTTTTTTAATAAACCGTATAAATATTTCAATTCGGGTTTATCAGCATACCTTTGATCAATAAGCTTTTTATAATCATCCAATTCACTGATTTTTAATATCCCGCAGTTCTCAAAACCAAGTTCTACCGCCTTATTGCGTATTTTTGATCCAGTTTCAGTGTTGTTCATATTTTTTCTCCATGAAAACAAAATGATTATTATATGACAAATAAAATATATTTTTCCAGTGGAAATGCTTAAAAATATCTGAACTGTGATTGAAATGTTTTTTTGATTGACATGATGAGATTCAATTATGGAACGATGCATGTTTGTCTGAACACGATTACGGGATGTACTGGATTTATATGCCTTCTTCTCTTTTTCTTATTCTTTTTCTTTCGCCTACTTAGCCGACAATTTTTTTCCCTTTTTGTTGCCGAACAAAAAGGGGGTCACCACCACCCGGCGCGTTGCACCGGGCTAATTTATTTAACCCCTTCATGGTATAGAACAAAATAATAAACAATGCGAGTAATACTTGTTACCTTATTGTAAATAAAAATGGTAATTTTATGAATTGCAAAGTATTTACAACTAAAAAATCTTCCAACCGGATGTTTTTTACTGGTCAATCCGCTTTATTTCCCTTTTTTCAGGACGGACAGAATTTACAGGATTTTTTTGATTTGCTTTACAGTTAATTTTTGTTTTTTGCTATTGTTTCTTTACAACGGTTGAAAGCGGGATATAGTTTTATTGATGTTGGGATTGGATTGTGTTATTCAAATTGAGGCATTCAATCTTTTCTGTACTTTTTTTTGATGTTGATATTTGAGTAAGTTGTTAGCGGAGAAGCCGTGCAGAGCTGCAAATATGTACTTTTAGGACGTGTATTTATGCCTTGGAGTGGTTGATGTTGCAGTCTTTTGTTTGGGATTGAAGGTGTTGGTTGCAATGCACTCGGCCAAGGATAAGCTGGCGAAGAAAATACAAAAGGAAAATATATGAAAATGAAAATTGCTTTTATTTTAATTCTTCTCTGTTACAATGCCGGATACTGTAAACGCCAAGCTCCAAAACCTGTTTGCCCAGTTTTTAATAACGGGATACGGTATGAAGCTTCAGATATGAATTACATAGCAGCTTATGATAACATGTCAAATCGTCTTTTATGGAAACAGCAAGTTTATGATGTAAAAATTGACCCCAATTTAGAAGCAGATGTACAATGGATTTTTATAAAAGAAATTAAAATTGTGAATGATAGCATTCTAATTACAAATGAGATTGATAATAAATACCTAATAGCGCTTGTACCTAATTTCAAAATAGCGACCCCAAAAAATAATAACCTAATATTTATAGAATTACTAAATAATCAGAGTATCGCTGCATTCTTAGGAGCTATGTTTGCCTTCGTTTTTATGCTTTTACTAGATTTAATCAGGAAAATATGGCAGCTAAGATCTCTAAATACGTTAATTAATTTGAGTGCTGAAATGACCACACATAAACTCGCAACTGTTAAAGCAAATGTAGATTCAATAAAAACCAAGAGGGAATTAATGCCCGGGTCTATCATGCCTTTTCAGGTTGATGATATCATGCGTTCACTTAGCAACGTATACGATGTTATTAGTAATAAACGAAAAATGTCAGTAGATGGAATTGTCCATAGAATGAAAGGAATCGACGAGATTTTAATTGAGACCAATAGGAAAATATTGGAATTAAGAGATATGCCCGATCAAGAAAAGTTGATCGACTATACTAATGGGAAACGAAAAGGTGCTTTTATTATAGACCGGATACTTTTAAATTTCGAAGAAGTAAGGCTCAATTTAGATTTATTAAAAAAGATGATTAATGCTTACAGGAAGCGGGAATTTAACAAAATTTTGGTTAAAGGATTTCAACCCTCGAATGTACTGGACTAAAAAGTAAGATCGCCCGCCAAAGTGTATTGTTTGGCCTGATTTGAATGAGCGCTATTTAGATGCTTTGAAAGAGGGGACAAAATGGATTATTGATAATTTTAATCCATTAGGAATAATTGTTTCCATTTGGGAATGGTAAGAGTCAATAAATAGTGTTATTCAACTTTATTTTCTTTAAAATAAGCTATTACAGTTGAAGGTTCTGTTATTTCTGGTGAGGGGAGATATAATTCGGAATTTTTTATTATTTTTTCTAAAACAACTTTGTATTCTCCATATATATAAAATGATTGAACAAATGTATACCCCTCACCACGGTCATCACAGTTACCAAGAATAACATTTCCAAGGCAAGTATCACATTTGTCACCCTTTTTAACATAGGGGTGACCATAGTTGTCTATTACAGTGGGGGAATCTTCATCACCACCAGGTTCAACACATAGTAAAAGTGTGCCATGAGGAGTGTTACAAGTAAGAGTTTTTTCGTATTTGGATTCAGTAGTCATTTTTTCTCCTTGAACTGATATGTAATTGTTTTTTCGGCTCGAACCGACTTCTTTTATGATGCGCTCCTTAAAGACAGATAATGAACAGTATGAACGCGAGTGTTTTGCCCATGGAATGATGCTTTCAGCGACAAGCTTCCGTAAACACCTGAAGCTCACTTTTTACGATCGGGTTTTCTCCCAGATTGATGATACATAATCATTTATTGTCACATCATTCATCATCCCCCCATTCTTCTTCAAATTTCTCAAGTTCTTCTTGTTCTTCATGCCAACGGTCACTTTCCTCCTCATTTTTTTGATCTTCCACCATTTCTCCTAAAACTCTCTTAACACCTTCATCGTCAAGAGATTCAGTACAATCATCAAGATAATCAGTACTCATTATCCCACCTATTTGTATATTTAATATTTTTGTTCTTTTTCATGCCCCAAATAGATGAATTCTCTAAAGTTGATAGAGTCTATTTGTTATCTTATTTTAATATCTCTTCAATTTTTAAGCAACCACTTATTTTAATATGTATTTTTTATACTGATTGATATAATTGTGACTGGCAGCACATATTGGAAAGATTTCCGAAAAAATTACTGGAGCAGTAAAATCTGAATGAGTATCTTAATAATAGGCCTGTAACCGCTATAAGAAGAAAAAAAAAGTAATAAGCTCATTTTTCACCGTTCCCTGATGATGCGCCCCTTAAGACAGAAAATGAAATGTACAAAAGCGAGTGTTTGCCCATGCAACGATCTTACAACACAGAGTATTCGTGCGACACGAGGTCGTATTGATTGATAGTCTTGTTTGTTAATATATTGTTTACACGTCAAGACCTGGTGCTCCATCACCTGATTCTATGAGAGCATGCGTTATAAGGTCTTGCTTTATACCGGATGAAGCCTCTCAGAAAAAACGCACGTATACACTTTATATGGGATTTACCATTGCGAAACAATAATCCTCCGGAAAGTTCCGTTCCGGTAAAGCGTGAATGGAATGTTACGATTAACACATGTAAACACGGTCAACCATCATAAGTTAAGTAACAGACTAAAGGAGCTGTGTACTGTGATACAATAGTTAACAGTATGAAAGTCTGGATTTCTATACAGGAATCGTTTGTGTTTCATGGTTTTAAATATTCTTATTGTAAAAGCAGCAAAATGCACAAATACAGCGAGTTCCTCAGAAGCAAACCGGAATGTGATAAAAAATCGGATGCCTGATCTGTGTCACTGCGTTTGACAGGCAAGATGTTCCTGTGTTGGCTTTACTTTAGCTATAACAGCCTTTTTTTGTATTGTTAAAAAATGGTAATTTTTATGAATTGAAAAGTATTTACAACTAAAAATCTCCCAACCGGATGTTTTTTACTGGTCAATCCGCTTTATTTCCCTTTTTTCTGACAATATATTATCTTAAATGTAATGTTTGTGTTGAAAAAAAGGGTTTTGAATCCCCATAGGCTGAAAAGCTGTGCTATTACAACCTCGTTCAAATTAGATAATTGTAAACAATGTATGTTAGCATACTCGTATAGTTTCTGTCAAATACCGGACTTTTTGACATGTAACCTAAATTCGATAAAATACATATACCCAAACATTTGTCCAGTCATCTTGATCAGGCAAAGAAAAATCAAAAACGAGTGCCAAAATAAACAGTTTTATACTATTTTAAAAATGATATAATTAACTGATTTTGTTTTTTTGACGAAAATGCTATGAAATTTTATGGATGCTATGGCTTCCGGCTCTCAACAAAACAATAAATCATGGTAATTACTCAGAAACAGTGTTGTATTACTGATGGAAATCAAGTAGCTAACCATTAATGTATAAGTGGTTAGCATTAGTATCGTAAAGGAAAACAATATGAGTGATAATAGAATAAAACTTGAGGGCCTTGAGGTCAAAGGGTACAAGTCCATTGATTCGCGGGGGCAGACGGTCAATTTCGGTGACATCACAATATTATTGGGTGCAAACGGTTCCGGGAAGAGTAATCTCGTTTCATTTTTCAAAATGCTCTACAGTATTGCAGATAAACGCATGCAGCTGTTTATTGAACAACAGGGCGGTACTGATGCTGTCCTGCATTACGGTCCGAAGCATACCGAGAGCATTGAGTTTACTTTACATTTTGGTGTAGCTGCTGAAAATCATGATGTGATATCTCTCTATTACGCAAAACTTATTTATGGAATGCCAGAT
>Ga0209800_10003431_pt1 | contig 12609 bp, 6 predicted proteins | sample Higcelweek8metaG_FD_187174 | JGI IMG/M metagenome (GOLD analysis project Ga0209800, IMG submission 187174) | Freshwater pond sediment microbial communities from the University of Edinburgh, under environmental carbon perturbations - High... | ecosystem: Environmental > Aquatic > Freshwater >... | reverse complement strand
GCCAACCTCAGCATCCATCAATATTGTCGGTTCACTTGCGATGGAAAGAAGAGTAAGGTCATCTGTGATGAGCATGGGAATGGCTAACGATCGTGCAAGAATTGCAGCATGGGAGGCGATACCACCACCGGTAAGTATTATTCCTGCCACCCCTGTCATGGCAAACCGGACAGCATCTGAAGGCAAAAGGTCTCTTGCAATCAGGATTCTGTTCTCATGGTTTCCGCTGCCGCCTGTCTCAGCCTTGAGAAGATTCTCAATCAGACGGATGGCAATATCTTCAACATCAGCAACCTTCTCCTGAAGATACTCATTGGAACTTGAGCCAAAGAGGTTGATATACTTTCTTGCAACAGTGACAACCGCAGAGAGCGCAGAACTCCCCTGACGGGTCAACTCCCTCATTCTTACCGAAAAGCCCTTATCCTTGAGTATCATGATATGGGCATCAAAGATAAGGGTTACAGCCTCTGGCAGACGCCTTGCTATCTGCTGCTCAAGTGCCTCGATCTGTGATATGGTACGTTCAATGGCTATCTCCAGCTCATCAATACCAAGCTTATAACCATCTGTTATCTCCTGATCTCCTCTCAACAGTTCAAGTAGAGGATTGCGGCTTGCAACCATAGCCTTTCCAACAGCCACACCACGGGAGGCTACCCGTGCAGAGATAATCCTTGGAAGATCTGCTGATGCCATTCTGCTTGTGATATTGGAAAACTTCTCCCGTGCAGACTCCCCCTCCTTAAGGGTGAGCAGCATCCTTGCATTTTCAATAAGCACTGCAAGCTGAGAGGCGATGGATCTGAGTACCATGGCCTCATCGCTTAAAAAATTGCGGTTGGCTTTGCGCTGGACAACCAGAACTCCGATCCCCTGCCCGCCCCTTAATATGGGGATGGCCAGAAAACACTCAAACGCCTCCTCATTGGCTGAGGGGAAATATTTGAAATCCGGGTTAAGGCTTGCATGGTCTTCAAGAATCATCTTCATGCTCTCCATGGCCTTGCCGACAAGCCCCTCCCCTACCCTCATCCTGACAACTCCTACAGAGTCAGGGTTAAGGCCGGTTGTGGCCTGGAGAACAAGCTCTCTGCCCATGTTATCAAGAAGATAGATGGAGCAGACATCAGCTTTTAGATGCTTTGCCACAAGCAGCACACACCGTTGAAGTATCTTCTCAGTATCAAGAACACCTGAAAGCAGAGCAAACATCTCTCCTGCATCACATAGCAGCTTGAAATGATCCTTTTTTTCCATAACAGCCCCCTACTTTAATATTTTTTAAGACCACAGCCATCAGGATGCAGAACAACAGGCATCCTCCGATCAAAGGAGCAGACAACCTCATAGTTTATTGTCTGGATATGGCGGGCAATCTCATCAGCTGAGATCTCATCATCGCCCTGTCTGCCCATGACTACAACATCATCCCCATTGGCCACATCTGGAATATGGCCAACATCGACCATTGTGTAGTCCATGCAGATCCTCCCTAAGACCCTGCATCTTACCCCTCTGATGAGCATCTCTGCCTTTGAGGAGAGAAGACGGCTGTAACCATCAGCATAACCTATGGGGACAGTTGCAATTTTTGTCGGCGTTCTGGTGACATGGGTGCTGCCGTAACTCACCTTGAAACCTGGAGGGACGCACTTTAAGTGGATAATCTTTGAGGTGACAGACATGACAGGCTCAAGTCTGATAAGATCGCGGTTCACATCATCTGAAGGCCAGAGCCCATACATGGCAATACCGGCACGCACCATATTGAAGTGCCCCTCTTGCAGCTCCATGATGGCTGCGCTGTTTGCTGCATGACATATCTCAGGCTTGAATCCACGCTCCTCCAGAGCGCAGAGCAGTCTGTTCAACCGTCTCAGCTGCCCCATTGCATGGCTCTTATCTCTTACATCAGCATTCGCAAAATGGGTGTAGATCCCCTCCACAGATATGCCATCAAGAGCTGTGATCTCCATTATCTCATCTACTGCCTCAATGCACCCATCTGGAGAGCAGTAAGATCCTGTGTGCTCAATCCCACCTTTATGCAACAGACCGGATGATCCAGCTCTTCTCAATCCATCATCAGGCAGAAGAAACCCGAGACGCCCCATGCCTGTATCAACCTTTATATGAACCTTAGCCTTATGGCCGCAGCTCAAAGCTGCGCTGGCAACATCTCTTGCCATATCAAGGGAGCTGATGGTGATGCGGACACTGTTTGCAGCAAGCCACTGAACCTGAGATGGGAGAAGATCTCCAAAGAGCAGCAGAGGAGCTGTTATACCAGCTTCACGAAGCTCAGCAGCCTCATGGATACGCGCCACAGCCAGAAACGACGCCCCATTCTCAAGAGCGGTTCTGGATACAGGCAGTGCCCCATGCCCATAGCCATCTGCCTTGACCACTGCCATGAGAGAGACACCTGGGGCGCACCTTGCCTTAAGTGCCCGGACATTGTGGGCAAGGGCTGAAAGATCCACATGCACTCTGCTCTGTGGCATGAGGTTTTTATCCTCTATCTGATTTATCTTCTTCATAATTTTAAGATCAGCAGTACTTTTTCAGACGTGCGGCAAGAGAGGCATCAATCTGAGGTTGAGAGTAGTTTGCAAGAAGCTGTGTCACCTTTTCAGATGCCTGTTGCACAAGGCTTTTACCTTTGGCCTCCCACTTATCGTAGTTGGTTCTCCAGAAGAGTTCAGGGTGGTGCAAAGCACTTCTGAAGTGAGAGAAGGTGTGGGCAGATGAGATAAAGTTTGCTTTGGAGTCAACGGTTTTGATCAACTCAACAAGCTCTCCGATATCACCCATATCAATAGGCTGCAAAAAACGTCTGGCATATGCGGCAAGGTCTGCGTCCATAAGGAGCTTCTCAAGAGAGGCTGCTGCAAAGCTTGAGAGGATACCGCATCCTGGTAGAAAATTTATCCTGTTCTGCAATGCGTTGATAAAGCAGAACATCGACTCAGCCCCGGCATGAAAGTCACACGCCTGGGAGTCGTTCATCCCCACATTTCCACGTGTGAGAACTCCATACCCCTTACCCATCAGGGCAGCAGCAGACTCCATCATCCTGCTCTCAGGTCCGCCATAGGTGATGCTCATGGAGCGCATGTCACAGGAGCATGGAAACGCCCCGTAAAAGATAGGCAATCCAGGCCGGACAAGCTGGGTGAGAACAAGGATGCTCAGCACCTCGCAGTTATTGAGGATCACATTGCCAAGAACTGAGCATGGGCCTGTCATTCCGGCAGAAGGACAGGGAGAGATGCTGATTGCAACTCCATGCTCTGCCATGGCAATGAGAAAATCCCCCTGATCATCCCCGAGAATCAGAGGAGAGATACAGTTGACTGTACTCTGACCATATGCCACACCAGAACTTCTCTTCAACAGATCCGGTGTAACATCAAAGGCCATGCAGAGCATATCAATATCTGATATGGCTGAAACATTATACGGCTTGTCAGAGTAGAGTATCTGGTTTGCCATCATAAAGGGGTAGAGCTTATCATTGTCAATATTGCCAGGATAGACAAGATTACCCTGAATCTCAACAGGTTCCAGGATCTGACCAAGCTTTATACAGGAGATATAGTCATTGCCATCAGCCTGACGCCTCTGCCCTGAGGCGTCAAATATGAATGGTGCAGATCTTCCGACTCCTGTTGCGCTGTAATTGATATTGAAATCAATAGTGTGGTCAGGATTGCGGGCAAGAAGCCTGAAGCTGCTGGCACCAGATGCAGTGGCAACAGCTCTTTCCAGATCAGATTCACTGAAAAAGACTCTTTTGCCATCGGTTCTGAGTCCATGAGATCTTGCTATGGCCACAAGAGCCTCAGATCCCACCCAGAGCCCTCTCTCATTGAGGATCTCAACAGATGCCTTATGGATCTGCCTGAAATCATCTGAATTTATGATTCTATCGCTCTTGAACAGTGCTTCACCACTTTGAGGAAAGAGTTCAGATCTGCTTGAATTTTCCATCTTCAGACCCCTTGCATTGAGAAAGGTTTGTCACTTCTTAAATAGTCCGGTACCAGGCAGACAGGAATCGGCTCCATTTTATGGCGGTTCATCCTGTTGAATCTTCTGTAGATGGATAGAAGCTCCTGCTCTCTTGGTGATAACTGCTCCTCATCTTTATGCTCTGATTGACAATCTTCATATCTCATGGCCCACTCAAGCTCAGGATAGGTTGCACCAATCTGAGACTCGTCAGTTCTGCCATCCTCCCACAGACCGTCTGTAGGTGGTGCACTGATTATCTCCTCACTCACCCCAAGGTATCTGCCAAGGGCAAAGACCTCTGTCTTGAAGAGATCTGCAATTGGAGAGATATCAACCCCACCATCCCCATATTTGGTATAAAAACCGACCCCGAAATCCTCAACACGGTTTCCGGTTCCAGCCACCAGAAGCTTATGGTGGCTGGCAAATGAGTAGAGTGTCAGCATGCGAAGGCGCGACCTTGTGTTGGCCATGGTGAGGCCATCTTGTATCTCACTTGGCAGAGCCTGTTCAATCGCCTGAAAAGAGGGTGTAAGATCAACAGTTACCCCCCTTACATTGTCAAATCGTCCCTCAAGCCACTTTATATGGCCTGCTGAGAGGCTGAACTGCCCCTCATGCTGATATATGGGCATGTTCAGGGCAATAACTTCAAGCCCGGTCTGAGCACACAGAGTTGAGGTCACAGCAGAGTCAATACCCCCTGAAACTCCCACAACAAACCCGTTTAATTGAGATTTTCTGCAATACTCTGTAAGCCATGTTCTGATATGCGTAACTATCTTTTCCATATTTTCACCCAATAAATTGTAAATTTTCTGACGCTCTGATCTCATGATCTGAACCTGCCATCATAACTGCCATACCCTGACGGGCACAACAAAGAGTAGAGAGAAGGCACGCCTTGTCTCTACTGTGATTGATTGTGATTGACAATATCAAAACAGATGAACAATATCAAAACTAATTGACAATAAGATGAATAGTTTTTATAGAACAGCCATCTCCTGTGGGGCACAACGAAGATTGAAACGTAGGGGCACCCCCCTGTGGGTGCCCTCGCAAGGGCAGGCACGAAGGTAAAGCCCCTACAGTTTCATATAAAAAAAAACAATCCACAGCTCCCGACACAACCTGCCTGAAAAGAGAGGACAGATGACAAGAATCATAACGGTGACAAGCGGCAAGGGCGGAGTGGGTAAGACCAATATCAGTGCAAATCTCGCCCTCCATCTGGCCTCTCTTGGATACAGCACCTGCCTTTTTGATGCAGATCTGGGCCTTGCCAACATCAATATCCTCCTCAGAATCTACCCTGAGTACAATCTTCAGGATGTGATACTGCACCACAAAGATATCAGAGATATCCTTATCAAGGATTATGAGGGTATGGATATAATTCCCGGAAGCTCAGGGGTTGAGGAGATGGCCAACCTCAGGCCTGAACAGATTGTGCAGCTCATCAGAGAGTTCTCAAAGCTTGATACATATGACTACTTCATAATCGACACTGCTGCTGGTATCTCAAAAGATGTGATCTCATTCTGTCTTGCATCATCCGAGCTGATGGTGATCATTACACCTGACCCCACCTCCCTTACAGATGCCTACTCTCTGCTCAAGATTCTCACGCTCAATGGTTTTACAAACTCTGTCATGGTGGTTATAAATCAATCACCTGGAATCCAGAGCGCAAAAAATGCCCTGGGTAAATTCATGACAACCACAACAAAGTATCTTGGATTGAAACTTATACCCATTGGTGTCATTGGCAGAGATCAGAATGTTGTATCGGCAGTTGCGAGACAGAGACCATTTATCACGCTCTATCCAAATACATCAGCATCCAGAAGCATTAAAAATATTGCCCAGAATCTCATCAGAAAAGAGAAAGAGGGTGTTGTCACCTTTAACATGGAGAGCTTCTGGGAGAAGTGCCTCAACTTCTTCACAAAGACACTCAGAACCGGAGTTAAAAAGGTCAGCACCTCAAAACCATTCTCCTCAGAAGCTGAAACAGAGGCTGATCCTCTCATTGTAAGGCCATCTGACTCTGCCGTACCCCGCACTCTGCCTGAGAAGATAACGCCTCTGACCTCTTCTGAGGAGATCGATTCAGAAGAGCCGATGGCTGCTGATTCTGAAAGAGTAACCCCACCAGCTGCTGATGAGACATCAGCAGCTGTCAGCGAGGGGATCAAAGAGCAGAACAGAGATGAGCTTCCAGATATTGCCATGCCTGTTACAGGGGCAACTCCTGAGATGGAGATTCCTGATACCACAAAGCTGATCTTTCAGACAAACCAGCTTCTCACCCAGGTTGCACAGAGTATTGCATCAGTTGCAAGCGAACTCAAAGAGATCCGAGAACTCTTTGCAAAGAGCCGTACCACTCAAGAAGCTGGAGAGGAGGTGGCGCAACCTTCTGAAGCGGAGCCTCAGATAAAGAGACCTCAGAAAGATATGAACCAGTTGACATCCCTTCTCTCAGGCTACGCCATGTTTCAATCCCTGGATGACCACGACATAAGAAGCATTGTGGATCGCCTGAAACTTCGTGAATATCAGCCAGAGGAGATCGTAATCAAAAAAGGGGATCCTGGTCAGAATCTCTTTATAATTCTCTCTGGCAATGTTGAGGTTATTGATGATCAGGGGATAGTGCTCGATACAATGGAAAGTCAGGATGTTTTTGGTGAGATGAGTCTGATAAGCGGAGATCCTGTAAACGCAACCATCAAGGCGGTGGAGACCTCAAGATTGCTCTACCTTAATGGCAAAGAGTTCATAAATATGCTGCGTACCTACCCGCCGCTTCAGATGTACTTTGCAAGGCTTCTGAGCAAACGGCTCTCCAACCGGCTCAAAAAAGCAGATATGGCAAAGGATGAGTACCTAAGATCAGGTCTTACCGGCTCCATTGCTGAGACCAGTATCACGGAACTTTTGCAGATGCTCAATATGGGCCAGAAGACAGGCATGCTCTCCTTCAAATTCCCACATGGCAATGCAACTGTCTCATTTAACAGAGGAGAGATGGTGAGCGCCCAGTATAATCAGGAGGTTGACAAAGAGGCATTTTACAGGATTCTGATGGAGACCAGCGGCAGCTTCACATACACCTCCGCCCTTCCACCAAGGGACAGGAACAGACCAGCCATGGGACACTTCATGAAGCTTCTGATGGATGGGATAAGCCTTGTTGATGAGCAGAGCAGTTAGACTATTATCTATGATACAACCGCTCTGCTGTCAAGCACCTCCCTTACCTTGACGGCAGATTGCCTTATGGAAAAGGGCTTCTGTATAAAATTGACGCCTGGATCCAGCACTCCATGGTGGGCTATGACGTTGGCAGTATAGCCTGACATGAACAGAGTCTTGATCTCTGGATAGAGAGAGAGTAGCGTTCTGACAAGATCCCTGCCGTTCATCTCCGGCATCACCACGTCGGTCATGACCAGATCAATCCTACCTCTGTAAGACTCTGCCTTGCGGATCGCCTCATCAGGTGTGGAGGCTGCAAGTACAGTGTAGCCTTGCATCTCAAGCATCATGGTGGTCATCTTCAGGATAGACTGCTCATCCTCCACCAGCAGGATAGTCTCATTGCCACGCAGAGCATTCTCTCTCTCACTCTCCAGCTCCACTTTTTCAGAACTGTCTGAATGGCGTGGCAGATAGATGGCAAACACTGTCCCCTGTTCCGGCTCACTGTAGATGTTGATAAAGCCGCTGTTCTGCTTGACGATGCCGTAAACTGTGGCCAGACCGAGGCCAGTTCCTTTGCCCATCTCTTTTGTAGTAAAGAACGGCTCAAAGATCTGCTCCTGGGTTTTTCTGTCCATACCGCAGCCGTTGTCACTGAGAGTGAGCATCACATACTCTCCAGGGACAAACCCTGGATGGGCTGCACAGTACTCCTCATTAAAGATGCGGTTTTCAGTTTCAATAGTCACCTTACCGACACCTGATATGGCATCCCTGGCATTGACACAGAGGTTGGCCAGGATCTGGTCAATCTGGGATGGGTCCATGTTGACCTGCCAGAGGTTATCACCAGGCAGCCAGGCCAGATCTATATCTTCACCTATGAGTCGTTCAAGCATCCTGAGCATACTGCTCACAGTCTCGTTAAGGTCTAACACCTTAGGTGCAATGGTCTGCCTGCGGGCAAACGCCAGAAGCTGACGGGTGAGATCAGCTGACCGCCTGCCAGCCTTGAAGATCTCCTCCAGATCGGAATAAAGAGGCAGTGCCCTGTCAACCTGAGTCATGGCCATCTCTGTATATCCGATGATAATTCCAAGCATGTTGTTGAAGTCGTGAGCTACTCCTCCTGCCAGACGGCCTACTGACTCCATCTTCTGCGCCTGATGCAGCTGAGCCTCCAGTCCGAATCTCTCCTTCTCAGCCTGCCTCTGTTCAGTCAGATCAAAAAAGGTGGCAAGCAGATCATTACCCAGCATGATGCCAGAGACAATCATATTGAGCACTCTGCCGCTCTTGCAGGTGATGCTGTACTCTAAAGGTTCAATGTCATCTCCAGTTGCAGCTGATTTGGCCACAGATGCGTTCCACCTCTCAACCACCCAGGTGCGATAATCTGGATCTGGATAGGCAAGCTGCAACCACTGCGTCAGAGTTGGCACATCAGCATCTCCGTAACCAAACAGCTGCTCAAAGCGATTGTTGAAATCCACCACCACCCCATCCCTGTTGACGTAGCAGAGCGGCATAGGCGCATCGCGAAAGAGCCTGCGGAAACGCTCTTCACTCTCACGCAGGGCAATCTCAGCCCTCTTGCGGTCAGTGATGTTCTCACTTACAATTATAACTTCACCGCGAGCTGGCGAATAGATCATGAATGAAAACCATCTGTCAAGATCGCCAAGATAGTGCTCCCAGTGCGTTGGTACTCCTGTAAAAGCAACTCTTCCAAAAACCTCAAGTGACTCTGGGTTATTTTCGCAATAACCGGGAATAACCTGGCTGATTCTGCGTCCGTTCACAGGCTCGGTAATGCCTGTCACAGTCGCAAATGCCGGATTGGTCAGAATATATTCAAGGTCAACAGCTCTTTCCTCCTCAAAGATCAGCTTTGCATGAACAACGCTGTTGAGCATGTTTTCAAACAGAGAGCGATAGGTCTCATCTCTCTGTTGCAGGCTCTCTTCGCTCTGCTTGCGTCTGGTGATGTCACGGTGTACAGCCACCATTCCATATACAGTACCGCTCTTATCCACAATGCGTGTACCGCTGCTTTCAGCCCAGAACTCATTACCATCCTTGTGGCGGTAACGCATCTCATATACTCCTGCCTCGCTCTCAGATCCTCTGTGAAAACGGCGGCGCCCCTGATCAGCATAGTCATCAGGGTCAGCATAGAGAAATTCAGTTGTGCGCCCCACAACTTCACTCACAGTGTAACCGAACATGGTGAGAAATGCCGGATTGACCCGGCAGATATGCCGTTCTGGATCTACAAATACAATAGCATCTGAGATCCCTTCAAAGATGGCGTGGAAATCAGCCTCACTCTTTATCAGTACACTCTCTGCACGCCTACGACTGCGGATATTGAGCAGCAGCAAGATGATCAGAGCAGACTGTACCAGAGCAAATGCCACAGTTCCCAGAGGGTACTGGTCTGTCTTGAGACACCAGTTACCCGCACCGATAAGCAGCAAGGTAAGAAGCAAGAGTACGCATAGCCAGTGAAATGATATAGAGTCGCTTTTATTGGAAGAGAGCATCGTAATAAATCCATTCTTTTTTATATGAAAGTCTGGGGATGCAAACTGGTGGGTACTCTGTAGAGACGCAAGATCTTGCGTCTCTACATGCGTCTCTACAACTTTCATAATTCGTTGTGCTCTGTCAGGGCATGGCTGTTATATGAACAGAGCAGAGTACTCTTCTGCTTTTCAGGTTCTGCTCTTTTTGATTGCTGTAACAGTAAGGTTTTTCAACCTCTTCATAAACTGCTTCACCTGGTCTGAAAAGAGGTGAGTCTGGCTGCTATCCCAGTCAACATAGATCAGCCCTACTTTTTTCTGCTCAACAACAACAGGATATATGGCAAATGAACTGGCAAAGCCACCTTTAACATACCAGTCAGGAATTCTGCTGTTGAGCATCCTCCTGCCTTCAAGGTCTTCAACCACAATATCAAGTCCTGTGCTTAACGATTTATTGAACAGATCATCACTGTCTGACACCACAAACCCGAACTCTCTACCAAACCGTTCAGACTCCTCTCCCAGAACAAGCCTTACAGCCATCATCCCATTTGCTTTATTCATTATACAGATTGAAATTCTGGAAAAAAAGAACCCTTGATAGATGGTGTTAACAATGAGCTGGAGGATCTCACTTAGCTTGAAGCTGGCAATCATCTTATTCTCAATTTTGTCAATCTGGCTCTCAACCCAGGTAACTTTATCTTCTGAAGAGATCGCAGCCTTTGGAAACTTGCCACCTTTTTGAGAGATTCCAATCTTGTCAGCAGTTACACTCTCTTTCTGCCTTCGGTCAAACCTGCTCTCTTTCAGGCTAACTTTTAAGATACGTGCATGGTTTTCAACCTTTTTTATAGCGCTTTTCATAATTTCATAAGTGCCAAACAGCTCCAGGTCGAGCAGATGGCCATAACGCTGTACAATACCTTGAAGCTTCTGCTTCCTTAAGATTTCGTTGGTACGCCAGTCAATGCTACAGAGTTCATTTGTCAATGATGCCACAATACGTTTAAGAATCTGAATGGTCATTTTCTGGGGATTCATGCCAAACTCTTCAAAAGGCCTGATGCTGTCAACCACACCTCTGGGAAACCCCCATCCAGAGATGATCTCCTGACCAATCTGAGAGAATGAGGCACCTAGAATCTTTTTTGCAACACCATCTCTGTCAATTCCATTCTGCTCAGAACTCAGGCAAATCTGGTGGTATGCTTCAGGTTCACAAAAAAGAACTATCTGCTCTCCAATATCATAGAGCATTGCTGCAATCTGAAACTCCTCTGGGTCTCTGTAGTTTGCCTCTTCAGCAATCTGTTTTGCCATCATACCACGCATCAGGCTTGCAAGAGACTTCTCCTTGAGCATATCACTTTTAGCAATATCCCGCATGAACTCAAAGAGCAGAATAGTTGTTGCTGCCTGCTGCACCTCGTCAGTGCCGAGAATAAAGACAGCCTCTGGAATAGTCCCAATACCTTTCTCTCCAAAATGGCCATAATAAGAGGAGTTTACAATGGAAAGTACTTTTACGGAGAGAGCAACATCCTGAAGTATCACTGATGCAATATCTGTTGTGGATGCATACTGCATCTTGACGATACGGTTTACCTCTCCAATCTGTGCGGTAAAGGTGTGAAGAAACTGGCCTGATTTCATCTTTCTGTCAAGCTCTTCAAGGGTATTGGAGAGACGAACATGGTCATAACCATCCTGAGAGAGAGACTGTACGCGTTTCTGAGCAGAGGCAGCCTCTGTTTCAGCAGAACTCTCTTCATCGTCAAGCTCAGGAAGATCGGGAAGGTCAATGAGATCAAGTTCAATTCCAGACCCGGCTTTCATATTGTCACCCATTCGGATTCCTCCATTAACCAGTTGCCGCAGGTAGTTTCTCTGTGGCTGCTCTTCCCCGGGGTACCCACAGGGGGTGCCCCGGCAGTTTCAATCTTGGTTCTACCCATCAGAGCATGGCCGTTATAAAAAACACTCATTTGAACTAATTAACACAATTTATTAAAGGCTGACAAGCAGAGATGATTTTCTTAAGAAATTGATTGCCCGATAAGGGCTCTTGATATAAAAATATCAATATCTGCAAGAGGTGCCAGACAACGACATAATCATAAAAATGGTGCAAGGTGACTCATATTTAATGGAAAATATTGACTCAGAGATTGAGAGAAACAGAGAGAACTTTATCCTTCACAATATAGTGAGGCTGCGGGAGATGATCCGTTATCTGCCGAATGAAAAGCTGACCCTCTTCAAAGAGATCCCTTTTCTCATTCATGCCAACAGTGCCGGTTTTCCAGGGTATGTCAAATCCACAGACGCCACTTTCGGTATATGGAATTTTGAAAATTCAGGATTTGCAAGAGAAATTTCAGACAGATACCCGGCAGCCAGGGAACTTCTGATGAGACCGTGCTCTGACCCTGCAGTTCAGGCCATCTATCACATCGGAAGTCTTGGCACCTTTACCCAGTCTGCAAAATCTGATTTTGACTTCTGGGTGGTTGTTGAGAGATCTGGATTTGACAATGAGAGGCTCAACGCCCTCCATGAGAAGCTTGCTCTTATCACAACATACAGCAGAAAAACCTTTTCTCAGGAGGTGACCTTTTTTGTCCACTATGCTCAGAATTTAAGAGAGAACATCTTTAATAACCCAGATGATGAGGATAGTGTCACAGTTCCCGCGCTGCTTCTTAAGGAGGAATTTTACAGAACCTTTATAATGGTTGCAGGAAAGATACCGCTATGGGCAATTGAACCACTGGATCTTGACCCTCAGAAGAGGGAGGCATGGAGAGAGAGGGCTCTTCAATATGGCGGGTTCATTGACCTTGGT
>Ga0209800_10003429_pt1 | contig 12611 bp, 10 predicted proteins | sample Higcelweek8metaG_FD_187174 | JGI IMG/M metagenome (GOLD analysis project Ga0209800, IMG submission 187174) | Freshwater pond sediment microbial communities from the University of Edinburgh, under environmental carbon perturbations - High... | ecosystem: Environmental > Aquatic > Freshwater >... | reverse complement strand
GGTTCCTTCACAGATGGCGGTAAGATGATTGGGAGTTCCATCGGTATGAATGGCAGAACTTACAGTCCAGTCATATAACGTGGTACTTTCTCCGTCTGAAAAAAGCACGATGCGGGCTGACCCATCGGATGAGATGCGAAAACCATAGCCATCTCCATTTTCCTGGATGCGGCAATCGACTCCAAAACCATCTAAAAGATCACTTGGAGCTTGCAGTACCGTGGCATCCACTTCGATACGCACATTGTCAAAATCAACCCCGGCAACTCCCCAGTTGTATTCTTTCTCGACCGTCGCTTCGACAACGTACCCACCCTGCTCATAACCTGTATAGCCATAATCTCCGGAATAGACCTCCCAACCGGAATTGGGGTTGCTGAAATCATCCTGCAAGAGGATCATTGGTCCAAGGTCGCTAGTCGGAGCGATTACCGGGGTGGGAAAATCGATCGTGCCTTTTTGGGAAGTCGCTGAAAGGGTGGCCACCCGCATTCCTTGAGACGGGTTACCTCCTGTTCCGGTGTTGCTGCTGCAAGCTACTACCAGAACAGATACGACCGCTAGGATAGAAATGAAGAATGGAGAACGTTTCATTTTTTTACCAATACTTAATAGCGATATTGAATTTATTATAGCCTCATGTTTTTTATATAAAAATCCCCGGGAAACATCCGGGGATAAATAATAAGAATTTTGTTACTTTCTAATATTGGCTTTTTGTACCACCAGGTTATCAAAAAGCACCTGCACGGTTCCTTCGTTGAATCCAACGGCTGATAATGCGATATCGCCGCTGCTGAAAGTAGAATCAGAAGTTTCCGCGACCTTCTCGCCATTCACCCATAATTGTAAAGTTTCCCCTGCACATACTGCACTTATGTGGTTCACCCGCCCATCCGTGTAAACTGTGCTGTTTTTTTCCCAATCCACAAGTGTCTTACTTTCACTGTTGGAATAGAGAGAAATCGCTATGTAGCCATCGGAGGTGACGCGGAATCCATATCCATCACCATTGGATTGCAGACGGCAGTCAATGCCATAAGCGTCAAACCCATCTGCAACAGTTTCGAGCACTTTTGCGTCAACATCCACCTGGATATCAGTCAGGTCGACGCTGCGAACTCCCCACATATACTGCTCTTTGATAACTGCTTCAACCAGGTAACCACCATCGCTGTACCCGGCATTGCCGTACTGGTCTGAATAGGTTTCCCAACCACTGGAAGTATCACTGAAATCATCGGACAGAATGATATCGCCGGATGGAACGGGAGTATCCATGAGCTGCGGTTCAAGTGTCTGCGGCATCATAGTCGGAAGGTTGCTCACCAGGGTGGCCACTTCACCTACAGAGGTAGAAACCTGCTTGATTCCGGTCGTAGCAGATGAGATCAGGTTGGTCAGGCTGCATGCAGTAGTTGCCAGGAAGATCATTGAAGTAAATACGAATATTGAAAGCGTTTTTTTCATCTCGGCTCCATTTTATATGTACAAAGAATAACTGATTTTTAAAAATTTTCAAGACACTAAATTTAAATCAAATTCAGCACCAAGTTAGTATTGGTTTGTATATTTTTTGAGGAGCTCATAGAAGGATTATTTCGAAAAAGTGAACGCTAACCTTGAAAAATCCGGCGTTTCAATTACCCCTCCTCCGCTCAAGGTTTAATAAAAAACACCCCCGGATCACACAAGGACTCGGGGGTGTAAGTTTATTTTTGCCGTAAAATGCAGACCTCATCCCCTTCAAGGGCAAGCCACCCATTAGCTACTGATGGTGATGTTACGCGTTTATTGGAAAGCAATAGTTCCCACTGCCTTCGCCTTAATGAATTTCCAAGTGCCAGGCGCACTTTGCGTTTGCCAAAATTCAACGCCACCAGTACCGTCTGGTCGCCATCCTGGCGCAAATACCCCAGTACGCGTTTTGGGTCAAAATTAAGTGACATGAAACTACCACGGTGCAATGCCGGCGTCTCCCGACGTAATTTCAACAATTTGCGGTAAAAGTTGAAAAGGGATTTTGGGTCTTCCGCCTGGACTTCTACGTTGCGAGTGATGTAATTCGGATGCACTTTCAACCACGGTTTGCCTTTGCTAAAACCAGCATTGATATCCTTGCTCCACTGCATCGGGCTGCGGCAGCCATCACGCCCCACGTTGATCGGCCAGTAATGCTTGCCAACAGGGTCCTGGATCTCGGAGCGCTTGACCTTAATATCGCGCATGCCAATCTCCTCGCCGGCATAGAGGAATGGTGTGCCGCGCAGCGTCAGCTGCATCCCTGCAGCCACCTTCAGGCGTTCATCGTCTTCAGGTGCCTTAAAGCGAGTGGCACTGCGTTTGTTATCATGATTGTTAAGCACATAATTTGGCCACGAATCAGCCGAGATCGCGCTTTCCCATTTTTGGATTGATTTCAGGAAACTGCCCGGATCCCATTTGTTCCATAAGAAGGAAAAATCGAAGGTGGCGTGCAGCTTGCCTTCACCGGAGTAATAAGCCGCTTTCTCCATGGTAGTCATAAAGGTTTCCCCAACCGCGTATCGTTCCGGGTAGCTATCCAGGATTGCCCTGATATCGTGAACGACCCCCATCATTTCAGGTTGGTTGGTGTCGTACAGATGTTCCTGGGCATCAAAAGCTCGCCGGCCAATTTTAGTTGGGTTGTCACGGAACTGGGCATCCTTGAAGTATTCGTTGAACACGTCCAGCCTGAAGCCATCGGTACCGCGATCAGCCCAGAAGTTGAATACCGAAAGCAGTTCTTTGCGAACCGCAGCGTTGCGCCAATTGAGATCCGGTTGTTCCTTTACGAACATGTGATAGAAGTATTGCCCGGTTTTCTCATCAAATTCCCAGGCTTTGCCGCCAAAAATGGACTGCCAATTGTTGGGGACTTTGCCATTCTTCGGGTCCTGCCAGATATACCAATCCCGGTAGGGGTTGTCTTTGGATTTGCGGGATTCAACGAACCAGGGATGCTGATCAGAGGAATGGTTGAGCACCAGATCCATAATGACATGGATGTTGCGTTTGTGGGCTTCCGCTATGAGCAGATCGTAATCAGCCAGCGTGCCGTATTTGGGGTCGATGTCCTTGTAATTCGCCACATCGTAGCCGAAATCTTTGTCAGGCGAAGGATTGATGGGGGAGAGCCAGATTCCATCCACCCCCAGTTCTGCCAGGTAATCTAGTTTGCCGATCAGCCCATGCAGGTCGCCAATGCCATCATCATTGCTGTCGGCAAACGATCTGGGATAGATCTGGTAGATCACGCCATCCCGCCACCACAAGTATTCTTTGCTCATTGGATACCCTCCAGGAATGTTTTCAGTAATTATACATTGCCCACAAGGATACATTTGACACCCCCTTGATAACAATACCGAAATGTGGTAATATTTCCCCGTTCGGAAACATCGTTATGGTCATCAACGAGAAGTGGGCAACCCCCACTTTTCTTATTAGATAAACCAAAACATCGCTTTAGTTCAAACAGGTGGAGAAAAGAAACATGAAGAACGAATTTATGCTCGCATTCAACGAAGTCCTTGAAGAAAAAGGACTCCCAAAAGAGATCATCCTGAGCGCACTCGAATCGGCCATGGTCTCCGCTTATCGGCGCTCCGTAATTGTGCCTACAAAACAGCACATCGAAGCCAAGGTCGACCCCGAAACCGGCATGTGCACCATTTTCGCTGAAAAGGAAGTGGTTGAGGAGGTCAACAATGAACCTACCGAGGTCACCCTTGAAGATGCCCAAAAGGTTGTGCCAGACGCTGAACTTGGCGCCATGGTGCTGGTTGAAGCCACACCGGCTGATTTTGGCCGCGTCGCAGCCCAGACAGCCCGCCAGGTCATCCAGCAGCGCATCCGCGATGCCGAGCGAAAATCACAGGTTGATTTTTATGAAAAGCAACTTGGCGAGATCGTCAGCGGCACGATCCAGGCGGTTGGTGCCACCGGGCTCACCGTTGGTCTCGAGCTAAAAGCCGAAGCTGCCATGCCGCGCAAAGAAATGATCCCCGGGGAACGATTCCACATCCATGACCGCGTGCGTGCGCTTGTCTCTGAAGTTAAAGAAAATCAACGCGGACCACAGATCATTCTTTCCCGCACGCACCGCAATTTCTTGCGCCGCCTGCTTGAAAACGAAGTTCCCGAAATCTTCCATGGTATCGTGGAAATCCGCTCCATCGCCCGTGAACCCGGGCAGCGTGCCAAAGTGGCTGTTTCCGCTACCCAGCAGGGGATTGACCCGGTTGGCGCCTGTGTTGGTATCCGCGGCGTGCGCATCCAGGCGATTGTCCGTGAGCTGCACGACGAAAAGATCGATGTAATCGAGTGGAATCCTGACCCGGCTGCTTTTATTGCCAAGGCAATCAGCCCGGCGCGTGTCAGTGGAGTATATTTGAATGAACAAAAAACCACTGGCGGTAAAACCGCTAATGTGGTTGTCCCTGAAGACCAGTTAAGCCTGGCGATCGGCCGTGACGGGCAGAACGCCCGCCTAGCTGCCAAGCTGACCAACTGGCGTATCGATATCAAAAGCCTGCCGGAAGCTGCTTCGGAATCCCTGCTCAAGCTGCGCACCGATCCCAACTTCACCTCCATGCTCCCCGCTGAGGGAGATGCAGCCACCAGGGTGGAAGAATTCCTGGCACGCAAAGCAGACGGTAAACCCCTCAATCCTGAAGAATATGACTTCATGGCGAAGTTTGTCGACCGGGTTGAGAAGAAAGCCACCGCTAAAACCGAAGCCCAAAAACAGGCTGAAGAAGTTCAATTACAGGAATACAAGAAACTGGTTCCTGTCTCTGCTTTCAATATCAGCATCCTCGACAGTGGACTCCCCGAACACGTGGGGTACATTCTCCAGGAAGCTGGTTACTTCTCAATGGGCGACCTGGCTGTACAGATGAAATTGGACCAGGATCAGATTTTACGGCTGCAGGGAATTGGTGCCCGCGCCATAATCAACATCGAGGAATTGGTCACCCAGCTGGACGCTCAACTGATAGCGGAAAAAGAAGCGCCTGTTGTTGAAGTCGCTCCTGTTGTAACAACTGAAGTTATTGAACCGGAAGTTGTTGAAGTAGAACAAGCAGCAGAACCTGTGGCAGAAACAGGCGAAACCACCGAAGTTGTTGAATCAGCTCCGGTTGAAGAAGAGGAAATTTCGTTGGAAGAGATATTCACTCTGCGCCCTGAAGTTTTGGATACTGCTGCCATGGTACCTGATGAAGAAGAAGGCGAAGAAAGCGACAAGAAAAAAGGCAAGAAAAAGAAGAGCAAACACGTGGTCATTACATATGATGAAGACCGCGATGCCACTACCGCAACCAAGCAGCACAAGCGCGGTGATGGTTGGGATTTGGAAGAGTAAAACGAGAGGACCGGTGGCAAGGACTGTACATAAGCGCGGTAAGCACGTTCCTCAAAGGACCTGTATCGGGTGCCGGACGGTTCTCTCAAAACGGGAATTGATCCGCATCGTTCGAACGGAAAAAGGTGTCTTTGTGGATCCATCCGGTAAAGCTGCCGGACGCGGTGCTTACGTGCATGCCATCCGCTCCTGCTGGGAGCAAGCCATTAAAGGATCAATCAGTGCTGCCTTACGAATTGAGTTGACAGCGGGAGACCGTGAAAAACTGAAAGAATTCATGGCAACATTACCAACCGATGAAGGTGCTGACGTTGCGAAGCTAAACCAGGATAATAAAATGATCGGTTGACCTGTAATCCACTTGCTCAGAACCACCACAGGTCAATCTTGCTTGAAAGCGAATAGTGGTAGATAAAGCAAGGATCATCAGGGGGCACATTTTTTAGGAGGTGCATTATGGGCGAAGACCAAAGCAAGACAATTGAATTTCCGGTGAGTCTCACCGTTCGGGATCTGGCACAAAAGATGGATGCCAGCCCTATTCAGGTCATTAAAGTACTCATGTCTAATGGCGTGATGGCCAACATCAACCAGACGGTTGATTATGATACTGCAGCCATTGTGGCATCCGAACTGGGTTTTGAAGCCGTTCCTGAAAAAAGCCTGGATGAATCTGAGGTGAAAGATACAAGCGAGATTCCACTATGGCGCCGGATCATTATGGAAGAAGATCCCAAGAAACTGGTAAAACGTCCGGCAGTGGTCACCATCCTCGGGCATGTGGATCATGGCAAGACGACCTTACTTGATGCCATTCGCCACTCTAATGTAGCCAGCGGAGAAGCCGGCGGTATTACCCAGCACATCGGCGCCTACCAGGTGGAACAAAAAGGACGGCAGATCACTTTCCTCGATACTCCAGGACACGCGGCTTTCACAGCCATGCGCGCCCGCGGAGCCCAGGGAGCTGATATCGTAATCCTCGTTGTGGCTGCGGAAGACGGTGTGATGCCTCAAACCAAGGAAGCCATCGCCCATGCCAAGGCTGCCCGGGTACCCATCATCGTTGCCCTCAATAAAATTGACCGCCCTGATGCCAACCCTGATTTCGTAAAACATCAACTTGCCGAACTCGAGCTCGTCCCCGATGAGTGGGGTGGTAACACCCTGATCGTCCCCGTTTCTGCCAAACAGAAAAAAGGTTTGGAAGAATTGTTGGAAGCTATCCTGATCGTAAGTGACAGCCTTGAGATCCAGGCTAACCCTAACGGTAAGGTGTTCGGAACTGTCATCGAAGCCCAGATCGACAAATCCCGTGGTGTAGTTGCCACGATGCTTGTTCAAAATGGCACACTCAAAGATGGTGATACCATCCTGGCTGGAAACACCTACGGCAAAATCCGCGCCATGTTCGATTTCAACGGCAAAAAGATCCGCACCGCCGGACCTTCCTTCCCAGTACAGGTTTTAGGTATGGGCGTTGTCCCCCCTGCTGGAGATGTTTTCCAGGTTGTCGCCAGTGAAAAGGAAGCCCGCGCCATGATCCAGACAAACCTGGATGCGCAGGCGAGCAAACAGACCACCTCAACCAAGATCACCCTTGAACAGTTGTTTGAAAAAGTTCAGGCTGGCGAAATTAAGGAATTGCCTATCATCATCAAAGTGGATGTCCAGGGATCGCTGGAACCAATTGTCAATTCTCTTAATGAATTGGGTCAGGGCGATATCAAGATCAATATTCTTCACGCAGAGACCGGCAACATCAGCGAAAGCGACGTCATGCTGGCTGCTGCATCCAAAGCAATCGTACTCGGTTTCAATGTGGATGCAGATGGCGCTGCCCGTAATCTGGCAGACCAGCAAAACGTGTCCATCCGGCTCTATGAAATCATCTACCGCATGATTGAGGATATCGAAAAAGCCCTTAAAGGCATGCTCGAACCTGAAATCAAGGAAATCCCCGTTGGGCAAGCCCAGGTACGTGCCATCTTTAAGATAAATAAAGTAGGCACCATCGCCGGCTGCCGGGTGACGCAGGGCGAAGTCCGCCGCAATACCCGCATCCGCGTAATGCGCAACGGCACCAAGATATTTGAGGGTGAAGTCTCTTCCTTAAAACATGAGAAAGACGATGTGAAGGAAGTACGCCAGGGATTTGATTGTGGCATTTCTCTCAAGAACTTCAATGACTTGATGGAAGGCGACATCCTTGAAGCGTTTATTGTTGAAAAGACTGGTTGATCTATAACCGGAAGAAGGTAATACTATGCCATCTCCTTTAAGATTATCGCGTATTGGCGACCGATTTCGTGAGGAACTCTCCACCATGCTTGTGAAGGGTGAGATTCGAGATTACCGCCTGACAGGCGTTTCCGTCACTGAAGTGAGGGTTGACCGTGAACTCTCTTATGCCGAAATCTACATTTCGTCGTTAGAAGGAAGCGAAAGATCCGCCGAAATTTTAGCCGGGTTTGAAAGCGCCAGCGGTTATATCCGCAAGGTACTATCAGAGCGCATTGAATTACGCTCTTTCCCCCGCCTGCGTTTTCATTGGGATCCAACCTTTGAAAAAGCCGACCGTATTGAGAAATTACTCATAGAAATCAAAAAAGAAGATGAAGCTCGAAAAAAACAATAACCTGGTCGTCGACCAGATCAAGTTAGCCTTTGAGGGTGCCCAATCAGTCGGTATCGTCACCCATGTGAGACCTGATGGCGACGCGATTGGTTCAGTGATAGGGCTTGGCCTTGCGCTACTCTCCATCGGTAAAAAAGTGCAGATGGTGATTCCAAGCGGTGTATCCCATACTTTCCGGCATTTAGCAGGGACAGAACTTGTACAAAAGACGTTTGAATCTCCCTGTGGACTTTATGTGTCGGTTGACTGTGCTGATCTAAAACGCTCTAAGGGATTACCCGTAAGCTCCAGTTTTGACATCAACATCGATCATCACATCACCAATGAGAAATTTGCCCGCTATAACCTGGTTAGTCCGGATGCAGTCGCAACTTGTGCCATCCTTACTGATTTGATCCCCCAGATTGGTGCTGAAATCAACCGCGATATCGCCAGCGCGCTGTTATCCGGAATCATCAGCGATTCCATTGGTTTTCGTACCTCAAACACGAATATCGATGCATTGAATCTTTCTGTAAAATTGATGAGAGCTGGAGCTGACCTTTATGCTTTGTACAACAAAGCCTTAATAAACCGTCCCTATACTGCAGCCAAATATTGGGGTTTTGCACTCGCCCGTATGCAAAAGCAGGATGGGTTGGTATGGACTTCACTGACTCTTGAAGACCGCAAGAATTCGGGGTATAAATTAGATGATGATGCAGATCTCACCAATGTGCTTTCATCCATTGAAGAAGGTCGGATATCCATACTCTTCGTTGAACACAGTACAACCAAAACAAAAGTGAGTTGGCGTTCAGTTCCCGGTGTAGACGTTAGCGTTCTTGCCAGTGAATTTAATGGCGGAGGTCATCCTGCTGCTGCCGGCGCTGAACTATCAGGTATCTTGCAGGAAATTGAAAAGAAAGTGGTCGATCGCACAGCTGCCTACCTGCATTCGATCGCTAAACCGGAAACAAGGGGAAATTCAGAATTAATGAACGGAGTGGCAAAATGAACGAAAACCAGAATGATCGGTATGATGTAAAGAATACCATTTCAGGTGTATTGGTGGTGGATAAACCTGTTGGAATGACTTCCCACGATGTCGTGCAGGCAATCCGCCGCGGCAGCAATATCCGCCGAGCCGGACATACCGGAACCCTCGACCCGCGCGCTTCTGGTGTGTTGGTTGTTCTCCTGGGTCCTGCAGTTCGCTTGAGCGAATATGTGGCTGCTTCCGATAAACGTTACCAGGCGGTCATTCAACTCGGTACTACAACCGATACCTATGACGGTGATGGTCGCACGACTTCAGAAAGTCCGGTAAATGTCACCGAGGAACTATTCAATACTGAACTCCAGAAATTTGTCGGCCGCATCGAACAGGTTCCTCCTCCCTATTCAGCCATTAAAGTGCAGGGGCGGAAAGCTTACGAAATGGCTCGTGCCGGTGAAGAAGTGGAACTTGCCCCGCGCACCATTGATGTCTACAGCCTGGAATTACTCGAGTGGGCACCCCCCGAAGTTGTAATCGACGTAAATTGCTCATCAGGAACTTACGTGCGCTCATTGGCTCATGATCTCGGGCAAAAACTGGGCTGCGGCGCCACCCTTACCGGGCTGCGGCGAACCAAGAATGGCCGCTTTACTTTACGCGACGCCATACCGCTGCGAAAATTGAATGAAGCATTCATGGATGGCTCCTGGTATCAATATCTCATCCCCGCTGCCGATGCCCTGATCGATTGGCCGGCTATAGATTTAACAAACGAGCAAATGGATGCCATCCGCCATGGTCACCGCATTACAGCCGCCGAAGGCGCAGGTCCACGTGCCTGCGGCATTAGCGAACAGGGTGAACTTGTAGCTCTGTTGGAATTGGATGCTGACAAAATGGAATGGCAGCCAAAAAAAGTCTTCTTCTCTTAATCAATAAATTACGGAAGGTAGAGTCTTGCATTTTGCAAGACTCTTAATTTTAAAAAAATGATATTTTTAGATATTAATTATTTCTTGCCATCAACCAGTCAATGATTTGTTGTTTTTCAGCTTCAGACATCTTTGCCCCATAAGAAATCATTCGGTCAAGTGTTGTATTCCATTCTTCGCGGGTGTGACGTGCGTTAAAAATTCGATCAATAGAATGGTGGTCTTGAAGTTTCTCGCGTACCAGGGCTTCCATTTTGGCATCATCTGGGGAGGTACCTGATGAAGTGGCGGCAACTCCCGCAGCAGTTGGCTGGCTACTTGCCGATGGTGTATTTTTCGAGCAGCCTGATAAGAATACCGTACCGACCATTAAAACCAAAAGGACGATCAAATAGATTTTTTTCATTTTTCCTCCACTATATATCTATTGATTTATCTTACTCCAATTTGACATCCATTTTTCTCATATAATAGAGCCATGCCAATAATGCAAACATCAACTCAAAAACAATCCGCAATCACCATTGGTTCCTTTGATGGCGTCCACCTTGGTCATCACCAGCTCCTTCACACCCTGGTGGAGCATGCCCGCAAAAACAATTTGCAGTCGGTCGTGATCACCTTTTGGCCGCTGCCGGCAGTTTTCTTCAATCGCGTCCCGTCACGGTACGCGCTCACTTTTCCTGATGAACGTGCTGAATTGATCAAGAATTGTGGTGTTGATAGGGTGATTACACTCAATTTTATCCAGGAACTGGCTAACCTTACGGCTGAGGAATTTCTTAATGTGCTCAAACACCATACCAATTTTTCCTGGATGGTTTCAGGGACAAACTTCGCTTTGGGAAAAGACCGCCTGGGTGACCTGGAGCTGCTTAAGTCGATCGGCACCCGGATGGACTTTCAACTTGAGGTGATTGAACCAAAATTGTCAGGCAAAGCAATCGTTTCATCGAGCCAGATTCGGCAGGATCTCGTGAACGGGAAGGTTCAGGAAGCAAACGTAAAACTGGGCCGGCACTTCATGCTCCCTGGAAAGGTAGTGCATGGCGAGAACCGCGGCAGCAAGATCGGCTTTCCCACCGCCAACCTTGAAATTGCCCCGGAGCGTCTTATCCCGATGAAGGGTGTTTATGTCACGCGCGCCTGGATGACTGATAGTGATGCCATGGCAGTGACCAATATTGGCGTTCGCCCGACCTTTGAGAACCCTCTCCCCGAACCGCGGGTTGAACCTCACCTGCTGGATACTTCAGATGATCTTTATGATTCCGAAATAACTTTAGAATTTTTCGATTTTATTCGTCCTGAAAAGAAATTCGCCAATGCCAAACAATTGATCGCCCAAATAAAAAAAGATATCAAACACGCCCGGAAGGTCTTCCTGAATGAAGAATAATCCCCGCATCTACTTACTTGATTCACAGGCTTATTCCCCCGAAACGATTGCGGTTACTTTCGCCAAGACTTCCCGTTCGCCTGAATCTTTTGACCATATCGCAGCCGAACTGACTGAGCAAAAAAGTGCTGAATTCAACGAAAAATGGGTGGTCGGCTATGGGCATTCTTCAGTGGCGGAACACGCGGTGCTGCATATTGCCATTGAGAATGTTTCGCGCCTTGCTGTTGAAAACCTTGAATCCAACCGGCTCGCCTCTTATACTGAAAAATCCACCCGATACCAGACCTGGCAAACTGGTGCATTTCACACTCCGGATGAACTCTCAGGTTCCAGTTTATTAGAGCGTTACGAAGACCTTTGCAACAGTTTGTTTGATTTTTACTCTGCACTGATTCCAAGAGTGTCGGCTTTGATTGCCGTTGAATGTCAACAAAAAACCGGTGAAAGTGAAAACGCCTGGAAGCGCCGGGTTCAATCCACCGCTGTGGATTCGTGCCGCTTCGTGCTGCCGGCTGCCTCAATTGCCAATGTCGGGATGACGATCAACGCCAGGTCATTGGAACACGCCATCAGCAAGATGCTATCTTCCGAACTTGAAGAGGTACGAGCTATGGGCGCGGGCATTAAGGACGTTGCTCAAAAAAGTGTTCCTACCCTCCTCAAGTATGCTGAGCCCAATCCCTATCCTGGCAATGTGAGCCCGCAAATCAGCCATCTCGAAATAATATCCGGTCAAAAAAATGGGGATTGGTGCCAGTTGGTGGATTTCACACCGGATCTCCAGACCCGCGTCCTGGCTGCAGCGCTGTACCGGTTTGGCAATATTGACTATGCGAATTCCCTTCTGTCAGTACAAACTTATACCCCTGAACAAAAAAAGGATTTGATTAAAGCCATTTTTATGGGGCATAACCGCTTTACTGCCCCCTTACGGGAATTGGAACATTCCTCCTTTACTTTTGATGTCGTGCTTGACCAGGGCGCCTGGTATGAGGTGAAACGTCACCGCATGATGACTCTCACGACCCAGGCCTTTACCCCGGACATTGGTTTTACTGTCCCACTTGCGATCCAGCAAGCTGGCTGCCGGGATGAGTACGAATCGCTTATGCATGAATGTGCTACCCTTTACCCCAAGTTGGAGACTGTCGCTCACGGTATTGGTTCCTATATTCTCCCCAATGCCTTTAAACGCCGGTTCCTCATCTCCACCAATCTGCGCAGCGCTATCCACTTCATCAATCTACGTTCGGCTGCCAATGCCCATTATT
>Ga0209800_10003428_pt1 | contig 12614 bp, 10 predicted proteins | sample Higcelweek8metaG_FD_187174 | JGI IMG/M metagenome (GOLD analysis project Ga0209800, IMG submission 187174) | Freshwater pond sediment microbial communities from the University of Edinburgh, under environmental carbon perturbations - High... | ecosystem: Environmental > Aquatic > Freshwater >... | reverse complement strand
CAGCCGCAACCGCCGCTGCTTGATCTTGTACCAATTGCCTAAGCGCCTTCATAAAGCCCCTTTATTTCTATCGTCAGCCTATGCCGCACCTCAACGGGACTCCCGTTTCAGCGGGCGTGACGAACCAGATATGGCTCCGTTGGGTCGGAAGATGGCTTAAGCTTGCTGCTTTACCTTGAGCCAGTCAAGCTTGTTGGGGCGATTTTCGATGTAATGCGAGAGCGCAATCAGCACCCGCTCATCATAGGCTTTGCCAGCCTCTTTTATCATGCAAGCCAAGGCCTCACGGAACGGCAAGCCATCGCGATGCGCCCGCGGGCTGACAAAAGCGACAAAGGCGTTCGCCACAGCGACAATTCGTGCCGTCATGAGGATTTGATCGCCCTTCAGGCCTTCAGGAGCCCCCGTGCCGTCAAAACGCTCTAAGACCTGCCGCAAGGTCGGCACAACGGGGCCTTCAAAGCCGATAATCCCCAGAATATCCGACGAGGTCAAAATGCTATCGCGCACACGTTGCAGTTCTTCCGGCGTCAAGGCGCTTGTTTTCGTCAAAATCCGACGCGAGACGAGCACCTTACCAAAGTTCATGAGCGAACCGGCAATTTCCGTCGCTTCAACTTGCATGGGCTCAAGCTCAAGCTCATCCGCAATCGCGCGCGCCAATTGCCCCACCCGCGCCGAGTGACCAGACGCGTAAGGATCGCGGCGATCCACAACGGCGACCAACGTGTCGATCACCTGCCGCAGCATTTGCTCACGGCGCTCTTTTTCAACAATCAGGCTCGTCAAATCGTCTTCGCGCAGCATGACGCAGCCGCTGACTTCGGCAATTTCCGAAACGGCTTCATAATGGCGCTGTAAAAACCGCGTTTCGCCAGCTTTATTGACAACATGATCGACCAATTCAATCGGCTCATCGGCAGCCCGTGCCTGCGCCAAGCGCACTTCGAGCGTTTTAGCTTGTTCGTTCGGCAGAACTTTGATCGGCGGTTGGCCGATAATATCGGTCGGTTCTTTGCCAATTTGCGAGGCGGCCTGCCGATTGACAAACCAATAGCGGTTATGACGGTCAAAAATCGAAATCGCGCCCGGCTGATGGTCAGAAATCAGGCGCAGCATATCCTCACGGTAAGTCAATCTGTTTTGAAGCTGGCCAATTTGGGACTGATAAGTACCGCCAAGCCGGGCATGTTCGGCCAAACGCGTTTCGATCACCAGCACGACCGGCAGAACCAAAAGCGGCACCACAATCACAGCTAAGCTTATAATAAACTGCCAAATGGGGCCTGCGCTCAGTGTTTTATAGTCGGCGACCATATCCCATAGGCCAAAGAAAGACAACGCTATCAATACGATAGCAGAAATCTGCCACGCAGAGCGGCTTTTAGCTTCGCCTTCAGGTGCCCCCCCTTCGGGAAGAGCAGCCGGTTGATCGTTTTGAGTACGCATATCCATGGGGAAAGACCGTCACACTGTTATACGGACGAGTGAGGACGTTACTCTACCGTGGAAACCTCAAGCAGAAGTTAAAATTGAAACTAACTAAAAATTAGCTAAGCTAGCGCAAGTTTGGTTAATAATCGTTTTCTTTTTAGGTTTATGTTGCCGTCCATGCCTGATCAAGCCCGCTCTCCTCGCGCTCCATCGCAAGAAATGATGCTTTTGGACCTGATCCAGCGGCTTAAAAAAAGCCGCATGGGGCGGCTCGCCATCCAATTGCATCTTTCCAAACTTTCGCGCGCCTATGGCCGGGAACGTTATTCGGAAATCGCGCTTGAGTCCTTTACTAGCTATGTCAGCGGGATCGAAGGGCAGTTATTCGTTTTGGAAGGCGGCGATCTTTTTTTCCTGAGCAAAAACGCGACCCCGTCCATGCTGGAGAGCGCCATTGAGCGCGTGGAGCAGCTTTTCAGCCTCGATCCGCTTTTGCAGCAGAATGATGTCAATGGCCAGCCTGCCTTTTGCACTTGGTACGATTTAGAACGAGACTACGAGCTTTTGCTCGCGACGGCGCAAACTATTCTCGATGAGGCGGAACACCGGCACGCCCAAGAGATTGCCGCAGCGCCTGTAGAAGAAAAAGAAATTAAGCCCATTCAACCAGCGCTTTTGTCTAAATTGGAATATGCGCTTGAGACGGCAGACGTCACCACGCTTGCGCACAGGCAGATGGTGTGTACGATCCTCGATGAGCAGCCGCCGCAGCCATTGTTTGAAGAAATCTTCATTTCCATCGAAGATTTACAGCGCGTTGTCACGCCGGGCGTCGATCTATCGGCCAATGTGTGGCTCTTTCGCTATCTGACGCAAACGCTCGACCGCCGCGTTATGCGCATGCTCATTCACGACGGCGCAGCCATCACGCGACCCTTCAGTCTTAATCTCAACGTGGCCACGATCCTCACGCCAGACTTTGCCAAGTTCGAGGCCGTGATCACGCCGCAACTACGCAAACGCCTTGTCATTGAGATGAACAAGCTCGACATTTTCTCGGATATGGGCGCGTTTTTGTTTGCGCGCGATTACCTGCGCGATCATGGATTCCGCCTGTGCCTTGACGGGCTCACCCACCACACGCTGCGTTATTACGACCGCAGCAATCTGGGCTTTGATTTGATCAAGCTGTATTGGGCCCCGGGCGCGGTGGAGGATATTTTGCCCAGCATGATCCCCGAAGTTCGCAATATCATCAAAGACACAGGCCAAGCCCACACCATTTTGTGCCGCTGCGACAATGAACGCGCCATCGCCACAGGCCAAGAGCTAGGCATTGTAATGTTCCAAGGCTATGAAGTGGATAAACGCATCGAATCCGCAAGGCTCAACCGCCCCTTGCGCGTTTAGATCGTTTTTTCACGTCAGCGACGGTCGAGCCTCACAAAAGAAAGAGACCAAACGGGATGCCCGCTTACGCGAGCATGACGGTGAGTTTTTGATGGTGAGAACTGTCCCCTCTTCTTCAAGGCTCGAAGCGGGCCCACAATCAACAAAAGAACTCTGTCATCTCCGCGAAGGCGGAGATCCAGGGCCACAGGAACAGGCGCTTATTCTAATGACAAAACTTGCCACGCGAGCTTCCTTTTTATTCAAGGCCCCCTAGCCCTGAACCATCGGCGTGCCAAGCGCGCGGCAGGCCTCGATGCCGCCTTCGACAACAACAAGATCCTTCACACCCTGCGATTCCAAAATCTGCGCCGCCATACGTGAGCGGTTGGACGTGCGACACATAATATAAAGCGGCTCACCGGGCTTTTTGCGCATCGCCTGCACAGGAGTGGCCTCCACACAATCAAGCGGCAGGTAGTGAACCGCCCCTGCCAGACGTAAAGCCTGCACCTCTTCTTTGCTACGCACATCGAGAACGGTCATATCCGGCGCGGCGGCCCATTTGGCTAAAAACGCGGAGGTCGCGATGAATTGCATGGTAAAAGCTCCTTTATGAGGCGTGGCTTATGACGATCTAACCCTTAAAGCGGGGCCGTTTCAACTCCCCTCTTGAAAAGCTGGCGCGGGATGCCCATATGACCTAAAAGTCAACGTGTTAAGTCCTAAACTGGAGAATCAAATATGTCTGAAGAACGCATTGCTTTCCGCACCGAAGTCAGCCGCCTGCTCGATATCGTCGTCCATTCGCTTTACAGCGAAAAGGAGATTTTTCTGCGCGAGTTGATCTCTAACGCTTCGGATGCCTGTGACAAGCTGCGCTATTTGGCCCTGACCGCCCCGGAGCTGACGGGCGAAGAGACGGACTTTAAAATCAAGGTCGCCATCGACCCCAAAGCCCGCACGCTCACCATCACCGATAACGGCATCGGCATGAGCCGCGACGAGCTGATCGAAAATCTGGGCACTATCGCGCAATCGGGCACCGCCGCGTTCCTCAAGGGTTTGGATGATGCGCAGACCAAGGGCGATGTCACGCAAATCGGCCAGTTTGGCGTTGGCTTTTACGCCGCCTTTATGGTCGCGCAGATGGTCGAAGTTTCCTCGCGCAAGGCTGGCGCCGAAGAAGCATGGTGCTGGCGCTCCGATGGCAAAGGCGAGTTCTCGGTGGAGGAAGACACCAAGTCCGACCGCGGCACGAGCATCGTTTTGTACCTCAAGCAAGGCGAAGACGAGTTTTTGAACGAAGACCGCCTGCGCGGCATTATCAAACTTTATTCCGATCATATCGCCTTGCCCGTTTATTTGGGCGATGAAGAAGAGCCCGTCAACCAAGCGAGTGCGCTGTGGCTGCGCCCTAAATCCGAAGTTACGAGCGAGCAATATACCGAGTTCTATCACCACGTCGCACACGCGTTCGAAGATCCGGCGCTCACGATCCATTGGCGCGCCGAAGGCAAGATCGAATATGCCGGTTTGCTGTTCGTGCCGGGCATGCAACCTTACGATCTGTTTGATCCCAAGCGTCGCCACGGCGTGAAGCTTTACGTCAAACGCGTTTATATTACCGACGAAGCCGAAGGTTTGATCCCGCCTTACCTGCGCTTCCTGCGCGGCGTGATCGACAGCGAGGATTTACCGCTCAATGTCAGCCGCGAGATGCTGCAAAACAATCCGTTGCTCGCCAAAATCAAGCAAGGTGTCACGCACAAGGTTTTGAGCGACCTGCTCGCTTTGGCCAAAGACAAAGAAGCCTATGCGACGTTCTGGCAGAATTTCGGCGCGGTGCTGAAAGAAGGCGTTTACGAAGACGGCCACAACCGCGAAACGCTTTTAAAACTGCTGCGCTTCCGCTCCACCGCCAGCGACGAGCTGACCTCGCTCGGCGACTACATCAGCCGCATGAAGCCGGGGCAAGAGGCCATCTATTACATCAACGGCGATACGCAAGACACGCTGGCTCGCAGCCCTCATTTGGAAGGCTTTAAAGCGCGCGGCATTGAAGTCCTGCTCCTGACCGACACGGTGGACGATTTCTGGCCCGGCGCGGTCGGCACGTTTGAGGAAAAAGCGTTTAAGTCCGTGACCCGCGCAGGCCAAGACCTCGACAAAATCGCCCCCGAAGCCACCCCCGATAAGCCCAAGGCTGAGGAGACACCGCAAAATGAGCTGGCCTCGCTCATCGCCTTTATGAAACTGACGCTCGGCGACAAGATTAAGGACGTCCGCGCCTCCACCCGCCTGACCGACAGCGCCGTGTGTCTGGCATCCGAGGATAGCGATATCGACATTCACCTTGAGCGCTTCCTCAAGCAGCACAACCAGATCCGCAACGAAAGCGCCCGCATTTTGGAGATTAACGGCAGCCATCCGTTGATCCGCAAAATGGCGGAAAAGACTCAAGCTGATGGCGCGAAAGACCAAATGGCCGACATGACGTGGCTGCTTTTGGATCAAGCACATTTGATGGATGGCGAGGCCCTCAGCGACGCCCCAGGATTCAGCCGTCGCCTGAGCGAACTTTTGGGCAAAGTTCTGTAAAGCTCTGCAAGGTTGGTTAACAAACTAATTGGAAAACATCGTTTTCCAAGAGAAAATGGCTGAAAATAATTCAATCCTATTGATGTATCTCTCTTTAAAAGTAATATAGTTTCTATTGTTTTCTTCATTCTTCTGAGAAAAGAGACCATTATGAAAATTACTATCTCCCCCCCCTTAACAGCGGGCCTTATCGGTGTAGCTTACAGTTTATATGCAAACAATTTTGTTTCTGCCTTTGGGACCAAGCAGGGCTCATTCGATCATGCCCTTATTGGCGTGAGCACAGCCATTGCAGCGAGCGGTTTTATGAAGGCTGCCGAGGCTGTTTGTAACCTATTGGGTGTCAAAGAAAGCATTGAAGGAGAACCTCGACATACTCTTTTCTCCGGCTTTTATAAAAAATCTTACACGAAGCCATTGATTGCTGCTTCTCTTCTTGGCATTGCCAGCCTGATTTCTGGAATCTATGGCGGAATTTTTGGTTATCATACGGGCAAAAATCTTGTTAATGGAAACATTCAAGGATCTATTTCCACCGGAATTGTTGCGAAGACCCCTGCAATCAAGAAACCTTATCGTTCAGAATGGCAAGGGGACAACGGAGTCGTCGCTATTCCATCAAATCATCTATAAGAAAGCTAGCATCTAAAAACGTTCACAAAAATCGAGCCGATCGCCGCTTAGGCCTTCGGCTCGATTTTTTCCAAGCGCACACGCAATTCCGAAAGAATGGGATATAGCGCCGCCAGCGCTGTTTGCCTTGCTCACCCTTCGCCCCACGTCCTTCACGCCTTCTTATGCCCTGCACACAATTTCTGAACCTCGAAAAGGCAAAACAGGCTGTAAAAGCAGTCCAACGTGCGCTTTCCATAGCTCCTCTGGTTCAAAAATGTGGCAAGGCTGTGAAAGAACTCTCTTTTTTAGCCCGCTTCCGTCCAATTTTCTATTCCCAAAAGACTGAAAGCAGGTTATAGGGGAACCCCTAAACGCGCCTTTTGGTCAGACGAACGACCACTTTCCTTCCGCGTCATTCCGGCGAAGGCCGGAATCCAGACGGCAGGGCCAGTGTTCGACCTGTTTCAGCGTTGAAACACAAAATCGAACCAAAAGGACGAAAAAGATCTCGCGAAAGCGAGCCAAACAAAGAGTTAGCCTTCAGCCTTAGCACCTGAAGGTTTCGCGATGCGGAGACGTGGCCGAGAGGCTGAAGGCGACGGTTTGCTAAACCGTTATACGGCCCTAAAGCTGTATCGAGGGTTCGAATCCCTCCGTCTCCGCCAATTAACTTAGTCTTAGCCCAAAGATTAATTAGGTTCGGAGGATTAAATAGTGGTGGTTATCGAATGGATAACAGCATCCCGGCTTCTCCGCGTGCCCTTATTTTTTCTAAACTTCTCTCTTTTTTCTTTTAGATTGCCACAGATATCTCTCTTTCCGGTCCGACTGTTTTGTTTCGCTGTTGTGTTTTTTGCTTTTACCCTCGGCCCAGTCCACGCAGGTGAAGTTCGAAGAGATTTCGATACCCCTCCCCCTGCACTGGAGTCCTGTGTTGATGCTATGACATGTAATCAAAACCCAGAACATCTCGAAAGATTTGTGAACTCTTTCTATGAATGGTACGTCGCGCAAAGAGCAAAACAATTTGATTTACGAAGCAAGGCACACACGCCCGAAGAAGCCCGTCAAATCATGTCCGTTTTTGTACACAAAGAAAATCAAGAAATCAAAAAGAGTTCGACGCCCCTTTTCTTCAGGGCCTACGAAAGAAGTTTTAAAGTCCATGATGGGCAATCTCCGGCACCAAATTGCCAGGATACAGACAGTGATTTATTCACGTGTTCCTTTTCCCCCATCAAAGATTGGCTTGGCCCCGTAGAAGCACATGTGGAAAAACTTAATAGAGAGACAGTACAACTTATCGTCGATTTTCCCGAGTGTCTTACGGATGAAGGCAAAACAGGACCTCGACAAATTCGAGTTTTTCTTCAAGTTGAAGAAAAAACATGGCGATTCTCACGCGTGACTGATCAACTCGTTCTTACAAAATAATCCTATTAATAGCGGGAACCCGAGCGATAGATCGTATAGTCAGGTTTTCTACGTCTGTATCCGGGACCTCCCCACATGTCTCTTTGCCTAAAATCTGAAACCCATTGTTCTCCATTGTACATAGCCATATGTCCCGATGAGTTTCCATCTGGGTAAGGCTGAATGATGACAACGTCACCCATATTTGGGTCATAGCCTTCTATATAACCAAGGTCAGAAAGGGATCCTGAGTTATCCCATTTTGCTATGGGAACAAAACCATTCATTTCCAACCACGATCCAAAATCTTTTGCATGATCAGGACGTTTGGATAGAGTCTTCCCAAGTGTTTCTTCAACAGCGTTAGCAACATATCGCGCACAATAACCCTTGCCAAATTCGTTAGGATTTCCATTGGAAACTTGTTCTCTCTTCAACGAATCGACGGCTCTATTTAATAATTTTGTCGCTTTTCCCGTATCTAGTATTAAAGGGCCATATTCTGAGTCCAAACATTCTTCGGCATAACACCTGCAATTATAGTCGTCCCCAGGACAGGGGGAATCATTGACACTAAAAATCTCTCCATCATTCGATGCATGACTGTCACGGACCCTGTCATCTCCCTGAGTGCGCCATATGTAATATTCTACTTTCTCCCATGGCGCAGACTTAGTGCTTTCAAAGATACGAGGCGCCAAGCCTATCTTTAGATAACGTAAAAATTCTGACTTTGCGTAATTTTTGCCTCCAAGCTCCCCATAAGGGGTTTGAAAACCGGCAAAGAACTTCATACAATCTAAAAGTCGATTTATGCTATATTCTGAGGCATCCTTCTTTGAGAAAAAAGAAACAAGTGCAGATAATCCGAACAGATGAGCACTCGCGAGAAGACCGGATTCTGTAACGAGGGTAGATCGAACGCTCTCCCCGGTATATTTATCGATACCGAGCTTTCTAAACCATTTCCAAAATAGACACATTTCTTCGCGTACTATGTATTCTTGAGCAATGGGATGATTGAGGAAAGCATCAAGTGACTTCAAACCTCTTCGCCCAAGCCAAATACCACGCCATTGACTCGTTTCATCTGTTTCTATGACAGAAGGCAGATAATATCCGAGAGCATGCATCATCTTCATGTTTATCTGGTATTTGCCTATACGACCTGTACGCAGCTCGTCGTTTTGGATTTTTCGATACTGATTCTGAGGGCTCAGTCCCTGTAATTCAGAAAAATGGCCTGACGCAGATTGAGCCAACCAGAAGAGAAAGGTATCATATTGCGATGCCATGACATGACTCCGTTTCAAAAAGCTAGATCGTGGATGGGAAGGGTCGGGTTTCCAAAAATGGAAACAAAAAAAACGCCCAAAGAGCTAAGCTCAGGGCGCAACACGACGTGATCATGCCAATAACATAAAATACAACACCATACAAGAATATATTCCTATATTCAGGATATTCCATTAAACAAAAGAGGTGTTCTGATCTAAAAACAACATCTAACCTAATGATTAGTTTGTCTAGTCAAAGAATTCCTAAAGCAATTTTCATCCTAACGCCCCCACTTAACATCAGATCAACCATAACCCGCTATAATGGCCCCATCGAAAGCATAAGGAGCGATACCTTTGGGCCCGCTTCTGTCCGCAGAAAAGAAACAGGAAATCCTGATCGCCCTTGCCCACGATCCGTGCGCGACGAATGTAGCGCGGGCTGTGGGCGGGGTATCGGTGACGACCGTTTGGCGTTTGGCTCAGCAAGAGCAGATGAAATTGAAAAGGGGCTCAGCCACGGGCCGCAGAAAACGGCTCAGCACTCAAGAACGGCGGCGCATTGTTCTGGCCTTGGAGCGAAATCCAAATGCGAAAGCGGTGGCGGAAAAACTTGGTCTTGCTTCATCGACGACGGTCGCCAAACTCGCCAAACAAGCCGAAATAACATTAACCGCTGGGGAAAAGGCGCGCGGCAAGAATCATGTGAGCGATGAAACACGAGCAGCGCTAACGGCAAAGCTCAAGGAAAACCCCAATGCCAGACAAGTCGCACGTGAGCTTGGCTCGATCAGCCACGAAACCGTTCGCAAGATCGCGCAAAGCGAAGGCATCACGCTTCAACGCGGCACGCCTGTACGCAAAACCCCCGCGCCGCTTCCCTGCCCGCTCTGATAAGCTATTGTGACAAATGAAGGATCAAGGTGCCAAGCGTGTCTTCGCTGCTCTCGCCGTCTTGTTGCGGCGGGCGGTCTGTCCATTGTTCATCCGCCGGACGCGGCGCGGGGTCAGGCATGCCTTCAAGAAGATTATGAACGGGCAGACCAGATTCAGCTTCAACCATATAATCATGCCATAATTTGGCAGGCAGCGTACCGCCGGTGACTTTTTTCATCGGCTTGTTGTCGTCGTTGCCAAGCCAAACGCCTGTCACATAATTCCCGGTAAAGCCAAGGAACCACGCATCGCGGTAATCCGAGCTGGTGCCCGTTTTGCCTGCGACCGGGCGATCAAGCGCGGCGGCTTTGCCCGTGCCCCAGCTAACCACGCTCGTCATCATATCGACCAACGTCGCCACAGCATCGGGCTTGACAGTCACGGGGAGGTTCACCGGCTCGCGGCGGAAGAGCACCTTACCATCATGGCCACGGATTTCTTTGATCCCATAGGGCATCACGGCGCGTCCGCCTGTGGCCAGCGCGGCATAAACGCCTGTCATCTCTAGCGGCGTCACGGAAGCTGTGCCCAAGGCTAATGACAAATCGCGCTGCATGGGCGAAGTCACGCCAAGCGCCCTCGCCGTTTCGATAATACGCGCCGGGCCAATTTTTTGCGCGATGCGCACAGCAACCGTGTTGAGCGATTCCGCGAGCGCTTGCCGCGCCGAAACGCTGCCCTTGAACTCGTTTTCATAATTTTGCGGCGACCATTTGCCGATCTTGATCGGCGCATCATCAAACATATCGTCCGGGCGCAGGCCGTCTTCGATCGCGGCGAGATAGACGATAGGTTTGAAGGATGAGCCCGCCTGCCGTTGCGCTTGCGTCGCGCGATTGAATTGGCTCGCGGCATAATCCCGACCGCCAACCATCGCACTCACAGCCCCTTCGCGCGTCATTGAAATGAGAGCGCCTTCGGAGACATTGCGCTTCTCGCCTTCCGCAGCAAGCACACCATCCAGCTTACGCTCGGCCACGCGTTGCAGTTTCAAATCCAACGTCGTCATAATCACGATATCTTGCGGCACGTTTTCAAGAAGCGCACTGACCTGATCCACGATCCAATCGGCAAAATAATGGCCGTCGCCACCTGCGCCTGGCTTGCGGCTCGGCTTGGGATCGTTCGTCAACGAGGCTTCACGTTCGGCTTCGGTGATATAGTCAGCCTCAACCATCGCGGCCAAAACCGTTTTGGCGCGGGCCAAGGCGAGCGCCGGATTGTTCGTCGGCGCAAAACGAGATGGCGCACGCAAAAGCCCCGCCAACGTCGCACACTCACGCAAGTTCAAAGCGCTCACCGGCTTGCCAAAATACACATTGGCCGCAGCATCCACACCATAGGCCCCAGCGCCCAGATACACGCGGTTCAAATAGGCCGTTAGGATTTGATCTTTCGTATAGGTATGCTCAAGCCAGAAGGCGAGCAGCATTTCCTGCACTTTGCGACGCGTGGTACGCTCAGACGTCAAAAACAGATTTTTGGCGAGCTGCTGCGTGAGGGTCGAACCGCCCTGCACCACATGCCCGGCGCGCATGTTGTTCAAAAAGGCGCGCAGAAGGCCAAAAACATCAATGCCGAAATGGCTGTAGAACCGGCGATCTTCAATCGCCAAAATCGCATGAACAAGATCTGGCGGAACATCCTGAGCTGTCACGCGCTGGCCTTGCAGATCGCCATAGCGAGCAAAGACCGTCCCATCATCAGCCAAAAGCGTAATGGCAGGGCGACGCTCAGGCTGCGCGATTTGCCGAATATCAGGCATGTCATACGCATACCAAGCCACTACCGCGCCCACGATCACCCCACCCCAAATCGCGCAAAGCACGAACACGCGCCAAACAAGCTTAAGCGCATCGCGCAGACTTTCTTTGTCTACAAACGAAGAAACGCGCGCCATACGCTTTTTCTTTTTAGCGGCCGGACGAGAGCAGACAGGTTTTTGGGCTTTGATGGGCGGTCTGGGCATTTTGATTCTTGGGTTGCTTTCCTGCTTCTGTTTGGCAGGTGCGGCCCGCGAAATAAAGAAAAAAGCGCGGCACCTCACCCGCACCGCGCTTTCCTCCCCGTTTCTTGAAGCCTTTAGTTCACTTTGACTTCAATTTTCCTCATTTTTGCCTTTTCATCGGCCAATTTCGGTAAGCTTACCGTAAGTACGCCTTGATCGAACTTGGCTTCGATTTTGTCTTCATCAATTGTTGTCGGCAAAACGAGCTGGCGGGCAAAGCTGCCGCTTGAACGTTCGATGATGTGCCACGTGTCTTTCTTTTCATCGCGCTCGATTTTCTTCTCGCCGCGAATGGTGAGCGTGCCGTCTTGGAACGTCACTTCCACTTCCTTTTCGCTCAAGCCCGGAAGATCGGCTTTAATTTGAAACGCCTTTTCATCTTCGCTGACATCAAGCCGCAAAGCGCTTGAAGCCACAGACGCGGGAGCTAAGCCGCGCATACCGAGCATGTCGTCAAAGGCTTTGCCAAGCTCACGTTGAAACGAAGAGAACGGATCGCCAGCTTCAGCCATAGGCCGCGCGGAAAATGGGGTTAACATATGCCAGGTCATAAGAGCCTCCTTTGTTGATCATTGAACCTGAGTGAGATGTGGTGCTGCGCTGCGCCATTTAAAGGGGAAATCTTTTTCGTTAACGCCCTTGAAAACGAGCTTCTTCATCCCCATATAGAAACGCCGCCCCAGTTAAGGGACGGCGTTTTTTCTCAGCAATAAAAAGGGGCTTAGCGCGCCTTTTTCTTCATGGGGCCAATCGGCCAAACGGTTTTGCCCGCGACCTCATTGAGCACCTGTGCCAAACCGGCATACATGGCCGACAACCCGCAGACGAGGCCTTCCCAGCCCGCGATTTCCGTGATCTTTTCATTGCCCGTGGCATCGCCCATCGCCAATAAGAAGAACAGCAAGGTCAAGGTGCCGAACACAACTTGCAAGGCGCGGTTC
>Ga0209800_10003426_pt1 | contig 12621 bp, 16 predicted proteins | sample Higcelweek8metaG_FD_187174 | JGI IMG/M metagenome (GOLD analysis project Ga0209800, IMG submission 187174) | Freshwater pond sediment microbial communities from the University of Edinburgh, under environmental carbon perturbations - High... | ecosystem: Environmental > Aquatic > Freshwater >... | reverse complement strand
TATTCCAGCAGCCGCTCCTTCACGTGGTCCAGGCCGAAGTGGCGGCCGCTCAAGGTCTGCTCGACCTTGGGGAAGTCCAGGCAGTCCTCCGTGCTTTTGCTCCAGGGCAGGGCGCTCAGCCAATCAATGTAGTTGAGGCCGATGGCGTACTCGGCCACCGAGGGGTCGGTCTTGTCCAGGCGCTCCAGCTCCTTGGACACGATGGCGGCCACAGGTTCCGGCAGGCCCGCCGCGCGCACTTGGCCGCGCAGTTCGTCGAGCCCCTTGGCCGGACCCGTGGCGGCCTCTTCCTCGGTCTTGCGGAAAAAAATCATGTCAGCTCCTTATCCACGCCTTGAAACGGCGGGTTCTCTCGCCAGTTACGCCCTGCTTACCCCCGCTTTTCCCCTTGTGTCAAAGCGCTCGGGCAGATGCCTGTTGTCTCGCCAAAAGTGCTGTGTTGCATATCGCAACATAATGACCTTGCGGGTGTTGCACAGATAATATCCTTAAAAATTAGTGTATTAATAAAATTTGCTCCACTATGTGTTGCGATATGCAACGTCATGGCGAAGGCGCATTTGATTGCCATTGTACGAATACTGTTTTGTTTCAGTTGGTTGTAAATATTCCGGCGCGCGGCACGTCCCTTGAAAAGCACAGCACAATTGAAACGCCAACCCGGAGACCGCCATGAACAGCCTTCGTGACACGATGCAAAACGCTTTCGCCGCTGTCGCCTTTGCCGAACGCAATCTGCAGCAGGAAGCCCGCGAATTCCTGGGCGAGGGCGCGCAGCCCCGCACCCAGGCCGGCAGCGCCCGGCCCGACTCTGCCAAGGGCAAGCGCCAGCGTCCCAGCCTCAAGGCCTAAGTCCAACAGCTCGGAGCCTCGCCATGACCAAGCCCGCAAACAAGACCCGCGAAGCGAACAAGCCGCCCAAGGCGCAGCCGGGAATTTCCCTGCGCCTACGCGGCGGCTGGCGCGAAGCCATGGAGACATACGGCGAGGCCGTCTCCATGGCCGAGGCGGGCGAGGGCGAACTGGCGCGCGAGATTCTGGGCGAATTCTATGCCGAGCACCGCAAGATTCTGGTCCTGGCCGAGGCCGACGGCGTGCCCGAAGCCATGGCCGCGTACAGCGTGAACCTGGCCGAGCGCCTTGGCTTTGATCTGGTGCTTTTGAGCGTGCAGACGCGCACCCGCGGCGTGGGCGATTTTGAGACCAGGGCCGCGGCCGGAGCAGCCGCTCTGTTCAATGAGGCGGCCAAGCGCGGTGTCTCCTGCGCGCACATCCTGCGCCAGGGCGACCGCGACGAGGTGCTCTCCGCCGTCAGCGTGGAGCTGCGGCGCGTGGAGTTCGTCATCACCCGCAGGCCCGAGGTGGAACGCCGCCAGGCCGCGCTCATGGTGCCGGAGTTTTCCCTCAAGTGCTGAACCGCCCCCTCGGCGGCGCAATGTGGTTCGAACCGGCGGCGGAGCCGTCAATACATACGGAAGAACGGAGGACGAAATGGCTCATGACTTGACGAAGAAGCAGGCTCTGGTGCGGATGGTCGGTTTTGGAATCGCCAGCGCCGCGGTTTACGGAGCGGCGTTCCTGCACGCCAACGCCTTCACCGAGCTGTGCTCGCGTGGCGGAGTCTACGCCGCCATGCCCATAGCGACGGTGTTCCTTGTTTCCTACGTGCATGGCGGCTTCGCATCCAACCTCTGGACCGCGCTTGGCATCACCGCCAAGAGCCCGGCCAAGACCGTGCAGGCCACCCAGACCAAGCGCCCAGAAGTGCGCGCCACCTTAAACGCCTAAGCGCGCCAAAGTAAGGAGACTTGATCATGGACCTCGCTCTCGACAGCCTGAAATTCATCGACCTGACCACGTCCTCCATCATTTTCCTGTTCATCGTCGGCTTCATCGGCGGACTGGTGAGCGGCTTCATCGGCTCCGGCGGCGCCTTCGTGCTCACCCCCGGCATGATGAGCCTGGGCGTGCCCGGCACCGTGGCCGTGGCCAGCAACATGTGCCACAAGTTCCCCAAGGCCCTGGTGGGCGCCATCAAGCGTTTCCGCTACGGCCAGGTCGACATCAAGCTCGGCCTCGTCATGGCCGCCAGCGCCGGCATCGGCGTGCAGGTGGGCATCAAGATCCAGAACATGATCCTCGCGGCCTGGGGCCAGGCCGGCTCCAACCTGTACGTCAGCGTGTCCTTCGTGGCCGTGCTCGTCATCGTCGGCAGCTACGTGTTCTACGACGCCATGAAGTCCCGTAACGGCTCCGGCAAGGACGAGACGCCCGCCCTGGCGCTGAAGCTGCAGAAGATCAACCTCTGGCCCATGATCCACTTCAAGACGGCCAACGTGCGCATCTCCCTGTGGTTCACCATTCCCGTCGGCTTCGCCACCGGCATGCTGGCCGCCACCATCGCCGTGGGCGGATTCATCGGCGTGCCCGGCATGATCTATGTCATGGGCGTCGGCGGTCTTGTCTCCTCCGCCTCCGAGCTGGTCATCGCCTTCGCCATGGGCCTGGGCGGCACCATCAACTGGGCCATGCACGGCATGGTCGACATCCGCCTCACCCTCATCATCCTCGCGGGCTCGCTTCTTGGCGTGCAGCTGGGCGCCATCGGCACCACCCTGGTGCGCGAGGTCATGATCAAGATCGTCATGGGCTCCATCATGCTCATCGTGGCCGTGAGCCGCGCCCTGGCCATGCCCAAGTACTTGGCCCAGCTGGGCCTCATGGACATCAGCCCGGACGCGGTGGCCATCATGGACAAGACGAGCTTCGTCATCATGTGCGCCGCCCTCGCTTTGGGCGCGGTGATCATCCTGGGGGCCATGTTCAAGGCCCGCAAGGCCATGGCCCGGCAGGCTGCCCAGGAGGCCTACGGCCAGGCTTAACTCCGGCCTTCTCTCAACCTTGCGGCCCGCGTCGCGTCCCTTGGGGGCGGCGCGGGCCTTTTGCGTCGCTTCGCCTCGGCTTCATGCTGTGGATCTGGACTGCCCCCCCTCGACGAAGCCACGGCGATGTGGCATGAAATGGCAGCGGCGGGGATGGCCCCGTGCGGGTGCCCGAATGGGCCCAACGACAGAAAAGGAGCGCGCGCATGGGCGAGGTCATCAAGGTTCTGGTGGTGGATGACGAGGAACGTTTCCGCAATACCTTGGGCAAGCTGCTCACCGCTCAGGGCATGACCGTGACCACCGCGGACGGCGGCGCCGCGGCCCTGGAGATTTTGAAGCGCGACCCCCACGACATTGTGCTGCTGGACGTGAAGATGCCCGGCATGAGCGGCCAGGAGACCCTGCCGGAGATCAAGAAGATCGACCCGGACATCGAGGTCATCATCCTCACCGGCCACGCCTCGGTGGACATCGCCGCGGAGATGATGGCCCACGGCGGCTCGGACTACCTGCTCAAGCCCTATCCCATGGACGAGCTTCTGGGCATCATCCACATCGCCTTCGACCGCCGCAAAACGGCCAAGGGACAGTAGGCCGGACATGCGCATCATCCGCGTACGCCACAACAACCGTTCCTTCTACGCGGCCATTACAAGCCCCGAGACGGTGCGTTGCCTGAACCTGGAAGAGAATTTCCCGGACGACATCCCCCTGGCCGAGGTGGAGCTTTTGCCCTTGGTGCGGCCCAGCAAGGTCGTGTGCGTGGGGCTCAATTATCACGACCACGCCCGCGAACTGGGCTTGGCCACGCCGGATGAGCCCATCCTCTTCCTCAAGCCGCCTTCTTCGGTCATCGGCCCCGGCGACGCCATCGTGCTGCCCGCCTGCTCGCAGCGCGTGGACTATGAGGCCGAGCTGGCCCTGGTGATGGGCAAGGCCGCCCGGTTTGTGAGCGAGGCCGAGGCCATGCGCCACGTGTTCGGCTTCTCCTGCGCCAACGACGTCACCGCGCGGGACTTGCAGAGAAAGGATGGCCAGTGGACGCGGGCCAAGAGCTTCGACACCTTTTGCCCGGTCGGCCCATGGATAGAGACCCAGGTGGACGATGTGCGCGGCCTCGGGCTGCGCACCCTGGTCAATGGCGAGGTGCGCCAGCAGGGCAGCACGGCGGAGATGATCTTTTCTCCCGCCATGCTGGTGAGCTTCATTTCGCGGGTCATGACCCTTCTGCCCGGCGACGTGATCCTGACCGGAACCCCGGCGGGCATCGGACCCATCTCGGATGGCGACGAGGTCACCGTCGAGATCGACCAGGTGGGATTTTTGACCAACGCCGTGGTGAGCGAAGGCCCGGCAGACCCGGCGGCGGTGCAGTAGAAAATTGCCTTTTGTTTTCGCGTAGCGCTACCGCCGCAGGGGCGGGCGCTCTTTTGCGCGCGCAATTTCCCCTTGCCAAGCGCGCGCGTTCGACGTAGAAGCTTCCGTTTCACAAATCACACGCTTTGGCTTTTCACTGGGTGTCCCGGACGTTCCGGGAGACGACCAAGCGCCAAGGCGGAGGAAAAACCCAGGAGGATTTATGGCTTACGTTACCATGAAGCAGATGCTGGAGACCGGCGTCCATTTCGGTCACCAGACCCGCCGTTGGAACCCCAAGATGCGCACCTACATTTTTGGCGCGCGCAACGGCATTCATATCATCGACCTGCAGCAGACCGTGAAGCTGTTCCAGAAGGCCCACGACTTCATCGTCGAGACCGTGGCCCAGGGCGGCAAGGTGCTCTTCATCGGCACCAAGCGTCAGGCGCAGGAGGCCATCAAGGCCGAAGTGGAGCGCTGCGGCATGCATTGCGTGACCCAGCGTTGGATGGGCGGCACGCTCACCAACTTCCAGACCATCAAAAAGAGCATCGACCGTCTGAAGAACCTGGAATCCATGTTCGCCGACGGCTCCATCAACAAGTTTCCCAAGAAGGAAGTTGTCCAGCTCGCCCGTGAAGTCGAGAAGCTGAACGACGCCTTGGGCGGCATCAAGGACATGAACGGCGCCCCGGCCGTGGCCTTCATCATCGACCCCAACCGCGAGCATATCGCCGTGCAGGAATGCCGCAAGCTGGGCATCCCGGTCGTGGCCGTCGTGGACACCAACTGCGACCCGGACGAGATCGACTACGTCATCCCCGGCAACGATGACGCCATCCGCGCCATCAAGCTGTTCGCCACCCACATCGCCGACGCCTGCATCGAGGGCGCTGCGGCCTTGAAGGAAAATACCCCCGGCGGCGCCAAGAACGCCCCGGCCAAGGAAACCGAAGTTGACGCGGCCGCCGAGAAAGCCGCCGCCGAGGAGGAGTAAGCCATGGCTGAGATCAGCGCCCAAGCGGTGAAGGTCCTGCGCGAGAAAACCGGCGCGGGCATGATGGACTGCAAGAAAGCTTTGGTCGAGTGCAGCGGCAGCGAAGAGAAGGCCATCGCCTATCTTCGCGAGAAGGGCCTCGCCAAGGCCGCCAAGAAGGCCGGACGCGCCACCAGCCAGGGCGTCATCGGCTCCTACATCCACTCGAACGGCAAGATCGGCGTCATGGTCGAGCTGAAGTGCGAGACCGACTTCGTGGCCAAGAACGAGAAGTTCAAGGAGTTCGCCCGCGACCTGGCCATGCAGATCGCCGCCGCGTGCCCCATTTGCGTTTGCCCCGACCAGGTGCCGCAGGATCTGCTCGCCAAGGAGCGCGAGATTTTCAAGCATCAGGCCATGCAGGAAGGCAAGCCCGAAGCCATCGCCGAGAAGATCGTCGAAGGCCGCGTGAACAAGTACTACTCTGAAGTGTGCCTGCTCGAGCAGCCCTTCATCAAGGACGACAAGAAGAAGATTAAGGACCTGCTGAACGAGCTCATCGCGGTTCTCGGAGAGAACATGCAGATCGGGCGGTTCGACCGCATGGTTCTGGGCGAGGACGCCGAAGCGGACGCCACCGAGGAATAAGAAAAAATACGGGCCGCAAGGCCCGTTTTTTTTGAAACCGCAAATAACGCCGGAAACACACCGCCGCCGGACAGCGCGCGCAACCAGAGAGGAGGAACATGGACAAGCTGCACTATTCACGGGTACTCCTCAAACTCTCCGGCGAGGCGCTCGCCGGCGAACAGAAGTTCGGCATCGAGCCCAAGGCCATCGGCACCTTCTGCCGCGAGATAGCGGACGTGGCCAAGCGCGGCGTGCAGATCGCGCTGGTCATCGGCGGCGGCAACATCTTCCGGGGCATGGCCGCAAGCGAGCAGGGCATGGATCGCGCCCAGGGCGACTACATGGGCATGCTGGCGACCGTCATGAACGCGCTGGCCGTGCAGGACGCCCTTGAGAAGCTTGGCTGCGACACCCGCGTCATGACCGCCTTCACCATGAAGGAAGTGGCCGAGCCGTATATCCGCCGCCGGGCCGTGCGCCACCTGGAAAAGGGCCGCGTGGTTATCTGCGCGGCGGGAACCGGCAACCCGTACTTCACCACGGACACCGCCGCCGCCCTGCGCGCCATGGAGCTCAAGTGCGAGGCCATCTTGAAGGCCACCAAGGTGGACGGCGTGTACGACAAGGACCCGAAGAAGTTTCCGGATGCCGTGCGCTTCGACACCGTGACCTACATGGAGACTCTGGAGAAGCGCCTGGGCGTCATGGACGCCACGGCCATCTCTTTGGCGCGCGACAACAACGTGCCCATCATCGTGTTCAATCTGTTCAAGGAAGGCAATATCCGCCGGGTCATCCAGGGCGAAAGGCTCGGCACCATCGTTGAAGGGGGGAACTAGACATGCATGCAGTTATCGACGACGGCAAGAAACGCATGACCGGCGCTCTCTCGAGCCTGAGCAAGGAATTCTCGCGGCTGCGCACCGGCCGGGCCTCGGTGACCCTCATCGAGCCCATCATGGCCGACTACTACGGCAACCCCACGCCCGTGGGGCAGATCGCCTCGCTTTCCGTGCCGGATGCCCGCACCATCACCATCCAGCCCTGGGACAAGGCCGCCTTCAGCGCCATTGAGAAGGCCATCCAGAAGTCCGATCTGGGGCTCAATCCCGTGAACGACGGCAAGCTCATCCGCATCAGCATTCCGCCCCTCACCGAGGAGCGCCGCAAGGATCTGGTGAAGATGGCCAAGAAGTTCACGGAGGACTCCAAGGTCGCCGTGCGCAATGTGCGCCGCGATCTGAACGAGGACCTGAAGAAGCTTTTGAAGGACAAGACCATCACCGAGGACGAGCAGCACAAGCTCACCGACGAGGTGCAGAAGCTCACCGACGAGACCATCAAGAAGTGCGACCAGGCCTTAGCCGCCAAAGAAAAAGAGATTCTGGAACTGTAATTCATGGCCGAAGTCTCCGGCGCTCCGGCGCACATCGCCATCATTATGGATGGCAACGGCCGCTGGGCCACCCGCAGGGGGCTCTCGCGCAGCGAGGGCCACCGCGCGGGAACGCGCACGGCCAAGGCCATTGTCACGCGCTGCCGCGAGCTCGGCGTGCGCCATCTCACGCTCTACACCTTTTCGCGGGAGAACTGGTCGCGTCCCAAGGACGAGATCGGCCTCATCTTCGATTTGCTGGTGGAGTACATGCGCGGCGAGCTGCAGAACCTGCTCGACCAGGACATCCGCCTGAAGGTTCTGGGCGAGCTGGACGGACTGCCCTTTGTGGCCCGGCAGGCCCTTGGCCTCGTCATGGACAAGACGGCCCACTGCCGCAGCATGACGCTCAATCTGGCGCTCAACTACTCCGGGCGCGAGGAGATTTTGCGGGCCTGCCGCAGCCTCGCGGCCAAAGGGATGGGGCCGGAGGGGATCACCGAGGAAGCCTTTTCCGCCGAGCTGTACACGGCGGGCCAGCCCGATCCAGATCTCATCATCCGCACCAGCGGGGAACTTCGGCTTTCCAACTATCTGCTCTTTCAGGCCGCCTACGCCGAATTTTACTTCACCGACACCCTCTGGCCGGACTTCGGCGCGGCGGAGCTGGAGCGCGCCCTGGACGATTACCAGAGTCGGCAGCGCCGCTTCGGCAAAACCGGCGCCCAGATTTCCGACTAGCCCGCCCGAAGCACTTCGCCTGCTCCCTTGTCCTCCTTCTTGCCTTTCTCGGCGAAGCGTGGTTGTCTCCGCCAAACACAGGAGTTCGCATGCGCCATTTGACTGCAGCCTTTGCGTTGACCCTTTGCGTCGTTGCCGCCAGTCCTTGTCTTGCGGCCCAGTCCGCACCGGCAGGCGAGGCCGTGGACGCCGTTCCGGCCGATGCGCCGCGCCAGGCCGATGTGCTGGAGTACATCCGGCTCTTCGGCTACAGGCAAATGCTCAAGGTGAGCGCGGAGCGGCAGCTGGACGTGGTCATTGAACTGGTGCGCCAGTCCCACCAGGACGTCGCTCCCGGTGTGCTGGACCTCATCCACAATGAGCTGCAGACAGAGCTGGAAGCCGCGACGGAAGCGGCCGTGCTGGAGATGGTGCCGGTGTTCCAGCGCCACCTGACGCGTGATGATGTGGCCTACCTCCTCGGCGTTGGACGCGATCCGCGCATGCAGAAGGTGGTGGCCTTGCAGCCGCAGATCGGGGAAGATATGGAAGCCGTGGGCGAACGCTTGGCCGAGGACATCACGACCAAGGCCGCGCCAAGGATTGAGGAACGTTTGAAGAAGCTTGAGAGCGGGCAGCGGCTTTAGCCCCTGGCCCGGAATCCATAAACGAAAAGGACCTGAAATGTTTGTGAGAATTCTTTGCGGCGTGTTGCTGTCCGTGTTGTTGTGCTCCAATGCCTTTGCCGCGAACCTGAGCTTGGAAAATCGTCAGGAGGCTCTTCGGCTTATTGAGGCCATGGGCGGCAAGGACCTGATTCTGCAGTATGTCCGCCAGAACATCGGCCTGGTGAAGAAATTCCGCCCGGACATTCCCGCCAACAAGATGCCCCTGGTGGAGCGGGAGATATCGAGCGCGGTGACGGAGAAGATCGTCGCCCCCGGCGGATTGGCCGAGCAGCTTCTGCCCGTGTTCGCCAAGCACTTCACCCAGAAGGAATTGCGCGATCTGACCGCCTTCTATGAATCACCCTTGGGGCAAAAGGCCGTGGCCGTTATGCCCGCGACCATGCGCGAGGCCAAGGAAGTGGCCCAGCGCATGGCCATTGGCATGATACCGGAGCTGAACCAGCGCGTGAACGACGCCTTGAAGCGCGACGCCCAGGCTCATGCAAGCCAGCCGCAGGCCGGGCAGACCGTGCAGTAAGCGCGTCAGGCCGCGCAAAGGGCGGTGTAGCGCCTATTGCGCCCAAGTAACTTGCCCTGACTGAAGAGCGTTATCTGCTCGTGCTTTCTTCATAAGATGGGGTGGCGCGGCGTTGGAGCTGGGGCTGCCGGAAGCGTTTGGTCCTCAGTGCGAGGGAGCTTGCCCCGCTGCCGAGCCTGCGGGGGGCAATGCGCACTAGGGTGCCGAGCGCCGTTTCCTGATCACAGAAGCCCGGCGTCCTGAAAGCTGAAGTGCCCCGCCTCGGCCACGATGAGGTGGTCGAGCACCCGCAGGCCGAGCTCCTTGGCCGAGTGGGCGATGCGCCGGGTGAGATCGCGGTCTTGGATGGAGGGCGAGGGATCGCCGCCGGGGTGATTGTGGGCCAGGATGAGCCCCGAGGCTTGATGCTTCAGGGCCAAGGCCAGCACCTCGCGCGGGTACACGGGCGTCTCGTCCACGGTGCCTTTGCCCACGCGCTCCCAGGCCATGAGCCGGTTTTTGTTGTCCACCAGTGCCACCCAGAATTCCTCCACGGCCAAGTGCCCTATGCGTGCCCGGGCCGCCTCGGCCACCACTTCCGGTCCTGAAAAAATCTGCTTCTCGCGCACCGGGGCCTCGCCCAGCCGGGCGTAGACCTCGGCCAAAAGCGCCCAGTGTCCGGCCAGGCTTTCGCCAAAGCCGTTCACTTCGGTGAGGGATTCCGGTCTTGCCGTGAGCACGCCGCGCAGGCTGCCAAAGCGCGCCACAAGCTCCTTGGCCAGCGGCTTGGTGTCGCGCCGGGGCAGCACCTGGCCCAGCAGCAGTTCGATGAGCTCATAGTCCGCCAGGGCCTTGGGCTCGCTGAGCAGCTTTTCGCGCAGGCGCTGGCGGTGGCCCAGGTAGTGCGGGGCAGAGGCTTCCGCGGCCTTGCCGGCGGCGGGGTGCGGCTTTCGGGCCGGGCTCATGCGGAGCGTCCACCAGTCGCGGGCTGCTGCTGGAACAGGGTGGAAAGCTGCGCCACATAGGATTCCAGCGTGTCGTCCGGGCGGCGCGTTCCGCTGATGACGCCGAGGTTCGCGTCGAGGGTCAGCTCGATGATGCGCGCTATGCCGACGCGGCCCAGCTGCTTGGACATGCGTGCCAGGGCCGGCTTGTCGCGAGGATTCATGCGCACCTTGTGCTCCTCGCCTTCATTCAGCATCCACATCTGCCGGGCCTGCCACGCCACGTAGCCCAGGAGCTGGAACAGAATCTTGTCGCCGCTGGGGCGGAGCTGGTCGTCCAGCACGCGCGCCCAAACATCGCGCACGGCGGCGGGATTGCTTTCCGGCTTGGCGGCCAGGCCTTTCATGAAGTCGAAGAAATCCATGTCGCCATGGGGGGCGATGAGTTCCGCCATGTCGGCGGTGATGCGCTTTTCGTCGCCAGCGGCAAGCTCCAGCTTGTCCAGCTCAAGCCCGGCGGCCAAGCCGTCGTGGGGCAGGGCGTCCAAAAGAGCGCGCTTGGCCGGGCCGTCCAGCTCAAGGCCCTTGTCCTTGGCCCAGGCCTCCAGAAACTTGGGAAGCGTGGATTCCGTGAGGCCAGGCGACTGCCAGAGCCAGGCGTTTTCCTCCGCCTTTTGCCACAGCCCGCGCTTGGTGAGAAAAACGGGGACCGGCGCCTTGCCGTCCTTCCAGCGGCCCTCAAGGCAGAACACCGGCAGGACAGTGGAGGCTTGAAGCTTCAACCCTTCGTCCAGGCGGTCCCAGACCTCGGCCTTGAGCATTTCCGCCCGGCGCAGCACCAGAACCGTGGGGGTGGAGAAAAGATTTTGCGTGGTGAGTTCGGGCCAGAAGCCCTGCGGGAAGGGTTCGTCGTCGCCCCAGAAAACTTTGCGGGCGACAGTGTCCGCAGCGGCCATGCCGGAGGCGATCTTGGTCACCTGCCTGCGCAGCAGCTCGGCGTCCGGGCAGATGAGGAAGCGGTGGCCTCTGCGGCTGGTGTGGCCGGTGCTCGGTGTGGGGCGGGCCGGTGCCGAAGCCATTGCGGGCTCCTAGTAGTTTTGGGTCATGAGGTCGGCCATGCGGCGCACCGCCAAGTCGGTGATGCGCTGGTCCGCGCCGTCGGCGTCTCCCGGATAGTAGGATTCCGTCTGGCCCTGCTCGCCGGAGTCCCAGATGACAGAGCCGTCCGTGGCGCGCGTTACGCGGAAGGAGAAGGTCATGCTCGTGGTCAGCTTGATCGACTGGTCCTGCTGACCGGAGATGGCGGTTTCCCGCGCGTATTTTTTGATGACGATGGTGAGCAGGCTGGTGGCCTTAGCCTTCTCAGTCCAGGTGACGAGCCTGCGCCGGTTGAATTCGTCGCGGACGAGGGAGCGTAGCCTGGGTTCAAGCCAGGCTTCGGTGCTGGGGTTGTCCACGCGCACCAGCGTCATCTGGCGGAACTCCGGCGCAAGGCGCGAGGACGCGTCCTCGGAGTCCCCAGAGGCCATGCCCGTGAAGGTGTAGCCGCAGCCGCACAGGAACAATGCCAGGGCCGTCAAAAGGGCCAGATTCAAGGCGAGCCTGCGCATGACGATTTCCCCTCCCTCTGTAATGGCTATCCGGCCACGACGTTGACGAGCTTGCCCGGCACCACGATGAGCTTCTTGATGCTCTTGCCTTCCAGGTGCTTGACCACGTTTTCGTGGGTCATGGCGAATTCGCTGATTTCGTCTTTGCTGGCAAGGGCTGGGACCATGAGCTTGCCGCGCACCTTGCCGTTCACCTGCACCACCAGCTCGATCTCGTCCTTCACCAGGGCGGATTCGTCGTAGCCGGGCCAGGGCATGGCGGCCAGCTGGCCCTTGTGGCCCATGTGGGCCCAGAGCTCCTCGCAAATATGCGGAGCCACGGGCGAAAGCAGGGTGAGCACCGTGGACATGGCCGAAGACAGGGCCGCCGCGCCGCCCGGAGCGTTTTTCAGCGCGTCCTTCTGGGCGTACATTTCATTCACCAGCTCCATCAGCGCGGCGATGACCGTGTTGAACTGGAACTTGTTCTCCATGTCGCGGGAAACCTTGCGGACCGTGTCGTGCTCCTTGCGGCGCAGCTCCTTGGCAGGGCCGGCAAGCTCGCCGCCCTTGGTCAGCTCGGAGACGGCTGCGGCGGGGCCGACGGGCAAAAGCGCTCCGGCCTCGTCCAGTTCTTCCGCCAAGCGCCAAATGCGGTTCAGGAAGCGGAACGCGCCCTCAATGCCGGCATCGCTCCATTCCAGGTCCTTTTCCGGCGGGGAGGCGAAGAGGATGAACAGCCGCGTGGCATCGGCGCCGTATTTGCCGATCATGGAGTTGGGGTCCACCACGTTGCCCTTGCTCTTGCTCATCTTGGCGCCGTCTTTGAGCACCATGCCCTGGGTGAGCAGGTTCTGGAAGGGCTCGGCGAGCTCGGTGTAGCCCAGGTCGCGCAGAAGCTTCACGTAGAAGCGCGAGTAAAGCAGGTGCAGAATGGCGTGCTCGATGCCGCCGATGT
>Ga0209800_10003424_pt1 | contig 12631 bp, 11 predicted proteins | sample Higcelweek8metaG_FD_187174 | JGI IMG/M metagenome (GOLD analysis project Ga0209800, IMG submission 187174) | Freshwater pond sediment microbial communities from the University of Edinburgh, under environmental carbon perturbations - High... | ecosystem: Environmental > Aquatic > Freshwater >... | reverse complement strand
CGGATTTTACACATCGCTTCCAAACGCTGATCAGCAGAGCTTCTACAACATTTTTATCAGCCTCACCGCCGATAAATTCATTTTCATTTTCAGCTTTTTGTTTGGTTATGGTATTTATATGCAGTACCAGAAATTTCTGGACAACAACAAGCCTTTTGGTGGCTTTTTCGCGCGCCGGATGCTGGTTTTAGCGATGTTCGGGATGCTGCATGTTGTTGTATTATGGGCCGGCGATATTCTGTTGCCCTATGCCATCGCGGGTTTCATCGTTTTTCTGTTGCGGAAAATTCCGGCCGGATTTCAATTTGCAATCGGAATGTTTTTTTATCTGTTCACGGTGCTGTATATGTCAGCCGGTGTCTGGTTCACGCTCCCCGACTCCATGTCGTCGACCTGCACCGAATGTCTTGAGCAGGCAAAGATGGTGTTTCAGAACGGAAGTTATTTCGATATTCTGCAATTGCGTTTGCAGGAATATTTTGCGTTTCGCAACATCAATCTGTTTTATTATCTTCCGAAAATCCTTGGTATCACTTTGATGGGCTTTGCTGCTTCGCGTTTTCGTCTGCACGAAAAAATTGAGAAAAAACGTCTTTTCTGGGCTGCCATGTGGTTGATTGTTGCCGGTATTGCTGCGTTATTATATTTTAATTACGAATCGTTTGTTGTTGAAGATTGTCTTTATGCCGGCGCCCTGTACATGGGCGGCTACGAGCTGATGAACTTTTTTGTAGCAGGAACTTATATTCTCACCTTGCTGTTTTTGTCATCGTTTCGCATTGTCAACAACATATTGAAGCCGCTTGCCGACATGGGGCGTATGTCGCTGACCAATTATCTGCTGCAATCGGTTCTGCTCGGATTTGTTTTCTACGGCTGGGGGCTGTGTTATTTTGGAATGACCGATGTAAAAACCGTCATTTTAATTGCGCTGGTTGTGTTTCTGACAGAAATCCTCTTCAGTCATTTGTGGTTTCAGAAATTCAATATCGGGCCACTGGAGCGCATTTGGCGCAGACTGTCGTATGGTAAACGGAAATAGCTGTCAGCTATCAGCTTCGCTAGTCTTGTTATAAACAGTGAGCAATGAACTGTGAGCAGTGAGCTTTGCTGCGACCTGCCACAATGCCTTTATGATCGCGATTCAACTTTATAAACTTAGTGACTCGCGAAGCGCTGCACGTCTGGCATTTCCCCGACATTTTAGCGTCAGTTTGCAGAGGTTGAGAAATAGCTTTGCTGACGTGGAATCGTCGGGGAGCTAGCTGCTTGCACCCAACAGCCTGTCCGCCAGCTGGCGGAATTCCGGGACCGCTCCCATTCACAAATCAATCGGTCGGACGCCAAAATGTTGGGTGCATTGTGCCTCCGCCACAGCGGATCAGCTTTCAGCCGTCAGCGATCAGCTGTCAGCTTCTTGCAAATCCGCGCCAATGAAGTGACTCGCGCAGCTCAGCCCTTTCGCCCCGACTCTTCCAGGACACTCCGTGACTCTGGAAGGTCGGATGCAGCGTTGAGCGGCTGCCCTTTCCCCGACATTTTAGCGTCAGTATGCAAAGGTTGAGAAACAGCTTACTGACCTGGAATCGTCGGGGAAATGGCTACCAGCACCCAACGATTCCGGGACCGCTCCCATTCGCAAATCACAGTCAGACGGACGCCAAAATGTTGGGTGCACTGTGCGTTGCGCATTGTGCGTTGTGCTTTGTGCTTTGTGCTTTTATTATATTTGCAAAAACAATTCATCATGACCTTCCCCATCTGCATCGGCGGCGAATTTTGCGAGACCGCACAAACACTCGATGTAACCTGCTCCTTCGACGGTTCATTGGTTGGTACAACTTTTCTGGCAGGAAAAGCTGAACTCGAAAAAGCCATCACCATGGCCGAAGAAGTCCGGACAGAAATGAAAGAAATGCCGTCGTGGAAAAAGTACGACATACTGATGAAAAGCGCTTCAGTACTGCGTTTACATAAAGAGGAAATGGCGGAAATTATTGCAGGCGAAGCGGCAAAGCCCTTGAAGCTGGCTCTGGGAGAGGTCGATCGCGCCATACAGACTTTTGAAGTCGCCGCCGAAGATAGCCGCCGCGTGGCCGGTGAATTTATGAAAATCGACTGGACGCAGGCAAGTAGCGGCAAAGAAGCCATTGTAAAATATTTTCCGGCAGGCATAATATCAGGAATCAGCCCGTTTAATTTTCCGCTAAACTTAGCCATACACAAGATTGCGCCTGCCATTGCAGCAGGTTGTCCCATCATTCTAAAACCATCTCGCAATACACCGCTATCCATGTTGTATATGGCGCAACTGATGTATGAGAGCGGACTTCCGAAAGGTGCGCTGTCGGTGTTACCGCTTGACCGCGAATGCGGAAATCAGATGGTGACTGATCCACGCTTTGCTGTACTTACATTTACGGGCTCGCCCGAAGTAGGCTGGAAAATGAAAACCGATGCCGGCAAGAAAAAAGTAGTACTCGAACTGGGCGGCAATGCCGGCGTTGTGATTGACAAAAGCGCCGATCTGAGTATTGCTGTGCCCAAAGTTCTTGCAGGCGCATTCGCCTATGCAGGACAGGTATGCATTCACACACAGCGCATTTTTGTGCATGAAGAAATTTTTGATGCATTTGCCAAAGCCTTTGCCGAAGCGACTTCGAAACTCAGGATGGGCTCGCCGTTTGCGGCCGACACCGATATTTCGTCCATGATTGACGAAGCCAATGCTATCCGCGTGGAGAGCTGGGTACAGGATGCCGTGAAAGACGGTGCGAAAATTCTGTGTGGCGGAAAGCGCACGGGCGCTGCGTTTGAGCCAACTGTGCTTATTGACACCAAGCCGGAAATGAATGTATGCTGCATGGAAATTTTTGGACCGGTGGTCACGCTCGAAAAATTCAGCGATTACCAACAGGCGATACAGCAAGTGAATGACTCGCGCTTCGGGCTCCAGGCGGGCGTTTTCACCGATTCGCTCGATCATATAAAATATACTTTCAACACGTTGGATGTGGGCGGTGTGATCATCAACGATGTGCCGACATTCCGCGTCGATCACGCGCCCTATGGCGGCATCAAGGACAGTGGCCTCGGCCGCGAAGGTGTAAAGTATGCGATGATGGATTATATGGAGATGAAAATATTGGTGTATTGACAACAATAATGTAAATTTTGTATTTTTGTTTTCCTAATCAAAACCCTTATTCGGAATAATCGTCGGCCATTTTTTAATATTGAAGACGGATTTGATTAATTGAAAAGAAAAACAAATTCAGAAAAAAAAGTCAAATGAAATCAAGCATCAGGTTCTCTTTAGCAGTTGTCATTTCGCTGGTTATCACGGTGTTTAACTTGCCTGTAGGAGTATTTGCATTTGGCATTACAAAAGGGGTGCTGGTCAATGCTTCATTCTTGTTTGCCAGTCTCACAATCCTTTTAAGCACATAAATGCTCCCAAAAGGAAAGCCTGCAAAGGATTTAAAGCCACTTTTCGGTATAATTAACCTGCTTATTCTGCTGGTAATCATTTTTGCAGCTTTTGCATTCTCTAACAATCCTTTTGCTCATAGACTTGCAATTATCTGTATTTTGCTTGCGACGTATAATTTTGTTTTTCTGGTTTCGACTAAATGTTGGGGATCAACATTTAACTTTCCTGCAGGAAAAACACTGTCCATCATTAATCTGATTCTTTTTTTATTTTCGTTTTTTTATTTCTTTTCTTTAATAAAGAGGGACATAAACCAGATGGATTCAGAAACTTTGAGTGTCACACTAATCTTTCATTTTATTTTTATCATGAATAATCTGTATGCTGTAACAATACTGAAAAATGTTGATGCACTACAAAAAAATAATACATCTGCCTCTTCGAATAAGTGATGAACGGCCGTGAAGGCGTAAAATATGCGATGATGGATTATATGGAGATGAAGATATTGGTGTATTGAAATACAACTCAAAAACATTGACTTTCATGAAATCAAATACCGTTGCAACACAAAATCAGGGAATCGCCAACAGGATTTTCTCAATCCGTGGAGTTCAGGTAATGCTGGATGAAGATTTGGCCGAATTATACGGTGTAGAGGTCAGGGTGCTGAACCAGGCGGTTAAAAGGAATATGATGCGGTTTCCTCCAGAGTTTACGTTTCAGCTGACCCGTGAAGAATGGACATCATTAAGATCACAAAATGTGATCTTACAGGATGCTTTTATAAGATCACAAAATGTGATCATAGAAAAGAAAATCGGAAAACACAGGAAATATCTTCCTTATGCATATACCGAGCAGGGTGTGGCAATGCTATCATCTGTACTTCGAAGCGATACAGCTGTAAAAGTCAGTATCAGAATTATGCAGGCATTTGTTGAAATGCGAAAGTTTGTTTCCGATAATTTGTTAGTTTCCCAGCGTTTAGACAAAGTTGAGAGAAAGCAATTGGAAACTGATGAAAAATTCGAGAAAGTTTTCAATGCTCTTCAAAATAATCAGCCTTCGCCAGAAAAAGGGATATTTTTTGAAGGTCAGATTTTTGATGCCTACAAATTCATCTCAGATATAATTCGTAAAGCAGGAAAATCAATTATTCTTATTGACAACTATATAGACGACACAGTTCTAACTTTGTTTTCCAAGCGAAAACGAGGTGTTAGCCTAACAATATATACTTCATCAATAAACAAACAACTACAACTTGATGTTTCAAAACATAACCAGCAGTATGAAACCATTGAAGTCAAAGAATTCAAACTTGCTCATGATCGTTTTATATTGATTGATCACACTGAATTATTTCACATCGGTGCATCACTGAAAGATTTAGGGAAAAAATGGTTTGCTTTCTCCAGAATTTGCGATAAAGATCTTATCAATAACCTTAAAAATCGATTGTAAAAAGTGCTTAAATAAAGACCAAGTGATTCTTTTGATCAAGCCTCGGCCGCGAAGGTGTGAAGTATGCGATGATGGATTATATGGAGATGAAATTTTTGGTGTATTGATTTTCTGCCGGAACCGATGTTTTCGTTTACAAAATGGCCGTTTTCGTTTACATACCTAAATTTTCATTACAGAAATTCATAATAATATTTAATTTTGCACAGCGACAGAAAAGGACTTCATAACCGGGGAGCTGCCGCGCATCCATGATCTGACATGGTTTCGCCAGTGCCGGTTTATTCCACTTCGACAGCACTGAAACACTTTTAAAACACTTTAAAACTTTTACGTATGAACTCTTTCCGAAAAATGATTCGCTGCATAATCTGTGTGCCGTTGTTTGCCTTATGTCATATTTCGAACGGACAACACCTGCAATGGGCTCATCAGATAGCAAGTCATTCGGTAGACTACGATGCGGCTGATATTACCGTAGATGCAGCCGGGAATATTTATTCATTGGGAACTTTTGCAGATACTACGGATTTTGATCCCGGCGCAGGTGTTGTAAATTTAAATGACGCCGGCGAAACGGATGTGTTTGTTGCCAAATACAATGCAACGGGAGACTTACTCTGGGCAAGATCGCTCGGTGGCCTTAACTTCGATGAAGGCAGTTCGCTGGCGCTGGATATTAATGGAAATGTAATAATATGCGGATACTTCTACGAAACAATTGACTGCGACCCGGGTGCAGGCACATATCCGCTAACCTCGGCCGGGCTTGTGGATGCTTTTATCTGCAAACTCAGTACAACCGGAAATTTTGTCTGGGCAAAAAGTTTTGGGGGTACCGGCAATGATGTTCCAATATCCATGGTGGCTGAACCATTGACAGGAAATATTTATATAACCGGATACTTTAACGGCACCGTTGATTTTGATCCCGGGACAGGTGCCTTCAATATGGTATCGGCTGGAAGTGAAGATATTTTTGTAAGCAAGCTGGACGCACTCGGAAACTTCATCTGGTCCAAACGTATGGGTGGAATTGACAGTGACCGCGGATATGCCATTCAGTCGATAGATGGCGGCCATGTGTATATTTCAGGCAGCTATAATGCCACAGCCGATTTCGACCCGGGTACATCCATCAGCAACCTTACCTCTGCGGGTCTGAGCGATGGATATATCTGTAAACTCGATGCTTCAGGAAATTATGTCTGGGCAAAAAGTTTTGGCGGAACCGGTGTCGATGCGGCCAACAACTTGATTCTTGACAATGACGGCAACCCTGTTATCTCCGGCTTTTTCAGCAATGTAGCCGATTTCGACCCCAATGCCGGCACGCACAATCTAACCTCGGGTGGTTCATACGATGTATTTACCGCCGAAGTAAGTTCAACTGGAAATCTTGTCTGGGTCTCACAATTCGAAGGCCCTGGTGATGACATGTCTTATGGAATTGATGTAGATAATACGGGTAATATATATACAACGGGTGTTTTTTCATCGACCATCGATTTTGAGTCAGGCCCGGGCATTACAAGCATTACAGCTGCCGGAGCAACCGATGTATTTATATGTAAATCCGATACCAGTGGGACTCTGATGTGGGCCACAGCATATGGAGATTTCCTGAATGATTACGGCAAAGCGCTTGCAATTGGGAACGACAACAGCATTCATGCCATCGGGCGCTTTAGTTATAATGTCGATTTTGACCCGGAACCGGATTCCTTTGTGCTTAATGCCGGAACCTCGGACGATGTTTACATCATGAAACTTCTTCAGTGCGATCATTCATTTGCAACCATCACTGCTGCAGACTGCTATGCATACACATCGCCCAGTGGTTTGCATTTGTGGACCAGCAGCGGTACCTATAACGACACCATTCCGAATGCCAGCGGATGCGACAGTATTATAACCGTGAATCTTACGATTCATACAATGGATACAACGGTTACTTTCAATTTTCCTGATATTACAGCCGACGCTACCGGTGCCACTTTTCAATGGGTCGACTGCAATGCGGCATTCAGTGTCATCAGCGGGCAAACCAATCAAACATTTACACCTTCAGTCGATGGGTCTTATGCAGCCATCATTTCTCAAAATGGCTGTGTTGACACGTCGGCTTGTGTAGCTGTGCTTGGCCTGGGTTTTTCAAATGAAATGAATGCTGAAAAAATTATTGTATATCCCAACCCCACCAACGGTAAAATATATCTGAATGCTGATTTCAGAAATTCCAACGTCCGCTGGATCGTCCGAAATACGCTCGGACAGCAGGTTGCAGCAGGACACTTCATCAATAATGCAGAAAATGAAATTGACATTCCCGGACATGCAGGCATATATTTCATTGAACTGATGCCGGATTCAGGCGATCATTATGTCGTAAAAGCCGTGAAGGAATAAGCATTTTCTGATATCGAGCCGCATCGAATAATCTGTGATTGCAGGAATACTATATTACAGGAATCTGACATTTGAATTTTATGAACAGAAAATTATTGTAAGCAGAAAATAATTCTGTACTTTAGCCTTATCAGAAAATTTGAACTGGCATAACATCAATTCTCACAAAATGGACAAGTCAAAAGAGCTGCAATCAAGTATCAGACTGGTAAACGACAAACTGCGCTTCGAGGGAACCGTTGAAGGAAATGCGCCGGTGGCCATTGATTATATTGCGCCATTGGGCGATGATGCCGGATACACATCGCTTGAGCTCCTGTTGCTGAGCCTTTCTTCGTGTGTCGGCAGCGCGGTGCTCACCTTTCTGCGCAGGATGAATAAAACTATCAGCGGCTGCGAAATTCAATCCAATGGCACGCGCCGCGTAGAGCATCCGACCGGCTTTTCGCACATTGTAGTCGACATCCGGCTGCAATCGCCAGACGTGAGCGACGACGACATGAAAAAAGTAATTGCACTGGCCGAAGACAAATACTGTCCGGTGCATGCCATGGTTAAAGGCAATGCGGAAGTGGATATCCGGTTTTGTATTGAAAAATAAAACCGCTGAATCAGAAATGTACCCGGAAACAAACAGCATTATTCAGGATCCGAAAGAAATTCAGTGATATGAAAATACAATCGTTGAAAAACACCAGCTTCGATATTATTTATCGTGCATTCAGCAAAGCTTTTTCCGAATACGAAGTTCAGATCAACAGTGACCAGTTGCAGGCCATGCTGAAAAGACGCGGATACAATCCGGAACTATCGTTTGCTGCATTTGACAATGACGACATTGTGGCGTTTACCTTAAACGGCACAGGAATTTACAACGGTATTTCAACAGCTTACGATACCGGAACAGGTACAATGAAAGAATATCGCGGACAGGGACTGGCTACAAAAGTGTTTGAATTTTCGATTCCGTTTTTGAAAGAAAGCAATATAGAGCAATATTTGCTTGAGGTTCTGCAACACAATACCAAAGCCGTTTCGGTGTACCGGAATCTTGGATTTGAAACAACGCGCGAATTCAATTATTTTGTTCAGCAAAATGACCTTATCACACAAAATACAAACATCACAATTTCTTGTGCTATAGAACAAACAACCGGCGAAATTTTGCACAAAGTGTCAGCATTTCATGATTTCGAGCCATCGTGGCAAAACAGTACTGAAGCGATTTTGCGATCGGTTGACAATTTTATTTTTCTGGGCGCATATGTAAACAATGACATTGTAGGATATTGTGTCTGCGAGCCGGCTTCGGGCGATATAACACGGTTGGCTGTCGATGAGCATTTTCGCAGAAACGGCATTGCCAGCGAACTGCTGAAAAATGCTATCGGGCAGAGCAAACACCATAGTCTGAAAGTAGTGAATACCGATATACATTGCAGTTCCATTACCGGTTTTCTACTGTCAAAAAATATTGAGCTGAAAGGGAAACAGTTTGAAATGATCAGACCTTTATAGATAAACTCATTACAAAAATCAAAATCATTGATGAATTGTTTTAAATATTTTTTCTTCGTTTGTATGCTGGCTTCCTGTGCCGGAATGCAGAAACAAATTCCTGACAACAGCCGGCAGTTCAGTGATTTTATTCAACGACAAAAAATCCTTTCGTTGCCATTGACCATCGACATTTATCAAAATCACTTTGATGGTTACGATGCCATTGAATCTGACACTTCGCTGCTGCATATGCCCATGCCCATGTGGTATCTGGGAATGCTGGAAGATACTTCGGCCTATTACTATGTGATATCGACGCATCTGGGCGATGGCCCGGTTCCGCAATTAAATGTATTTTCCAAAAACGGACAACTGATGGATCAGGCAAGACTGATGATTGGCGAATATGGCCCCAATTGCGGTGTTCATGTATATGGCTACACCACCATCAGCAAAGACCTGAAAATTTACACACAGGATTCGATGGCCTATTATGAATGCGATGATTTTGGAAATGAATACAAGGATTCGCTGACCATTTTTATCCATTCTCAAAAAATGGAGATTCTGCCCGACGGCTCCATTGCTGAAGGAGAGAAGGTTGAAACGAAAAATAAATAAGAAGCAAAAACTTATAACACACATGAAAACAAAACTACAATCTTCAATCAGAAACATTTTTATAATTATACTGCTCTTCGCAGCCATGGCCACATCCGGGCAAAGCCGGCAGGAAAAAACACTGGTGATTATTGATTCCATGAAAATTGCCGAGAGTATGTCATTTGTTTACTCCTTACAGATTGATGAATTAAAAGCACTGACCAGCGGAGAAGACAGCATACGTTTACTCGAACTCGAAAAGAAGTTTTTACCCGACTCGATTGCATATACCATCAGCACTGTTTTTAATGATATTTTCAGCGAAGAAGAGATCAATGTTTTATTCGATTTTGTTCAATCAACAGCATTTGCAAAGTTAATGATTTCCGGAAGATTGTCAGCTGCAATTACAGAAAAATATCAGGGATACCAAAATGAATTAGATTTGATCAATGAGAATTCTTTTATTCCGGCTGATACAGCCGCAGCAATAAATACATTCCAACCCATTCCTGTTAACCGCAAAAACGGATTTTATGAAGTTGCTGATTACAAATTGTATGAATATCCGGAAGATGTAACACTGGGGAAAAAGCCTGCGCTCACTTTTGATTATATTGAAGAAGTGCTGAAGGAGTATTCTATAGAAAACAATCAGCCCGAAATAACCATCCGGCTCAACAAGGAAGGCGCACAAAAATTCTACGAATTGACAAAGAAAAACATTGGCAGACCCATCGCTATTGTTGTCGATAAATATATTGTTTCGATGCCCAATGTCCAAATCGAAATTCCCAATGGTAAACTCGTCCTCAGCGGCCAGTTTACGGAGGAAGAAACGGATCGTCTGATTAAACAACTGAGAGAAGAATAAAACAGAATGTTTTTCAAGGCTTTGAATACCGCATAAACACAAATAAAATCATGAGTCCGGATCAACAAACAGCTGAGCTGAAAAAATACTGGAGCGACATTAAAGAAATGACGCAACAGATAAAACACGTTGACGACTGGACTGCAAAACTGTCCTCGGGCGACTTTACCGAAAGCAGGCCATATCTGACGCGCAGAAAACTGAAACCAACCGATGGCAGATTCAGTTATATTGAACTGGTGTATGAACATCCTGAAGCCGTTGTCAGTATTGTCTGGGGAATTGAACTGCCGCTGAGCGGGCTGATTGAAATCTTAGGAACCATGCGCCTGCATTATGCTCCAGCCGGAGGCGGTACTATCATTGGCTTTTTCGAAGGCAATCATTTCACCGGATTTGAAAGCATTTATCCGGGCTGTGTACAGCACGAAAACAACGAATACATCGTAGAAAACGAAGCCGGCGATAAAAGTGTTCTGAAGGATTTGATCTGCAAACAGGTGTCGCTGAAATTGAAAAAATGATTTTGCAACTTTAAAATGAAATTTTCAGTATGATCTTGAAATACGATAACAAATTATTCTCTCTTTCAGTTCTCGTGCTGCTGTTGGCCTTCCTCAGCAGCTGCGACGGATATAAAATGTTTACAGGTGTGGTTGTATCTGAAACAAGCGGCGAGCCTGTGAACGGGGCTCAGATTGATGTTTCATATCGCAACAACCATAAAACAATTTCATCTTTGCATACCGATTCCAGCGGTTCGTTCTATTATGTTACGGGCTTTACCGGAATGATGTTTGGCGGTCCCACCTATCGGTTTACCATAAAGGCTGAAGGGTTCGAAAGCCTTACCCTGAATTCGAAAAAAGGCAGGTTAGATACATTATATCTGAAGACAATTGTTGACAAAAACAAACAGCAACAAATAAGTAAAATGCAGTTCGATTCTTTGGTTGATGTTTCCATCCATTTATTGAAAACCAAACGCATCGGTGCTATCAATGATGAGCAACATATTGTCATCATGATGTGTTTAAACACTATCCCTCTTGCACATACAATGCAGCTGGAACCGCTCTTTCAGGGCGGCCGTTACGATGAGCTGAAATCCATTGCAGAGCGAAAAAAATACGATGAAAAAATCATTCGTGTGTATCGCAACTGGCAGCTCAACAAAGGACATGGCTGGTATTTTCCACCGCTTCAAATGGAACTGGGCGGCACGCCTGCGCCCTATGCGTGGTTTGATGTGGGGGGATGAACAATGATTATTGCGTTTATTTGATTACGCATTTGGTGGTGCTTCGCGTTCTTTAGCCTGAGGCTTCGCCATTGGCTAATATATATAGCGCCTACAGCGCATCTGGATGGAGCTACGCAGCTTTTTTTACGCCTGCGGCAGCTTAATCTACATCAAAGCTTCAATAGCGTCACGGACTTCACTGTCTGTTGAATCCGGCTTCAGAAGCGCTTTTTCGTCGATGTTCCAGAATCGGACAAAGTCTTCTTTCAGATCGGGTCGTACAACTACAATCATGGGTTTTCCGCTCAGACGCATTTCTTTCAAAGCGCTGTACCAGCCAAGCCCATACGTTTCGAGCCAACCGCTTTCGTCCAGAAAAATGATATCCGCTGTATTCAGATGTTGTTCAATATGCTTAGAACCCGCTTCGAATGCGGATCGCGAGAAACTGTACTTGCCCACTTTCAGCATGGCGTCGCTGACTTCGGGCCCTACGAGCGTCATTTCAGCGTTTCCGGGCAACAGCGAAATGGTATAACCAACATGTTCGTCTTTATCAAACAAGTATTGCATCAGGATTCCGGCGTAATCGGTCCGGCTTCGCTCAAGCTCAGGAATGACGCTGTGTTGAAGCAGTCTGCTTTTCCCACTGCCTTTTTCTCCTGAAATAATAACCGCCGGAACCGGCTCCAGCTGCCGGAAATGCATGGAGTCGACCCAGACATTGATGGTATTGACAAACAGTGACAAACTTTCGCGCGGCGATTTTAAAATCGATCGTGCCGGAGGCAAAATGGAAATGACCATCGGCAACGTTTCGAAACAGGTCTCCAGCACGCTCAGGAAGCTCTTGTTGTGCATATTGAATGCACGGGCAAGTTTCTCGTTGCGCAATTCATAACTCAGTGCCGACAATACCAGCACAAATAAAATGGCGCGCAGGTTCATGCGCAGACCTATCATCAGACCCTCTTCAATCGTAGGTCCCAACAGCAAAGACGAAAGGACAGTCAGTAACAGAAACACCACCCAGAAACCGACTTTGGCGAGACGACGATACGATTTTCGGTAGCGCAGAATGAGCACTACAATAGCTGCGACC
>Ga0209800_10003421_pt1 | contig 12641 bp, 13 predicted proteins | sample Higcelweek8metaG_FD_187174 | JGI IMG/M metagenome (GOLD analysis project Ga0209800, IMG submission 187174) | Freshwater pond sediment microbial communities from the University of Edinburgh, under environmental carbon perturbations - High... | ecosystem: Environmental > Aquatic > Freshwater >... | reverse complement strand
AACGTAAAAATATTCAAGCGGAGATTTATAAAAAATCTGCAACAGTTTGATTCTGGTCCGGGAAACAAAAAGTCGCTTGAGACTATGATTGACCTTCATATTTAACATTTCCGCCAATGGGTAATATCTCTACCCAAACATTGCCTGGGACAAAATTAACTTCTTTTCCGGTTTCATCCTTATAAATTGTTCTAGCGGTGCGACTGCTTTTTGACCAGGTAATATCTTTTTTAATTCCGTTTTGGAAGAGAAGGCCCTTGCCGGATCCAATTACTTCGTAGAGATTGTGCATATGAACATCGATATTTCGTGTCTCTTTGGCGTATTCGACTATGATATTTTTGGTGGTAATGATTTCTCCTGAGTTGAAGTCGAGGTGAGGTTGGTCACCGTTATAACGGTTATAGAGATTGGTGGCGGAGTCGTATTTCCACTGGACACTATAATCCTTGTAATCTGACCAAAAATCGAAAGAGATTGAAGTGGCGGTTTGACTAGAAGCTGTTTGGTCATTTTCTTTAAATGTCCAGGCACGGAAACTCTTATCCCAGCGAGTATTTTTAGCGGTAGTTATTTCGGTTAAACCACGATCTTTGGCAATATTCCACAATTCCTGGCTTGAACAATACATGGTATGTTCGGTATCTTTTGTACTTCCAGTCCTCTCTGGTTCGCGACGACAAACCTTATATGAAAGAGAAAATTGATCAAGATCGCTCCAGGTTCCCTTGCTGGTCCAATTATAGTTTCCGATTTTCTCTATAGCTAGGGCTCTAGGATCGGTGGTACATGGTCCTGAGGTACCAGTAGTCGGATCTTTGGCGGCACTACAATTGGCTCCGCCAACATGGGCATAAAGCGGGTAATCAGCATATTCTGATGCTAAATCAAGAAAATAGGTTCTAGCGGAACGGACTGGACCGACATCGTATTTATTGGTAGATGTTCGTCCGGCATTACAATAGAAAACGGCCATAAAACGAGTGATGGCGCCTTCGGCAACCGCTTCATAAACCACATCAGCATTGGAAAGACCTGATTGAGGACGGGAATCAACATGATTTTCGATCATAACTACTAGTGGCCTTCTTTGGACCCAAATATCTTTTTCTTCTTGAGTGTGGAGTGTTCCATTGATTGGACAAATTTGATCCTTGGGCCCTGAAAAATCAATATAACCCGTTGTTTTTTTTACCGGAGTAGGAGTTTGAGATGTTTTGGAGATGGGGATGGAAATCAGTGACTTGTTGACGGGCAATAAACTGCCAAAAAGAAAATAGGATAACCCGGAAGCAATTAAGAAAACTCCAGAGTAAACAGATGTCTTTAATAACTTGGAATTCATAAAATATTAACTATTAATAACTTTTAATATAGCGGTTTTCTCTTCTTTTGACAAAGTGGCAGACTCACTTTCACCGTTTTTAATTGTCTTAGAATAAATACGAGTAAAACCACGATTATGTAGTGAAGTAATAATAACACCCGAATTATGATTATCCAACAGAATTAATATAAAACTTTGATCTCCGCCAATTTCCGCAAAAGGATTATACCTGACCAATTTGACTTTGGAGATAGACCGACTAGTTAGCTCATCCATCTTGCTTAATTGCCGACTAAGAATATTGATGTCGGCTGATCCGGAAATTGCAGTTTCGTGCTTAGCTTTATTCCGATTAATACGATAAACCATATACGTCAGATATAGACACCAGACAAAACAAACAAAAAAAAGAAAGGAATAAGTCGTTGACATTTGAATTAATTGTAGCAAAGATTATGCTATACTGGCTTTGGCTGAGATGAAACAAGAAAAAGAAAACAATCAATTCTCCGGAGTAAAGAAAGACCTACTGAAAAGTTTAGTATTAAGTATATTTGCTATTGGAATAGTGATAATAATTTATTTTTTAAGGAGGTGATATTTGATGCCAACAATCAAATTTTATAATGTTAAATCCCGAAAAACCGTTGAAGTAGACGTTAGCAAGGTCAAGAAAGTTACTCTTAAGAATGGACGACCTGCAGCCGAAACTATTGATCCTGAGACAGAAACCAAAATGTTCAAGATTTTATCCGCTGCTGATGCCGCTTTATTATCATAAGTAAATAAAAATCCCGACTAGCGATATTGTTCAATAGTCGGGATTTTTGGTAAAATTGATGGCTTTGAAGAAATCGAAGGGTCAACCCTCCAATTTGGAGGGAGGAAAGTCCGGCCCACTAAAAGCAAGGGATCCAAAAAGGCAGGAACTGCCGTAAGGTAGTGGCTCTGATACAGAGACGAGTCCTCCGATTCGGAGGGGTGAAACGAGCATCCTCCCTGTGGAAATCTTAAGATGGAGCGTTAATATCTTGCTTTTGAGAGCTCCAGGTAAGGAGATTAGATAGATGGCCCATAAACAGAAGCCGGCTTATCGATTTCTTCAAAGCTATTTTTTGGAATAAAGAACTCTGATGACTGTTTCAATTGTTAGGTAAATGGGGACGGCGATTATAGCTCCACCAATTCCGCCAAATTTTGCGCCTACTGCAATTGTAAAAATGGTGACAATTGGGCTTAGGCCGACAGCTTCTTTCATAACTTTGGGGACAATTAGATTGTTTTCAAGTTGCTGAACAATTATGCCCCAAATAATGACCAATAAAGAAGTTAGTGGCGACACTGTTAGCCCGATAATGGCGGCGATAAGAGTACTAAAGATGGGACCAATATTGGGGACCAATTCTAATATTCCAGCAATTAAGGCCAAAGGAACGGCAAATTCCAAACCAAGAATTAGATAACCAATATATGAAAGCAAACCAATAATGCTCATCAACACTAATTCACCAACCACCCAACTTCCAAGCCTTTTTTCGAGTAAATTAACAATACCCATCGCTTTTGATTGGCCACTTTGACCAAAAAGTTGCAAGCTGTATTCATCAAAGTTTTTGCGCTCGAGCAAGAGGTATAAAGTAATTACCAGAACAAAGAAACCGGATAAAATGTTTGAAAAAACAGAGACTACGGTTTTGGCAATATCTCCGGGGATGGTTTCAATAATCTTGAGTTGCGAGGAGAGATCTACAGCAGTATAGCCAAGAATCTGAAAATGTTCGAAAGTATAGGGTAAAGTTTTGACTAGCCCAGAAGTTTGTTCGACCAATACCGGAATGATGCTGGCAAAAACAAATGAGAAAATTGTTATGATGGCGATGTAAATAATTATTATTGCCCCCAAGCGGGGTATTTTAAATTTTTGGAGCTTGTTGACAATAGGATTAAGAGCTTCCATCAGCATAAAACAGACAAAAAAGAGGAAAATTAGATCCCGTAATGCCCAGAGAAGAAATAAGGAGAGGATAAAAACAACCGTAAAAATAATTGTTTTATAGGAAATCTCAATTTTGGATGGTTTCATAATTTATTGTACCATTTCCGAACCAATTCGTTGGCTAAACCCAAAGACTTTGGCTCTGAGATGTCGATTAGCTGAATATTTTTTCGTTTTTTGAACCAGGTCTTTTGACGACGGGCATATGCGTGTTCATTAAATAACCATCTCTGTTGGGCGCCGGCTAGTGGCGCCCCAGCAACAAAACAATCTTGAAATTCTTTGTAGGCCAAAGTATTTAAACCGGGGCTGGACCAGGGATATTTTTTTATGATGTTTTTTATTTCATCAAGAAGACCCAATTCCAGTCGTTTTTGAACCCGGGCGTCAATGCGAGGATATAAAAACGAGGTGGGGGCAGTTAGGGACAGGTGAAGGAAATTCCAATCCACTCCCACCCGCTCCTTTGACAAGGAAGGGAGAGAAATTTTTTCATTAAAAATTAAATTTAATTTTATTTCAATTTTTCTAATTAAACGGTGGGGATTGTGTTTCTCGGAATTGTTGAGGGATTCAAATGATTTTTTGTCAAGAATTCTATAAATTTTTTGGATAAAAGGAGTGGGTAATTTGTTTAAAAAGAAACGAAGAAAATTATTTGGCTTTATTGCATATGTTGATTTGTCGGGATTAACGAGGCTATCAATATACTGGCCGGTACCTCCAACAATGATGGGTAGTTTATTTTTTTGGTGAATTTTTGAAATTTCTTGAAAGGCTAATTTTTGATATTGGGCCACAGAAAAACTTTGGTTTGGGGTAATTAGGTCAATTAAATGTATCTTGATGTGGTGAGGGTGATCTTTGCCGGTGCCAATATCTAGCCCCTGATAAATTTGGCGTGAATCAGCGGAAATTAATTCACCATTAAATTGTTTGGCCAACTTAATAGCCAGGTCAGTTTTACCAGTAGCGGTGGGACCGGAAATAATTAAAATTTTGTTTATAATTGATTATAATGCATTCTGAATAATTTTGTGATATGATACGTGAAATTTATGCTTATAGAGGCAAAACCCTTTGGTTTTAGAATATGTGGCACTGATGGTTCAGGTAAAAATACGGCATTGGAAAATGCTTATCTACAATTTTTGCTTGAGAACCAAAACACCACAATTCTTGAAGTGGGCAAGCCGACAAGATATTGGGACGGAAACAGATGGACAATTGTCGAGCTAGGAATTACCAGAGCCTTAGATGAGTTGCATCAACGAGCGGATAAAAGTAAAAATCCTAGAAAAGTTATGCTCGCCAGTATGATGAGTGTGTTGTTTATGTGGAGACATCAAGCTCGTTATTGGAGTGAAAAATATAAACCTGATATGGTTGTCTCGATTCGGGATCCTCATATAGATCCGGCGGCTTATGCCCCATTTTACGCCCCGGATACTCTTGGAAGACTATCGATACCTGACAGAATTAAGGTGGTAAAAGGGTTGACTGGAGCGCCGTATCCAGAAGAAGTTGTTTTCCTGGATCTGGATCCTGAAATAGCTGTTAGTAGAATTGAACAGAGAATGGCTGAGGAGATTCGCGATGGCAGCGATGGAAACCGACCCGTAAAATGGCTACATCTTCATGAAAATGTCGATGGTTTAAGAAATATCAGAAATGAATTTTATAGGGTTTTAAATTATATGGAGGGTTCACAGGGGACAAGGGTGACAAGAATTGATGCAAGCCAATCCAAAGAGGCTGTGGCCGGAGAATTAGTGGCGAGACTGAAAGGTATGGCCGAGACTGTTGGGGCTAGACATTAAATCTAAATTCGACGATATCGTCGGGGTGCATCAGATATTCTTTGCCTTCATGACGCAGTAAACCCTTGGTTTTGGCACCATCCCAGCCATTGTTGGCGACAAAATCAGTGTACGAAACAATTTCGGCCATGATAAATCCCCTCTCAAAATCAGTATGGATAACTCCGGCAGCCTGAGGGGCAGTGCTCCCCTTTTTAATTGTCCACGCCCGAGCCTCTTTTTCCCCGGCAGTGTAATAAGATTGGAGCCCGAGAGTTTCATATGCTTTGGTAATGACTCTTTCTAGACCTGATTTGTTCATACCAAGTTCATTTAAATAACTCTTTTGATCTTCTGGAGGAAGTTCTGATAATTCAAATTCGATTTTGGCGGATATGGGAATTACATTTTCCAAATTTGTTTTAAAGCTAGCAATGTTTTTGTAGGTAGACTCGTCAACATTGGCAACAATGAAATATGGTTTAGCTGTCAGCAAAAAAAACTCGGGGAGAAGCTCCTTTTCTTCGGGACTGAGACTAATGTCGATGGCTAATTTTCCTTTTTCAAGCTCTGATTTTAAGGTATTGGCAAGGGCGAATTTTTTTGTTTTGCTTTCAATCGGATTATTTTTGGTAGAGCTAATTAATTTATCAATAGTCTCCAGGTCTTTAATAATTAATTCGGCACAGATTACTTCAAAATCACCCTGCGGATCAATTGAGCCCTCTTTGATAATATTGGAATCAGAGAAATCACGAATAACATGGCAAATGGCATCGCAGTCGCGAATATTAGTAAGAAACTTATTGCCTAAACCTTCCCCCTGAGAAGCCCCTTTGACTAAACCAGCGATGTCGACAAACTCGACAATGGCCGGAACAATTTTGGTCGTTTTTACAATATTTGCCAGAACCGGGAGCTTGTCATCAGGGACAGCGACAACCCCTACGTTGGGGTCTATGGTACAAAAGGGATAATTGCTGGCATCGGCAACTTGTTTGCCAAGCAGAGCATTAAACAGGGTTGATTTGCCAACATTAGGCAAACCAACAATTCCGATAGAGAGTTTTGACATGGTGTATTCTATCAAGTTCTTCCATCTTGAGGAAAAATGCAGATAATCAGTTAACTGCTGGCACTGGAATAGCGCTTGATGGCAAATTGCCAAAATAAGAGTGAGAAAGTTAATAATATAATTGCGACAAGACAGGAATAAATAACACCCGAGGTGGTGGTTAGATTAACAAGAGTTTTGGCAGGAATGGTAACCATGGCAGTGATCGGAATTAGATAGTCAAGTAAAAAGCGAAAAAATCCTTGATAGATATCAGTAGGAATCACGGCAGCTTGACCAAGCGACCGATAGAGAGCAACTAAACTATCAATTTCGGTGGTAATGATGGAAAAGGCGGCGATAGATAAATGAAGAGCAAAGGCAATCACCAGGGCATTGATAAATAGGATTAGAAATAAAAAGCCTGATGATAATGATAAAGAGAAATGGTAGAAATGAAAAAAATAGAATAGAGAACCTATTTTTATGATAATTAGGGGAACATCTAGAAAATCCGGTCCAGATAAGATAGGACGAAAAAATGAAGGAAGAGGTTTTAGCAGGTCGAGATCAAAGTCGCCACGAACGAGTAGTGGTCGAAAAGAATAGAGTGATCTAAAGAAAAATTGAGTAATAGAATCGACAACATTAAAGACAAGAACAAAAATTACGGCTTGAGAGACCGAGTAACCTTGAATTGATGATGTCTGGTGAAAGACGGCTAAAATTATAAAGATAGAGAAGACAAAATTGAGAAATTTACCGATGATAAACAGGAAAGAACTACTGGGAGTAAGTAACTGGTTCTGAAGATTGTTTTTGGCTAGAATTGTCCAGGCAGTATACAAGGATTTAATTACCATAGCTCTGATATCTCCGAATCCCTCGTTGCCACATAAATTGCGAGAGTAAACAGATAAACAATAAATTGGCCAAACCACTTATTAAGTAATATACCGCTTGGTTGGGAGTTATTTGGCCAAGCCAGATCTTTACAGGATAAAAAAACATATAAGGATAGGGGGTATATTTTAGAATTTGAGAAATTGAATTTGGTAAGAGATCGAGAGGTATAAATTGGCCACTGAAGAGATTGACAAAAACATATCCAAATAAAAAACGTGAAGACCAGGCGTTGTCGGCCCAAAAAGTTATAAACGAGATGGTGAGACTGTAAAAAAAGAAGATGGCAATTGAGAGGGCTATAAATACAATAAAAATAAAAAAATTTAACAGAGACGGAGTGGAGATTTGCGGTTTGAACAAGATCATCAACAGAGCAAACTCGATAATCATAAAGAAAAGATTAAATAGTTTATCGATTAGATCCCGACTTAAATAATATTTAATCGTACCAATGGGCTTAAGTAATAAGTTGGACAGATTGCCCTGCTGAATATCCCCACCAATATCAGCCGTCCGAGTGGTGAAAACAAGAGCCCGAATCACATAGCCAATAACAAAGTAGGTTATTAACTGGCTAAGAGAGTAAATCCCTACATACCCACGACTATGGCCGACTGCAGACCAAAGACTGTAAAAAATTACAAAAGAAACAAAGACCTGTAAACGCCAAAAAACGAAGTTTACCCGATAGACAAAATATTCCTGAAGAGTGTTTTTGGCAATAACAAAATATTTGAAAAATGACATATTTAGCTGGATTTTTCTTGGTTGTATACCTGCCGAATAACATCCTCGATGGGAGTGTCTTCAATATTTAAATCAGTGACTGGATAGAGGGATAATATGGAAGAGGCCACAGTTAGGTATTTATCTTTGGGAACTTTGAGGGTGTAACCTAAATCGGAACTACTACTAATTTCTCCATAGTGAGAGATGGCTTTGGAGCTAATTTTTTTTTCAAATGCGAAGCGTAGAATTTTGAATTCAGTATATTGTGAGGTTAAATCGGCAAGAAGACCATCAAAGCGGATATGCCCCTGATCGATGAGAATTACCCGATTACACAACTCGGAAACATCAGTCATATTGTGAGATGTCAATATAATGGTGGTGTTGAATTGGTGATTAATACTTTTTATAAATTCTCTGATCTTTAAACTGGCAACGACATCCAGTCCGATTGTGGGCTCGTCTAAAAAAACAACTTTAGGGCGATGAAGAAGAGCGGCTACAAATTCACACTTCATTCGCTGACCTAAAGAAAGTTTTTTGGTTTGAACTTTGATGATATTACTAATGTCTAAAGCACTGACAAAATAATCCAGACGAGAATGGTAATCACTATCAGAAATGCCGTAAATAGCTTTATTGAGGAGAAATGTTTCTTGTGGCGGGATATCCCACCACAGCTGGTTTTTTTGACCCATGACAAACCCTATTTCTTTTAAATAGTTGGGCTGACGATCTGAAGGGGTGAACCCAAGTATCTCAATTTTTCCTGAAGACGCATATAGTAGTCCCGAGAGGCACTTAAGAGTGGTGGTTTTACCAGCTCCATTGGGGCCGATAAATCCAACCAACTCTCCTTTGTTAATTCGAAAACATACATCTTCAACAGCCTTAACTTGGCGTTGGGGTCGATAAACAATTGACTTTATTGACTCCCAAAGACCGGGGTTTTTATCAAAAACTAGGTAATTCTTGGAAAGATGGGAGACTGAGATAATTGACATAGGTTATTTTAAACCAAAAACCCCCCGAAGATAGTCGGGGGGTTTTGATTTTCAAAAAAATTATTTGACCATTTTCTTGATTTTGGTGCCAGGAATGTAGCGAGGCATGCGACGGGCAGCAATATCTTTGGATTGTTTGGTACCAATAGCCTTGATGGTCTTTTTGCGGAACATCTTGGTTTTGAAAGTACCAAAACCGGAAAGTTTAACGACTTCACCCGAAGAAAGTGCTTTCATGATTTCATTCAGGAAAGTTTCGACGGCAAGCTTAGCAGCTTTTTTGGGAAGCTTAGCTTTTTGAGCAACAACTTCGATTAGATCTTTTTTGGTCATTGTTGAGTTAATTTATAATTCAAGGTAATTTTAGCCCAAATCGTACAAATTGCAAGCAGTATTAACCGGTTTTTTCCGCATTTTTACTGATTTTGCTACCGACGATGATCGAACTTGTCCTAAGTTCCCTAATAACTGTCACTTTGATCTGACCAGCCCACTTGGCTTCTTCCTCAAGTTTATCGGCAATATTTTGGCTTAAGACCTGAGCTTCCGAGTCAGAAACGACTCCGGGGTCGACAATAACCATCACTTCCCGACCGGCCTGGTAAGCTGCGACATTTAGAACACCATTAAAACCTTTTGCGGCTTCCTCAATATTGGTCATCCGCTTAAGATATTCTTCGTGAACTTCATAGCGGGCACCTGGACGGGAGCCAGAGGCAGCATCTCCAACATAAACGATGGCTGACTCGACAGATGAAAATGGCTTATCCTCGTGATGCTCAGCGACGGCATTAATGACAGCCTCAGGAAGTTTGTTTTGGCGAAGAAAATCAATTCCCAGGTCAACGTGAGTGCCTTCCTGGTCGGTAATGACCTTGCCAATATCATGAAGGAGAGTACCAAGGCGAACGGTATTAACATCAGCCTTTAATTCGTAAGCGATATTAACGGCAATTTTTGTAGCTTCAATGGTATGTTTGGCAAGATTTTGACCATATGAAAAACGAAACTTGTACTTTCCAATCATCTTGATGACTTCGATGGGAAGGTTAAAAACACCCAGTTCCTGACAGATTCTCTTGCCTTCATTAAGGAGGATGCGGTCCATATCCATTTTGGTCTGAGCCACAATTTGCTCAATCCGAACTGGTTGAATTCGGCCGTCTTTGATTAATTTTTCCAGAGTCTGGCGGGCAATTTCTCGACGAGTTGAATCAAAAGAAGAAATGCGGATATCATTGGTTTCGTCTAGTTCAAGCTCGACTCCGGTGGCTTTTTCGAAAGCGCGGATATTACGGCCTTCGCGTCCAATAATTTTACCTTTAACTTTTTCATCTGGGAGAGTGATGACTGAGACGGTATATTCGGCAACATAGTCGGTAATCCCGTGTTGTATAGCTTCCACCAGAATCTCTTTGGATAGCTCATCTTCACGACTCTTGAGCTGATCTTTGGTCTCTTCAATTTTTTTGGCAATCCAAGTACTAAGTTTTTTTTCAGTGCTTGAGAGGATTAATTGTTTGGCTTTTTCGACATCTAGGCCGGAAATTTGCTCTAGTTTATCAAGCTGTTTGCGATAGACCTCATCGATCTGAGCGGTTTTATTTTTTAGATCTTCAGATTGGGCGTCAATGGTCTTCTCTTTTTGGAGAAGATATTGCTCCTTGGCATCGAGAGATTTTAATCGTTGAGAAACCTCAATTTCTTTGGCCTGGGCTTGAGCTTCAATTTTTTTAGCATTCTGAAGGGCAGCCATAGTGGCCGTGTTATCTACCTGAGGTGGAGTGGGTTGAATGTTGGCATTTTTGACTACCTTAGAAACAACACTAGATTTTTTGGGGACAAACACCACCCGATTATTTTCATCGAGAATAGTTTGAGAATCTGTTGCCCCAACTTCTTTAACTGACTTGGCAGGGACTTTGGAATTTGAGCTAACCGAAGTGGTGGAAAATAACTGTTTAAATTTGGACAAAAAACCATTTAGCATATGACCTCCACTTACTGATTACATTAGTGTCCTATTCTAGGGGCGATTTGAGAGTAGATGAACCGACAATCGACATTTTTAAGAATAAAAACATTAGGATATAAAGTAAAAAGTAAGATATTAAGAAATAATTAAAATATTGTAAGTAGACCTGTTATTTTACCAGGGATTTGGTGAAATCACCAATTGCATTTTTTACGTCTGATAAGGCAAACCCTTTTCTGATGATCGAGGCCATGATTTTATTTTTGGTTTTATAGTTTGATAGGTCAGTAAATGTGGGGTTCTTTTTTTTTAGTAGTTGGTTTATTTTTAGTAAATCGGATGACATTGAGGTTAAATAATTATTCGAATCCAGACCACGACTAGATAGTAATTGAATAAGGTATCGACGAGAGTGGCGCTGGTGGTGACTGATCAGATATTTGGCATACTGATCCTGATCGAGTAGTTTTTTTTCTTCCAAAAAGTCAATAATTCGCTGAATATAACTATCGGCGGAAACTGAAGGTAGCTTATATTTACGACAGTACTGAACAAATCGTAATTTCAGTTTTGGTTTAATCACACTGGCAATTTTGGGGGAGATGGCTACTTGGCGAAGAGCGTAATTTTTTAGTAAAAAATATAGTGAATAATCAATAATTTGTTGATACTGATCATCACTAATTTCGAGACCAGATTTTAGCTTTAGCCGAACAACATCGTCGATAAAAAGCGGAAGAAAACTGCCATTGTCAAAAGTTACCCAAACCAAATTGGTGGCTAAACCTGCCTTAACAGTCTTAATTATCATCATTGGCACTGTCTTTAGCAGCTACTGGCTTGGCCAGATCCGGGTTTTTGACAATCTGCCAAATTTTATCTCTTAACTCGTCGGCAATTGGGGGGTTATCTTTTAGGAAATTTTTTGTTCCTTCCCGGCCTTGGATATTCTGGTCGGCGACCTTAAAGAAAGCGCCTGATTTAGTAATTAGTCCATACTGAACAGCCATGTCGACCAAGCTACCATTGACTGAAATTCCTTCGGTATTCATAATATCGAATTCAGCTTCTTTAAAAGGTGGCGATACTTTATTTTTTACAATCCTAGCTCGGTGCTGAGAACCGACTGTTTCACCACTGCTGGTTTTGATATTAGCAATTTTACGAACATCAATTCTAACCGAAGAATAGAATTTGAGCGCCAAGCCACCAGTGGTTGTCTCGGGATTACCAAACATAACCCCAATTTTTTGGCGCATTTGATTTGTAAAAATAACGACAGCTTTCGATTTACTAATAGCTCCGGTTAATTTTCGTAAAGCTTGAGACATTAAGCGGGCTTGTACACCCATCATCGAATCCCCCATTTCGCCTTCGATTTCGGCTTTTGGAACCAGAGCAGCAACGGAATCGACCACAATGACATCAACAGCATTTGACCGGACTAGTGTTTCCACGATTTCTAGGGCTTGTTCACCATTATCCGGCTGGGAAATGAGCAGATTGTTTATATCGACACCAATGGCTGAGGCTCTGACAGGATCAAGAGCGTGTTCGGCGTCAATAAAGGCGGCTGTGCCTCCTAGACGCTGAGCTTCTTTGATAACATGCAGGCAAAGAGTGGTTTTTCCAGATGCTTCCGGACCAAATATTTCACTAACCCGACCTCGAGGCAAACCGCCAATACCTAAAGCGATATCCAAGGGTAAACAGCCGGAAGGGATTGACTCAACCTTCATGTCGGCAGAACGGTCTCCCATTTTCATAATGGCACCATCGCCATAAGCTTTGGTGATTTGTTCCATGGCTAGGCGAACAGCTTCGTTTTTTTTAGAAGATAATGAAGAACCG
>Ga0209800_10003419_pt1 | contig 12645 bp, 7 predicted proteins | sample Higcelweek8metaG_FD_187174 | JGI IMG/M metagenome (GOLD analysis project Ga0209800, IMG submission 187174) | Freshwater pond sediment microbial communities from the University of Edinburgh, under environmental carbon perturbations - High... | ecosystem: Environmental > Aquatic > Freshwater >... | reverse complement strand
GGAATTTATGAATGTTTACCCTGGTTTGATCGGTGCTTCCTTAGGCACTGCTGCATGGGGCGATTACGACAACGACGGAAAGACAGATATTCTGCTTACTGGTCAGAATGCGGGATGCGGAATTCTATCGAGTATGGTTTATCACAACGATGGTAATTCGATATTTACTGATATTAATGCCCCGCTCGATGGCGCCGAAAGAGGTTCAGCCGCCTGGGGCGATTTTGAAAATGATGGTGACCTCGATTTGCTGATAACCGGAGTAAGGGGTGACGGAACACCTGGTACGCGCCTGTATAAAAACGATGCCGGTTCTAATCAATATTCTGTCAATCAGCCGCCAACGGTTCCTGACGGATTGAGTATGTTTATTGATGGGCACACAGTTTACCTTGGATGGCTCGATGCTGCTGACGATCATACTCCTGCAAAAGGGCTAACTTATAACTTGAGGATCGGGACTTCCGAAGGCGGACAAGATGTACTGCCCTCGATGTCAAATATAAACACAGGCCGGCGCCTGATGCCACAAGCCGGAAATATGGGTAATAATACTGATTGGATCGTTAATCTTCCTGACGGTAATTATTTCTGGAGCGTACAGGCGATTGATCATTCCTTTGCTGCTTCTGCGTTTTCGTGGGAACAAACGTTTACCATACTCAATGTGAATGTAGATGAGAAAAAGCAACTGCCTGTTATGATTTCACCACAAGGGACTGATCAGTTGCTTGTTAAACTGCCATTTCAAGGCGAAGCAAAAATTCAGGTCACTGACATTAAAGGTTTAAATATAGTAAGCACGGTGTTTCACAACGAAATATTACTCTCTACAACCAACTGGTCTAAAGGAATTTACATCGTTAAAATCAGTTTGCCGGGATACCCTACTTTTATTACCAAAATAGTGAAATAAAATCCTTAAGAACAAAAAAACACCCGTCAGATAAAACTGAACGGGTGTTTTTTTGATGTTTCGATTCTGACTATGAATTGGAATTCAGTTCATCAGCATAATATTTATAGAACCAGGTGATCGTTTCAATTCCCTTGTAAAAACATTCAAGGTGGTAGTTTTCATTTGGCGAATGAGCGGCATCGGTATCAAGACCAAAACCCATCAGGATAGATTTTACTCCCAAAACCTGCTCAAAAGTCGAAATAATTGGAATACTTCCCCCGCTGCGGGTTGGCACTGGTTTTATTCCAAATGTGGTTTCGTAGGCTTTGCTTGCTGCACGATAAGCTGCTGTGTTGGTAGGCGCCACATAAGGATATCCGCCGTGATGTTCCTTAACGGTAACTTTTACACAATCAGGAGCAATGGATTCGAAATGGCGTGCAAAAAGGTCCGCAATTTTATGTGGATCCTGATGCGGGACCAAACGCATACTTATTTTCGCGAATGCCTTTGCCGGCAAAACTGTTTTTGAGCCTTCGCCAGTGTATCCGCTCCAGATGCCGTTTACATCCAATGCCGGACGTATTCCTGTGCATTCGTTTACACTATAACCCTTTTCGCAGAGTGTTGACTTAACATCAAGTTTATTTTTATACTCATCAAGATTAAAAGGTGCGCGGGCCATATCGGTGCGTTCTTCTTCTGAAAGTTCAAGTACATCATCGTAAAATCCGGGTATAGTGATATGGTTGTTTTCGTCGTGCAAGGAGGCAATCATTTTAGCCAGAATTGTTGCCGGGTTACCAACAGCACCGCCGTATAATCCGGAGTGCAAATCTTTATCCGGACCGGCCACTTCTACTTCCATATAAGCCAAACCGCGCAATCCTACAGTAATACTTGGTATATCAATGGCAATCATACTTGTATCCGAAACCAGTATTAAATCAGCTTTAAGCAGATCTTTCTGGCCGGGAAGCCATTTACCCAAAGCCGGCGAGCCCATTTCTTCTTCACCTTCGATCATCCATTTTACGTTGAACTGAAGCTGATTGGTCGAAACCAGGTATTCAAACGCTTTTACCTGCATAAAAAGCTGGCCTTTATCATCCACAGCGCCACGGGCAAAAATTTTGCCATCGCGGACTTCAGGCTCGAATGGAGGCGAATCCCAAAGTTCAAGAGGATCAACAGGCATTACATCGTAATGTCCATAAACAAGGATTGTCGGCTTCGACGGATCAATAATTTTTTCGCCATAAACAACCGGATGGCCGGTAGTTTCCATAATTTCAGCTTTGTCGACACCAGCTTTAAGCAATTGATCAACAATATATTGTGCTGTTTTTACCATATCCTCCTTATGCTCACTCTGCGAACTGATAGAAGGAATGCGGATAAGTCCGAAAAGCTCGTCGAGATAGCGCCCGGAATTCGCCTGAATGTGATTCTTAAGATTTTCCATATAATAGTTGTGTTGATTTTCTTAAATTTAAATGAATAAAGGTTTATTCTGCCTGAGAATATTGTTCCAAAAATACATTAAAAAAGCGTGAACTTCAGGAATTTTAGGAATTTTAAGACTGTTTTCAAGCCTTTCTGATTATTGTTTCATACTCTGCTCAAAATACTTTATTTCGAACAATTCGCCATCGAATTTACCGTACGAAAAATGTGTTACCCAGTCGCCTAAAATAATACAACTGGCTTTATCCGATACTTTCAAATTTGTCGGCACATGCCTGTGCCCGAATACAAAATAATCAATATCAGGCCTTTGAGCTGCCATTTCACGGGAGTAGATGAGTAATTTCTCTTTATCAACCTCTAAGAAATTCTCGTCTTTATCCTGCTTTATCATATTCGAAATACGGCTGCCGCGCGAAAAATATAGACCCATTTTTGTACCCAAATCAGGATGCAGCCAGCGAAAGAGAAACTGGTTAAACTTCGAAAGAAATACCTTTTTCAGGAATTTATACCCATTATCGCCAGGTCCCAGGCCATCGCCATGAGCCAGAAAAAAATTCTTTCCCTTTAATGTTATTTCCAGCGTATCGTCGTGAATGGTTACACCTGCCTCCTCATTGAGGTAATCGAACGCCCAGAAATCGTGGTTTCCCTTAAAAAAATGAACAGGAATTCCTCGTTCATTCAATTCGGCAAGTTTGCTGAAAAGCCTGGTATATCCTTTAGGCACAACTGTTTTGTATTCGTACCAGAAATCGAAAAGATCACCCATCAGGTAAATAACTTCGGCATCAGCAGCAACCATATCCAACCAGCGGATAAGCCGTTTTTCGCGAACCAGGCTACTCAGCCTGTCGGGGATGCCAAGGTGAAAATCACTTGCAAAATAGATGCTGGTTTTATGAGGGGCCATCAGGATTTAAATTTTGGTTAAAAAGGAGTTACGGTAAGTTATAGTTTGAAGGGTTTGAAGAGTTTGAAATGTTTGAAATGTTTCGGGTTTTTCCGGACAGACTTCCGGTTGACGCTATAGCAATGCGGGATTAAAAGGTTCTGCCTTTTCAAGCAAACACAAATGTAGGTAAAGATTCCAAATGTTCAAACGATCACGCAACTTAGCGAAGCGGTCTCTTGAGCGCAGCTCAAAAACCCGCACTTGCTATAGCGTTTATTAGCTGTTGGCATTCTTATTTATATATTTGTATGACTGGTTTTCCATACATTAATTTCTTATTTTCAAGCTTTATGGGGAAACTTATTAAAACTGTATTCCTAAATTCCTTGCCCCTAAAAAGAAATGAAAAACAATCATCGCCATTTGGGTGAGTATCATTCTTAATAATCCCATTATATACTAAACAAGTTATCCGCACACTGTCATTAGCAATAGCCTCTTTAACTTTTTTATCGATTTTTTCATAAACGTAGTCTGTCAATAATGTCTCCGTTTCTGATCCTTCGTCATAAATTATTAACTCGAACGCTTTATTTTTATGTACTGAAAAGCCAAATGGCAAGAAAGATCCATTTTGAATATAATCTTCCTCAAAATATTTAATACCGTCAAGAGCTAATTGATATAATTCATCTTTTTGCAATTCGGAAATAACAGGTAAAGAATCTTGCTCAAGATTAGAAACAATGTTTTTTCTTTCTCTATCCTTACTGAAACCCAAGATTGATAAAAGGCTCATAAGTATAATTGTGGTTACTAACTTCATGTTTTGTTTTTCTACGCCTGTAGCTAGCGGTTTCCTATATCAAAGATTCGTTTTGAGCAAAGACTCTAACTCGTTGAATTCTGGATGACGGGCAATAATGGTTCCATCGCCGGCTACCAGTATCATATCCGGAAGTTCGCGTACGCCATAGGTTTTGCTAAAGTCTGAGGCTAGTCCTTTCGTATCAATCACATTCACCCAATAAGCCCGGTCAATCAGGCAGGCTTTCTGCCAGAGATCAGCGTCCGAATCAACAGATACCGCATAAATTTCGAATCCGCGGCTGTGGAACTTATTATACAGGGTCGAAAGATTCATGTTCGTCTGACGGCTGAGCGCATTCCAGCTGCTCCAGAAATAAACCAACACCAGCTTTCCTTTAAGCGATGAAAGACTGATTTCTTTCCCCGTGCTATTGGGCAAAACAATTTCCGGCGCAGGCATACCAGGCTTCAGCAGGCTGTCGCGGACTTTCATATCATCCATTTCGGCTCTGAAATCGAGCATGCGAAGGTGTAGTGAATTAACCAGGCTGTTTTCGGGGTGGGCCAGCATAAGCGCGCTGTCGAGTTTCAGGTATAATTCGGGATGAGTTTTTTCGGACAATAAAGGGTTGGGACCAAAATTTTCGGAAATTACAAGCAAGGATGCCAATGATCCCGGATATTCGTTAATAAACTCAATTACTTTCGCTTTCTGATTATTAAATATTTGCATGTAAGCGGAATCCAGGGAATTTTTAATCAATTGAAAATCAGGCTTCATGCGGCTTTCAGTAAATACTTCTGAAAGAGAATCGACTTGCCTGAGGTTTGCCATGGTAAAGCGATTAAACACCGCCAATAGCTCCGAATCTTTTGAACCTGCAACGGTATAAGTGTTCCGTAAATTACTGCCATCAGCATTTAGAACAATATTTTCGCCCGGAGAAATTACAAGGGTGATTTCGTCGGCACTATTGCGCATAAGTGTGTAATAACCGGCTTTTTCAATGGTAAGTGAAACGGTGAAACTGCCGTTAGCATCCGTACTTACCGAATCGATAAGCGGTTTGCCCGCGGGCAAAACCTGGTAGATAAGCAGCTTTTTATCAGGTAGATTGGTAATAGTGCCACTGATGGTTACATTATCTTCCGAAATGAATTTGCAACCCTGCATTCCCAGGAGGACAAGGAGTATAACAGGGAAAATGACTTTATTGAGCATGTTAAAGATGTGCTTTGTGGCAAAGATCGGAAAAATGATCGTTGAGAAGCACTTTCGAAACAAAAGGATTGTTTATAAGAAGTAAACCCAATCTCAGAATTTATACCCAAAAAGAAATAAAAATCGATTTGTTATTGAATTCAGATTTAGCATTGCACTCATTCCGTTGCCTCTTTCGTACCGGCATTCAAATGAATATCTGTCATAAACTGTTCCTAATCCTGCTATTATCCCTTGTTCATAAAGCCGGGTTACGTTAAGTGCAGCACTTTTATCAGTGGTTACAGAAGAGCCATCAGTTTTTTCGGCAAGAACCTGGTTTGTTTCATGAACTGCATATGCATTCGACATTCCTGCATTCAGAAAAACAAATGCTTTTCCAACAGGATATTTAAAACGAGCCATGGTGTTAAGTTTAAGATAGGAATATCCAAAAGTCATGGTATAATCTGTATAATTATTTTCATTGTAATACAATGTGGTATAATCTTCAACTTTGTATGGGGAGAATGCCAGTTCATTATAAAGTGACCATTTCCCCTGATTACGGTCAAATACTATGTTGGCAAAAAGGGCTACTGAATAACTCGCAGTTGTGCTGAAATCCATTTCATTTCGGTTATAAACCAAAACCGGATCAAATTCTAAATTATTAAAAGTAAGACCAGCAATTACCCCAAATTCGGTTCTGCTCTTACCACCTTTTTTATGAAACGTCAACGGCGATTCAACACATTTATAATAGGAAAGGAATAACTTCTCAATACTTTTTCTTGTGTATTGGAGGCTCTTGAAATCCTGTTGAATTGTAGGGCAATCATTCAAATATACAGCAAGTTGATTTAGATATCTTTTGTTTTCCTTTACAGTTGTTACTTCGGCATCGTTTATATAGCGTTTGTATTCCAATAAAGTAAATGAAGTATCCTCACCTATATAAAACAATTCTTTACCCATGGTATTTTTGTATAAATACAGGCTTTTTTTCCCAAGAACAATAGATTGAAGAAAAATGGTGTCTGGTTTCAGATTCGGGTCTTTCCCATGTTCAAGTTCATCGGTTATTACCGGGCTTAAGTCGTTAAGTAAGATAGCGCCTGCATATATTTCGTCAGCAACACTAAAGTTCCGGATGCTCAATGGTGTGTGTGTCACAGGCTTTTCTGTTAACTGTTTTTTAAACAAAATCCTGTCAGGATTTTTGCCCCAGTTGCGATAATCGATAAAACCGTGAACTGTGTCGCCATTAAGATCAACTACATAAGCTTGTAAATAATTCTCCTGTCCGAAACATGTGTTAATCATAAAAATTCCGAAAACGAATAGTGTGATTTTTTTTAGTTGTTTTACCAGTTTCATAAAAGTAGCATTTAAGTTATTGATTTTGTTTTGAATACGTATTAGTATGTATCAATTTCCGGTAGATTGACTAAGAAGTTTGCTTATGAGGAGAATCATTACCGCGTAGAGTAGAAATCAAATAGATGTATAAGTCCAATTATCATAAAATGTCTGACTTTACCAATTTTTCCAGTATAAGAAGTAGTAGTTATTAACTGATTTTTATTTATAACATTCACTGAATCAAATTCTTTATCAATTTTTTGTTTTTGAATACTTAGTATGAATCAGTAAACAAATGTATGCTATTTTGCTGCATTCAAAAAAGTTTGGGAAAATAATCTAACCTGTTAATCGTCAAATAGCAATTATTCAATTATATAATTAATTGAAACAATAATCCGGATTGTGGGGACCGGGATATAAATTCCTCAGTATTAATTTATTTCATTTCATACATGAGCAAAATCAAAACACAAAACTCATTTGATTGTGTTATTATTCCGGATACCGTTTGCTTTCATATCAATAAATTCATATATCTTTGCAGCTTCAAATATTCCTTTCGTAAAAACAAGGAGGTTTGAGTTATAAAGAAGAGGGAAGAGAACAGGCTCAGCGAACCTCTGGCAACCACCACCACCCGGTGCGTAAGGTGCCAAAACCTGATCCCGGTATTCCGGGAGATTATAATTGAAACACACTCCTGCTCCCGAAATACGGAGATAATGAATGTGTTAAGTTAAAACTTCTGTACTGCTGCTTTGTTTTAAGCATGCAGCACGGCTTAATATTTAAATAACATGCACGAAAGGAACAAGATATACAAAGTTTTAGAGAAGCGCGTTTTGGTGCTCGACGGCGCAATGGGTACCATGATTCAACGGTACAAACTTTCGGATGCCGATTACCGGGGAACACGTTTTGCCTCGCATCCGATTGATCTTAAAGGTTGTAACGATTTGCTGTGCGTCACCAAACCCGAAGTTATAAGCCAGATTCATGCTGCTTACCTGGAGGCCGGTGCCGATATTATTGAAACAAACACATTTAACGCCACTTCGGTTTCGATGGCCGACTACCAGTTGGAATCAGTTGTTTACGAAATAAATGTTGCTGCCGCCAAAATTGCTGCTGCCGAAGCTGCGAAGTTCACAGCCCTGAACCCTGATAAACCTCGTTTTGTTGCCGGGGCCGTAGGACCAACCAGTAAAACAGCCAGCATGTCGCCCGATGTTAACGATCCGGGATTTCGCGCTGTAAGTTACGATCAGCTCAAAAATTCCTATTCCGAACAGGTTAAAGGCTTAATTGATGGTGGCGCTGATTTATTGCTTGTCGAAACCATTTTCGATACACTTAATGCCAAAGCTGCCTTGTATGCCATTAATGAAATACTGGCCGACAGGGATTTACGCATTCCGGTAATGGTTTCGGGAACGATAACGGATTTAAGCGGGCGCACGCTTTCGGGTCAAACGGTGGAAGCCTTCCTGAATTCGGTTTCACACATCGACCTTTTGAGTGTCGGGTTCAACTGTTCACTTGGCGCCGAGCAGCTCAATCCTTTTATCGAAGAGCTTTCGCGCAAAGCACCTTTTTATGTTAGTGCTTATCCAAATGCCGGTTTGCCTAACCAGTTCGGCGAATATGACGAGTCGCCACTTCAGATGGCAACTCATGTAAACCCTATACTTCAGAACAAATCAGTTAATATCATTGGTGGATGCTGTGGCACAACGCCGGAGCACATCAGGGAATTATGCCGCATTGCTGAGCAATCCACTCCAAGACCTTTACCCGAAATCGATAAACATCTTCGCCTGAGCGGGCTCGAGCCTTTACTGGTTTTTGCCAACAGCAATTTTATCAATATCGGCGAACGTACCAATGTTTCCGGTTCCAAAAAGTTTGCAAGGCTTATACGTGAGGAAAAATACGACGAAGCCCTTTCCGTTGCCCGCGAACAGGTAGAAGCCGGTGCTCAGATGCTGGATATCAATATGGACGATGCCATGCTCGATGCCAAACGCGAGATGACACGTTTTCTGCATATGCTTATGTCGGAACCGGAAATTGCCCGGGTTCCTATCATGGTCGATTCATCGAAATGGGAGGTTATCGAAGCCGGTTTAAAATGCCTGCAGGGCAAAGCTATCGTGAATTCTATAAGCATGAAGGAAGGTGAAGATGCTTTCAGGGAACATGCACGAAAAATAAGGAATTATGGAGCCGCCATGGTGGTGATGGCTTTCGACGAACAGGGACAAGCCAGCACTTTCGAACGACGTATCGAAATATGCGAACGAGCCTATAAAATACTGGTGAATGAAATTGGAGTTCCTCCTGAGGATATTATATTCGATCCTAATATCCTGGCTATTGCAACAGGCATCGAAGAGCATAACAACTACGCTATAGATTTTATCGAAACCATAAAATGGATAAAGAAAAACCTTCCGTATGCCAGGATCAGCGGCGGTATCAGTAATTTATCGTTCTCCTTCCGGGGTAACGATACGCTGCGCGAAGCCATGCATTCGGCTTTCCTTTATCATGCCATAAAGGCCGGAATGGATATGGGAATTGTGAATGCAGGAAATCTTCCGGTTTATGATGATATTCCGGCTGATCTGCTTGAGCTTATCGAAGATGTACTTTTTAACCGCAGGCATGATTCTACTGAAAGGCTGATTGATTATGCATCGAAAATGAAAACCAGCGAAAAGACTGAAGCCGCAGCAAAAGCATGGCGGAGTCTGCCGGTTAACGAACGCCTGACCTATGCCCTGGTTCATGGATTGGATGCCGATATTGCAACTGACGTGGAGGAAGCCCGCCCGCACTTTGCAAAAGCGCTGGAAGTAATTGAGGGACCTTTAATGGCCGGAATGAATGTAGTGGGTGATTTATTCGGAGCCGGTAAAATGTTTCTGCCCCAGGTAGTGAAAAGCGCCCGAGTTATGAAAAAAGCAGTAGCTGTGCTTCTGCCCTTCATCGAAGCAGAGAAAGTAAAAGGCGAAGGGAGTTCGGCTGGTAAAATACTGATGGCCACTGTTAAAGGCGACGTTCATGATATTGGAAAAAACATTGTCGGCGTTGTGCTTGGATGTAATAATTACGAAGTTGTTGACCTTGGAGTTATGGTTCATGCCGAAAAGATACTTGATGCTGCTATAAAGGAAAAAGTGGATATTATCGGACTCTCAGGACTGATTACCCCATCACTCGAAGAAATGAGTTTTGTTGCGTCGGAGATGGAACGCCGCGGATTCACATTGCCTCTGTTAATTGGCGGTGCTACTACCAGCGAAATGCATACCGCGGTTAAAATTGCGCCCGAATACAGCCAGCCTGTAGTTCATGTTCGTGATGCTTCGAGGGCTACCAGCGTAGTAGCGGCGCTTCTTTCGAAAGAAGGCAAGCAGCCGTTTGTTGATTCGGTTCAGGATAAATATGCCCAGTTACGTCATAAACACGAAAGCACCAGGGCCGGTGTTACTTATCTGTCGCTCGCCCAAGCCAGGGAAAATCGTTATAAAACCGACTGGGCCTCGTTTAAGCCAAACAAACCATCATTTTTGGGTGTAAAACATCTTGAAAACTATCCGCTTGAGGAAATCAGCAAATACATCGACTGGACGTTTTTCTTCCATGCATGGAAAATGAGCGGTAAATATCCTGCTATTTTTGATGATCCTGCAAAAGGCACTGAAGCACGAAAACTTTTTGATGAAGCGCAGGTAATTCTTAAAAGGATTATTGACGAAAAAATGGTTCAGGCCAATGGTGTGTTTGGATTTTTTCCTACCAACGCAACCGGCGACAGCATCGAATTAAGCCTTGAAGGAGACAAAAAAACCATGTTGCATTTCCTTCGGAATGAAGAAGAAAAAGAAAACAGCATCCCAAATCTTTCACTGGCCGATTTTATCGCCCCGGCAGATTCCGGCTATTCTGATTACATCGGACTTTTTGCTGTAACGGCAGGACTTGGAATCGAAAAATGGGTAAAACAGTATGAAGATCAGCAAGATGACTATAATGCCATTATGGTAAAAATACTTGCCGATCGCCTTGCCGAAGCTTTTGCAGAGCTGCTTCATGAAAAAGTACGTAAGGAATACTGGGGTTATTCCAAAGATGAAAACCTTAGCATCGATGAAATTATTCACGAAGGATATGCCGGAATACGCCCCGCACCTGGTTATCCAGCCTGCCCCGAACACAGTGAAAAAGGAACCATTTTTAACCTTTTGGATGCTGAAAAAGCAGGAATCTCGCTCACCGAAAATTTCGCCATGTACCCGGCAGCAGCCGTTAGCGGTTATTATTTCGCACATCCTGAAGCTCAGTATTTTGCAATCAGCAGGATAAGCAAAGAGCAGGTCGAAGATTATGCTTCGCGAAAAAATATGCCTGTGAAAGAAATTGAAAAACTGCTGGCTTCGAATTTGAATTATTGAGATGGGTTGGGAGACGGAAGTAGGGAGTAGGGAGTGAGGAGATAGAAGACTTATTTTTTAAAGAAAAAGCACTTAAAAGAAAAAAATACCAGAAGAACTTTACCATGAAAGTCTCCGATTATATACTGGAAAGCAAAGGAAAAACACTTTTCACTTTCGAACTTCTCCCTCCGCTTAAGGGTGAAAATATTGATTCTATTTACCAGACGATTGAACCTTTGGTCGAATACAATCCCTCGTTTGTTGATGTAACCTACCACCGCGAAGAAGTTATTTTCAAGGAGCGCGAAGATGGTTTGCTCGAGCGGCGCACGGTTCGTAAAAGACCAGGAACGGTTGCTATTGCCGCTGCCATAAAATTCAAATATGGCATTGACGTGGTTCCGCACCTGATCTGTGGCGGTTTCAGCCAGGAGGAAACCGAAAATGCGCTTATCGACCTACAGTTTCTGGGAATTGATAATATTCTGCTTATACGTGGAGATAACCTGCGTGGAGAAAAACAATTTAAGCCTGAACCCGACGGTCACCGTTTTGCCCTCGATCTGGTAAAACAAGCGGTTAGATTAAATAAAGGTATTTATCTCGAAGAAGACATTTTAAATCCTGTTCCTACCAACTTTTGTATCGGCGTAGCCGGATATCCCGAAAAGCATATGGAATCGCCTAACCTGGCAACCGATCTGCAATACCTGAAAGCTAAAGTAGATGCGGGTGCTGACTATATTGTTACCCAGATGTTTTTTGATAATTCGAAGTATTTTGAGTTTGTAAACGCCTGCCGTGAAACCGGAATCAACATACCGATTATTCCCGGACTGAAGCCTATTTCGCTAAAATCGCAGCTTTCGACATTGCCCCGGACTTTTTCAATTGATATTCCCGATGAATTGGTAAAAGAAGTAGAAAAATGCACCGACACTCAGCAGGTGCGTCAGGTTGGCGTCGAATGGGCCATTCAGCAATCGCGCGAACTGATAAAATTCGGGGTGCCGGTGCTTCATTTTTATACCATGGGGAAATCGGATAATATTAGTAAAATTGCTAAAGCAGTTTTCTAATATTCATAATTCGAAAAATGAAAACCCAAGGGCTTGATTCTGGAAATACCAATGGTAATTCCCGCAACAAAACGGATGGGATGGGAATATAGCCTTCTTTTCCGGATCACAAATTGATTGTCACCGGCAACGAATCGGTATTCAGGCAGTAGTAGTTACTGCCTTTTTTCTACATTTGCGTTTTCAAACTTACTAAATGGCAATCTACCAGCACATTCTCAGTCAATCCGAAGCGGGCAAAAAACAGCTTGCTGTATTAATAGATCCGGATAAACTCCAGAATCAGGATGTGGAAAAAATTGCTGTAAATGCTGAAGAATCAGGCGTTGACTGTTTTTTTGTTGGTGGGAGCCTGCTGGTAAACAATGAACTTGATCAGTGTATTAAAACACTGAAAGCCAACAGCAAAATCCCTGTAATCCTTTTTCCCGGCAACACCATGCAGATGAGTTGGAAAGCCGATGCCATACTTTTTCTTT
>Ga0209800_10003414_pt1 | contig 12660 bp, 13 predicted proteins | sample Higcelweek8metaG_FD_187174 | JGI IMG/M metagenome (GOLD analysis project Ga0209800, IMG submission 187174) | Freshwater pond sediment microbial communities from the University of Edinburgh, under environmental carbon perturbations - High... | ecosystem: Environmental > Aquatic > Freshwater >... | reverse complement strand
TCTCCGTCAGGCAGGTTGACCCCTTTTCGGGCCAATTTGTATTCTTTTTTTAATTGATCGATAAATTCCATTCTGTTATCCTGCCTCCGATCCATGACCAGCCGTCGTGGATAATTGTGATAGTGATTACCATACGTTATGTGCCTTTGTCCATGGGGGCTATGGGATTATTATGATTGTTCGAGTCCCCTCGTATTAAAAATGTCAAGTACGACAATTGCTTCAAGCACTTTTTGCTTGTAATTGATTATACTCATTGACTTGTGATAAATAAATTACAAAACGGAGGTTAAAATTCTGTCCATGGCAAAGATAAAAAGAAGTTGGGATATGCTGTCTGACGAATATCGGCAGCAGGTAATTAAAGAAGTGATTGATTTTTGTGAAACTGAAATCGATATCGAAATTGGTATAATTTCAGCAGAAAAGATATTGGATCAGTTTCTTCAGACTGTCGGGGTTAATCTGTATAACAAAGGCGTGAGCGACTCTATGGCTTTTTTAAAAGACCGCCTGGACGATATCGAAGTGGATATGGACTCATTGCTGAAGAAATAAGAAATCGCAAAAGTCCCCCTGTGACAACATAGCGGCTATTTTGACAGAGGGGCGCTGGCGGCGCGAGTCTTGAGGAACATATCATCATTACGCCCGAACCGCCTTACTGATTTTTATTTTTACTCTCCTCTTCAAAAACGAACAATGTTTTCTTCGTGGCGGTATTATCTCTTATGATAAAGAAACTCTTGCCATCTCGAGTCCTCTCGGGTTGCCGCCCCTTAAGTGTATGCGCATCATAATCCCGGGGGACGTCATCCATAGCCTTCCATTCTGTGCCGGATAAACGGTACCAGGTAAAGTCGTCAGATTTCTGGTAACAGATTGTTTCGGATTTTATCGATATATGACTGAATTCATCATAGACTTGGTAAGGATCCACTACCCATTGCGAGCGATTTTTACGGAACGTATAGATCCGTGTCGGAGTTGCGGCCGCCACAAGAGTTCCCTCTTTGTTTGTCTTGACGCGTGAACAAAGGGTGTCCTCATATTTCCTTGTCACCTTTTCATCTGAAAAAGCCAAATCTCTCAGCTCTTCTTTGTGCAGGGTATACATCCCGTTATCTGAACTGACTATCACGGCATAATAAGCATCATAGTTCTCGGATGCGGCAAAGACAATCGTGCTGCCGTCTGCGGATGCGGACATAGAACGGTAAACGGGGTATTCAGGGGACATGGCAAATTCATACAGCAGCGATTTTGAATAGCCACCATTCTGTTTTGCCAGCAGATTAAGCCGATAGCTCTCTTTTCTCGGCTCGCCTGTCCCGGCGTCTTCGTGACTTGACAATACAATTACCCTGTTGTCATCGATAAGAGATATGCCAAGCAAACTATCACCCTCAAAATCGACTTCAGATTGAGACCAGGACCCTTCTTCGCGGTTTACTATTGTGATAGCTCTATATCGACCCAGCACAACGGTGTCCCCGTCATAGGATGAGTAGATTCCTGACGAAGATGAAGAGGCCGGCCGATTGATTATCTGGCGCGGAAAGGGAACATCCATTATGGTATATTCGAATGAGTCTTTGTGTTCATCTTTCCATTCGTCAATTAGTGAATTTTTGGCGACGATAACGTGAAGTGTTGAAGTCTTCGATATTCTGACAGGCTTTGTGTATATGCGGGGAGGGGATCCGTCGATTGCGTAGGTGATAACGGTATTTGGCTTTTTGCTTGTAATCGTAACATCCTGCGGATCCAAATACAGCCCGTAATCCGGATCAAGCGTTAATTGATATGATAATGAAGGGGCGGCATTTTCGAGTTCACTTGTGTGAAAATTGCCCACAATCCCGAACTTTACGACTATTCCTGTAATCGACGTATGGTCTCTATCGATCAGAAACGGTCCTGTATATTTGATATATTTTTTTGGCAGGGGGAGCATCCCCCATTTTGGAAGAGCTCCCGCGTCTATCGCATAATATAGCGTTACCATCGGATCATGATTGTATGTTTCCATTTTGACGAGAAGTTGACTTGGTTTCTCTCCATCATGGTACGAGATAATCGGCGGCCGCAGATTGTGTACGGTGTAAATCCAAAAAATACACCCGAGAGCGGCTGTAATGAATAAGGACAAGGTGATTGTAATAAAAAACTTGAACGCCTTCTTTTTGTTTCTCATCGAATTGCCTCGTGAATAGTTACGTTCTTTCCCGAAAGGACAATGAGGTCATCACTCACTCGTAAGATACTATCACTTCTTTAAATGTTCTGGTCTGAGTCCTGTTGTAAGAAATCGAAGTAAGCCCGTCTGCACCATCCAGAAAAAAATAACCGGCGATAAGAGCATGTAACCTCGGCTGAGAAGAAAGCTCGTCAGCGGCATGAGTGAGGTACAGTTGATTAACCGAATTGATATGCAGAGCGAGTTCAGTAATGCTGCTGGGATTTACGCTTACATGTTCGAACGAAGAACGTCCAAATTTAAGAAACAAGATGTTCTTGGCTACACGAAAAGTGCCGGAGAGATATTGCGTGCCGCCCCAGTCGTCTATACAGCTCATTTTAAAAGATCCTGATTCTTCAAGTTCAATATACGCGGTGACTCTTTCAGACTTGCCATCATCAGTTTTGTAGATCCGTACAAATTCGTAATAACCCGCCAGCGTCTTCGGGTTGTACTTGTTCGTATCCGGCTCGATTTCACTCAGGTACCCGCCGAATACCCATCCCTTTTTCGTCTCCCACTCGATGCGGCACCATTCGCCGTTCTTGTTGTCGATATTCTCGCTCTTGCCTTTCTCCTTGATCAGGACTTTGGCTCCATAGGGTATCGTTACAATCGCCTGCGCCGATACAGAAGGCTTATCTCTCATCCGCACCCCGCTTGCGGCCGTTACATAGGCTGTCTTGTTAAGATCGAAAGGGAAAGCGAATAAAACAACAGACAGAAGAATTGCCGGTATCGTTATAACGCGTTGAAATATCATAAAAATCTCTCCCAATTGTATGTATCATAATCTCACATGTTAACTGTTACACAAGGTTCGATGATTCAAATTTATAGCAAGATAATTATACTGCTATTTCGTGTCAAATCGCTTTTCATCTTTGTCAATATGTTTTTATTGACAAAAAGTCAATATGAACACAAAAAAATGAACGCAATTAAATCATGTTAAGCTAAAATTATCCATCCATATTAAAGGTCTGACATTGTCTGATAGAGACAATATTGAGTATCAACCGCTCAAGATAACAACGAAATCCGGCAAGCATAACTGGTGCTGCGAGTTGCAACCTGTTTGGAATGCATCCGGATTATCTCTGCCGCGTTGCCTCGTTATTGAACTTCACATACATTGTAAAAATATTTATAGGCTTTCGCTGAGATGTTTTCGCCGTAGAAAATCGCCTGGGCCTTCAACTTTTCCGGATCACCGTTTATAATGAGTGATCCGAAATTGATGCAGGGCAAACTTCGGGATACCCGTAGCGGGCAAATCAGCATTCCGTGCTCCACCATATGCCCGATAACCTTCAGTTCTGTTATTTCCGATCTGCTGCTTAGAACATTCTCAGAAATAAAGACTCCGCCGATTTTGCCATCCAGCCTCAGATTTGTAGTATTGAAAAAATCTTTCAACTGCCATGCACAATCGCCGGCATTTGAGGAGGTTCCGAATATGATCAGGGATGAATCCCATTAAAGAATATCACTGTTTTGAAAAAGACACAATAGCCGATTGTCAGCGGGAATTGACTGATTGTCAGCATCTGTCCGCAACAGGTGTTTTTAATGTAATGAATCTGCTGACAATCAGGCGAGCGCCCGTCCAAACTGCCGGACAAAGGCGGCGCGCCCTTCACCGAAGTGTCTTTTTCAAAAGATCCGTGGGACTCTACCTTATGACCTATCCATATTTGTGGTGTCATCAGCTCAATTTGCTAATAGAACCATAGTTGTATTACCGGTTCAGATGGTCAAATATCGCCTTTGGCTACTCGAAACTCAGGCTGTCCTTGAAAAGGGAAGCATATACTCCTTAACTCGAATGCCATTGACGAGGCAGAACTTATGTGCACGGATAGTCCTCGGACGCTGCTTTGAGACTCACATCGCGCCTTCGGTCGATGTGGCACTGAACGACAGCTCGCGTATCAACGATGGGCCGGCGAAAACGCCGGCTTTTCGTTTTACTAATTTATGCGCCGCAGCCGTTCCACGGTTTCTCATCGGATTGCAGCTGCAATCCCGTATTGAGCCGATTAAGCCCGCTGTATATGTCGATTACGTTGTACAATTCAATCATCGCCTCGTCATCAAGTCCGTTGTGGCGTCCGGCGTTATTGTAGACCTGAATGCAGTACTCTGTTCCGCTCATGATTGAGACGGTAAGCGCTATCAAGTCCTTTGTTTTACGTCCCAGCTTCCCTTCCTGCCCCATGACGCTGCGGATTTTTTTCCACGATATATCAAGATATTCGGGATTATTGGCCATCGCTTTGTACATGTTGGGAACGAAGTCTATCCCCAGCGTTTCTTTAATGTCGTCGTATAATCTTCTGACGTTTCCCGTTGCTTCATTTTCTTCGATGAGATGAATTGAAGCAGTATTCCTTCCGTATTTTGTTTCCCTTGTTTCCAATGAACCGCATGAACTCATTTTACATGATCTCCTGTCTTAAATAATTTTGATAGTCGCCTCGAGGTCAATACAGAGGTAACGATTGGATATGAATGCCCTAAGACATTAATTTAACCGCAAAGCGTACTTCTTATTGATCCGAAACCCGGATGCAAGATGCAAGGTATACTAGTATACATTCATAATGTTCTCTCTCCTTAAGTTTCAATTTTCATACCCATCAAGAAGTGATTACGCACATAAAGAATGAGTCTCCTGCTGATTGGGGCAAAAGAAGCCCGGTATGTGAAAATCTCTTTATTGTGGTTACATCTCTGATATTTGACGGGTGTTCGCCGATAAAGGGGACACTGTGCGTGAATTTTTCTCTGTGCGGATTCGTATACACACCGGCAGCTTGTGTGGTGAAGGGCTTTTGTTACTCATAGGAAGTTTTCAATTCGATATCCGGTTTCAGGGGAAGAGTGTCCCCTTTTTACCCGGTCTTTCGTCAAAAAGAATGATTAATAATAATTTTTAACCAGAGTCTCTCGGCAGCCGTATCCAAAGACTCTGAAAGGAAGGGAATGTGAGAAACTGTATTATGGAGGCTTTCTGCCCGTTTTGCAAAAGCTCCGCAGCGCGGGAAGATTCAGCTACTAATTGGTGGAATTGTACCGATTATTCCGGAAATCCCGAAGAAGCGCTCAAAATGCGATTGGCCAGGGGAGACATCAATATTGATGAGTACGAAAGAATAGTGAAAGAGCTGAAAGCGTCAAAATGAAAGAATGAAACAAAAATCAGAAGGAGTGCAAAATGTCATTTGAAGGCTATATCAACGGACTGTCGCTGCCGTGGGGCGGAATTTTCACAGGATGCCTTATCTTTTTCGCGGTAATGATGGTTCTCTGTCTCATCGGGTGCGGTTTATTTTGTCCACGATTCGGAAGGCGTTTTCGTCACGCCGGGGGGAATGCCTCCTCAGGAACGAGCAGCGTCGATATTCTCAACGACAGGCTTGTTCGGGGGGAAATATCCTTCGATGAGCACAAGAAATTATTATATGTTTTGAAACGATCCGTATAAACTGATTATCGCTGCAGTCAGTTTCCCGTAATCCGGCATGAACGTGCCGGATTACTTTCATTAATATACGGAAGATTCCGGGTAGAAATTATGTTTATTTCTGCTCGCAGGCAAGAATGTTCTGTTCATTGTAATAAAACGAGCATTGTTCGAGAAGAATGCTCCTCAGCTTTTGTCTCGCGCGCATGAGAATTTTTTTCGCGTTGCCTTTAGTCACGTTCATGATTACAGCGATTTCATCAATACCAGCGGATTCGTACTCCTTGAGGATGATCGCGATTCTGTAATTCGGCTGCAGCTTCTTGATGTAGCTGCAAATGCACTCGTTCATTTCTTTCTGGGCAATCCGGAATTCATCTGTACAGTAATCGGACTCTTCTTTGCGGAAAAGAACTTTGTCGGACAGATAGCATTTGTCACAGGAAACGGTATTTTTGCGCATCGTATCGATCATGAGGTTGGTCGCGATACGGTAAATCCAGGTGTATATAGAAGAGTTTCCCTTAAATGTATCCAGTGATGCCGAAACCTTTATAAATACTTCCTGAGCGAGGTCTTCCGCGTCTATTGGTCCTACCGTACGGGCAAGGTATAATCGTATTCTCTCGTAATAGCTCTTGTATATCTCTTCAAACTGAGGTACGAGATGCTGAGACTGATGTTCCATAAAGCTTGCATTCCTAAATATTACTAAATTTATCATACACAGATATTCCGCCATATTCACCTCATAACTGCAACCACTTTTCAGATAACACACACCACATAATGCATAATGCATTTTATCAAAACAAAGTCCCGGCAAAACAGTTGACTCAATGCAGGACAGGCGCTTGAATCCTCCGTATCGAGGAGCTAAACCTCTTCGTGTGTTTCCGCAAATTCCGATAGAGAAGAATGGATTTTATGTAATGGATCGGAGTTACTTCAATGTGAAATTCTTTGAAAAACTCAGGAGAAACGAGGCTTTTTTCTTAACAAGGACAAAAAACAATATCAAGTACAAAGTTCTCACGACAAAAAAATCGGCGGTGATAATGATATAGTTGATTTGAGAATAGTATTAGGAGAAGCAAAGAGAAAGGTATATTCCTAGTGCTTAAGGGTAGTCAGATCAATGTCTCTGCTGATTTGTGGAGGCGACAATAAATCAATTGTAGTGAAGTATAACCCGGATTGCCGGGTTGTCATACAACTTATCCGCTAATCGCATTATCACTGCTTTAATGCCGAAATAAGCCGTTGCACGTGTATCAGAATCAGCTGCCATGGGGCGCAAGGGAGGATATTATGAGTGAAGATCTCTGCTTCAAAAATCGACAGGAATTTCGTAAATGGTTATCTGCAGCGGATGGGGAATCAAAAGGAGTCTGGATTGTTTTCTCAAAGAAAACGGGGAGTGAATTCACTGCGGCTGATGCGCTTGAAGAGGCGCTGTCATTCGGCTGGATAGACGGATTGATAAAGAAGATCGATGATGAGACCTACAGAAAATATTTCTCTCCCCGCAAAAAGGGAAGCCGGTGGTCGGATAAGAACAGGAAAATCATCGATGCGCTTATTAAAAACGGAACAATGACGGAAAGAGGGCTTCTCGCGATTCAGAGAGCAAAAGAAGACGGATCCTGGGAGATCAAAGATCAGAGAAATGTCAGTGAAGATAAATTTGAGCAGTTTGAATCCAGAATATGCGATAAGGGTCAGGCTTATGAAAATTACAATAAAATGCCGCAATCGATAAAGAAACAGTTTGTCGGATTATACCACGAGCCTAAAAAAGAAGAGACCAGAGAAAAGCGGCTGATCGAGCTGCTGCAGATGCTTGAAAGCAACATAAGGCCGATGGACAAATATAAGGGCAGTAAGAAATGATCATAGAAATTTCCGCTCCCGCTTATAGGGGACTCAATCTGCGTAAAAATCGGCTGACTGTTTTGCAAACCGCTGCTGGTGAGCCACTTTGACGTAACCATGTGACAGAGATGGGGAATGACACTGAAAAATGTGTAAAAAACCGATAATACGTAAAAACAAACAAAGGAGAGAATAATGATTTTAGGTGCTACATTATATGTCCAAAGAAGTGTTGAGGCGGCCCTGTTTTACTGTGAAGCATTTGGTATGGAAATCGGATATAATGCTAAACATGATAACGGAACATATCTGCATGCCGAACTGGAAAAGGATGGGAACAGTATTTTTGCTGTAAGTGAATCTGATGATGTCGCTATTGCAGAATCCATGATATCAAGCGGTCAGCCGACAATGAGTTTGGGTGTCAATTTGAATAATAATGAAGAATTACACCATGCATTTGATGTGTTGTCTGAAGAAGGCCATGTCTTGCGGCCGCTTGGAGATCTTCCCTGGTCGCCTTGTTCAGCGGACGTAGTGGACAAGTTCGGCGTTTGCTGGTATATATATGTTTCGCAGCACAGACCTGAAGAAGTGAAAAGCATTTGAACTCTCGCTGCAAGTTTACCGTGCAAATCAGCCTCACTGTGGATCTGCAGACTTCTGCAGATCCGGGTTTTGCTTCGGCGCGAATCATTTTCATGACGCCGGCTGCGGCCGGCGATATCCATCACTTTGAGTGAGATGTGGTGATGCAGTTTCAGAACAATTCCCCCGGAGAAATGCGTCTCTTATCCCCCCGCCTCTTTTTTTGAATCTTACAAGACGAGTTGACCCATATCCCCGAAAGGGGGAAGTACGTACGGCCGGCAATGCGTCATAACCTACTTTTTCTTGTCCTTGCTCTTAAGCGTGGGTACATTCAGCTGTTATCGTGATAATAAGTCTTTATAGGAACCTTTTTTCTGGATTAATTGTGCAAAGCGAGCCATAATGTACAGGGAATCTTGCGTAATCGGTCATTTTTGCAGAAGGGGGCGCGGCGTCGTGCGCAGATCGGATAATTTTTGTGAAAGGCGGTTTGTACACTGTCTGGATGAAGTTATACGAAGTTTCCAATAATATTGCTGTTACATAACCCGGAAAGATTTTGTGAACATCTCATTTTACAATTAGTGACGGTGAAATTGAATATGCGTTTAGGATTGACACAGAAAATAGTCATACTCATGGTTTCGAGCATCCTCATAATAACCTCTCTTTTGGGGGTTGTTCTTTCTTATGTTGCCGTTACCGCCAACAGCGATGAACTTCGAAAGGGCCTTTATTTTGCCGCATCCATTTCCGCGATGGGCGTCAACGGCAATCTGCACCGTATCGTTGAAAATAACGCTGACGAAAACTCCGATGAATACCGGCAGATTTACGATCAGCTGCTGCGCATCAAAAAAGAGTGCGCTCTTGCTTATGTCTATACGCTCGCAAAACCTTCGGGAGATAAATGTGTTTTTATCGTCGATACCGGCGAGGGCGAGAACCACTCGCCGCTTGGTATGGAGTATGATCTTAATGAGGGAATGAAGGCGGCCTTTGCGGGAGAGACGGTTGTCGAGCATGAGGCGTACACCGATCAGTACGGCACCTTCATATCCGGCTACTCGCCGGTTTATGATAACATGAGAAATGTCGTCGCTGTCGTCGGTGTGGATATAGAGTATGAATCGGTATTACAGGCCAAACACAGGCTTCTGACGGTCATCGCGGTTTTCACCCTTATCGGAATACTTACCGGCGTCGCTTCGGCAATGATATTTTCCGGAATGATCACCCGGCCCGTATTAATGCTTCGCAACAGTCTGTACCAGATTTCGCGGGGTACGGGCGACCTTACCGTGCGCCTCAATATCAAATCAAACGACGAGATCAGCGATGTAGCCGAGTACTTCAACGAGTTTGTCGCGAAGGTGGGCTCGATTATCAATGACACGAAGAGGATCGCCTCGGAGGTGGCGAACGCCACGACCGAGATGACTTCGATAAGCGATTCGCTGGCGCACGGCGCGGGCGAAGAGGCCGAGATGGTCGAGCGTATCGTGCAGAAGGTTCAGGAGAGCGGCGAGACGGTGGATGTTATTTCGGCGCGGGCGCATCTTGAGGGCGAGGAATTTACCCGGCTTTATGCATCGATCATGCAGATTGTGGATACGATACACGATCTCACGAGTGACGCGATGCAGGCGATAGAAAAGACCGATGAAATAAAAAATAAAATAACATCGGGAAGGGAGTTTCTGGAAAATCTCAAAGATGTAATGGTCAAAATACAGACTAATGCGGGCGAGATGAACCGCATCGTGATGATGATCAACGATATTTCGGACCAGATAAACCTTCTTTCACTCAACGCCTCGATCGAATCTGCCCGTGCGGGTGATGTCGGCCGCGGCTTTGCCGTCGTTGCCGATGAGATATCCAAGCTCGCCGATGGGACGGCATCAAGTATCAAAGAGATCAATTCTCTCATCATTCAGAGCAACAGCGCCATCAGCGGCGGCCGCGAGGTGGTAGAGAGTAACGTCGCGCTGATATCGTCAATTCTGCAGGAGATTCTCGACATCAACAAAATTGTCGCCGACATGTCCGGGGTGATGAGGGCGCAACATGAAAAGGGAAATACACTGACGATCGAATCTGAGAAGATGAAAGTAATTCTCTCTGAAATCGGGGGCGCGGTGGACCGACACCGGACAGTCACCTACGATATCCGCTCGGCCGTCGATATTATCGCCGATTCAACCAGAAAGACGGCAACCTCTACTGAAGAGTTTCTCGCCACTTCAGAAGAGCTTTCGGCGGTTGCCGACAGGCTCAACGAGCTGATTCACGAATTCAAATCTTAAGGTCAGGTGGTGATCATCTCTATTGCTTCCTTGCCTTAAGATGAAATTCAGCATCAGTGAACCCCGCAGCAATTCCGCTAAATCGAAATCCCGGCCGTGATAGTAATTGACTTTGCGAAAGAATAAGTTTATGAAGAAACTCGAAGCTGATCATGCGGGACACTCATGTGTAATCGGCCGCAGTTAAAACACCGCGGGTGATTTCAGGTTTCAGACAGAGCCCATCAATTATGGTAACACGCGAGGCCCTGGATGCATGCGGTCCGGCTCTCGTCAGATCGAAATAACAGGGGGAATACTATGAAAATCGGAGCAGTTGAGGCGGGCGGCACCAAGATCATCTGCGCGACCGGTACGCGTGAGGGAGAGATTCTTGAGCGTGTCAAAATAGATACGATGACCCCCGACAAAAGCATGCCGCAGGTAATAGATTTCTTCAGAAAAAATCCTGTAGAGGCGATCGGCATCGGCACTTTCGGCCCGGCAGATATCAATGAGAAATCGCCGACCTACGGCTTTATCACGACTACCCCCAAGCCGGGATGGAACGGCTACGATCTTCGCGGCGAGTTCACAAGAAATTTTGACGTGCCCGTCGCCTTCGATACTGACGTAAACGGCGCGGTTCTGGGCGAATATCTGTGGGGTGCCGCGAAGGGAAGTGCGAGCGCCGTCTACATGACTATCGGCACCGGAGTGGGTGCCGGCGCGATAATTGATGGTAAGATTCTCAAGGGAATCTCGCATCCTGAGATGGGGCATATGCTGGTGCGCCGTCACCCCGGCGACACGTATAAGGGTTTCTGCCCCTATCACGGTGACTGTCTCGAGGGCCTTACCGCGGGCACGGCGATCGGCGCGCGCGCGGGAAAGCCGGGCGGCGAGATCGACAGAAGCGATCCTGTGTGGCAGTACATCACCTATTATATCGCTCAGGCCCTTTTTTCGATCGCGCTGGTGCTGATGCCCGAGCGCTTCATTCTCGGGGGAGGGGTGATGGCGCGCGATCACCTTTTCGGCACGGTGCGCGAAAAGTTTCTGGAAATTTCGAACGGCTATATGCAATTTGAAGAGGTGCTCAACGGTATTGACTCGTATATCGTTGCTCCCGGTCTGGGGGGCGACGCGGGTATCAGGGGGGCGCTGGGCCTGGCGATTGCCCTGTTGCGCAGGGGATGATTATCTTACAGTCTTTACGCAGTGTGCAATCTTTATGAAGAATTGCGGTTTTTTCTGTGATCCCCCCGCATTTTTTTTTACTTTTTCTAAAGTAATGTTTTTGATGTGCCGATAACAATAATGGAGTCGTGCGCCTTAAGCGCGTGTGAATTTTTTGATCTTTGTGACCGCACGGCTTAACCGTGTGAGCCCCGAAACGGGAGAGCGTTATGAAACCCAGAAGTATTTTCGCCGGTGCCCTTCTGATAGCACTCGGCCTTGTGTTCCTCTCATACTACGAGGCGGTCTATAAGCCGAATAAGGATGCCGGGCGTCTTCTGCGTGAGGCGCGCATGATTCACGAGCGCGGCGACAAAGAGTCGCTCAAGGCCGCGCTGGATCTGGCCACCTCACTGGTGGCTTCGTATCCCGACTCGAAGTACGTTCCCGACGCGACATTTCTGATCGCCGACACCTACGAGCGCACGGGGCTCTACCGCCTCGCTTACCTTAAATATTCGTACATCGCCAAAGATGCGCGTCTTGCGAAGCGTCCGGATCTCGCCTCTGAGGTAGGCGCCCGGCTCGGTGTACTCAAAATAAAGCGCAATTACTCGGAAGAGGGGATCGCGCAGCTTATCAACCTCGTCGCCTCTTCGACCGATCCGAATTTCAGAAGCCGCGTCTACACCGAAATCGGGTACGCGCGCATTAAGCTCGAAAAATACAATGATGCCGAAAACGCCTTTCTTCTGGCGCTTCGTGAAGATCCCGAAAATGAGGAGGCGCTGCTCGGCAAATCGCGCGCGCTCGCCCGTCAGGGTAAAAGCGATGAGGCGCAGTCGGGTTATGATACCTTTATAAAGAAGAAGGGTGACGCGAGCCTTTACAGTAAAGATGTGAAGCGCCTTCAGGGGGTGCAGCTTTACAACACCGCTCTTGACGAGGTGCGGGGGGGAAGGTACAGCGCGGGCCGGGCACATTTTCGCGAGTTTATACGCCAGTACCCATCAAGC
>Ga0209800_10003410_pt1 | contig 12667 bp, 8 predicted proteins | sample Higcelweek8metaG_FD_187174 | JGI IMG/M metagenome (GOLD analysis project Ga0209800, IMG submission 187174) | Freshwater pond sediment microbial communities from the University of Edinburgh, under environmental carbon perturbations - High... | ecosystem: Environmental > Aquatic > Freshwater >... | reverse complement strand
TCCGCATCGCGGCCAGCGTGGGCTCGCTCATGACCGTGTGCTTCTATCTCATCGCGCAGATGGTGGGCTCCGGCTCGCTCATCAAGATGATGTTCGGCCTGCCCTATGAGGTGGCCATCGTGTTCGTGGGCGCGGTGATGATCGGGTACGTGCTCTTCGGCGGCATGCTCGCCACCACCTGGGTGCAGATCATCAAGGCCGTGCTGCTTCTTGGCGGAGCCACGGTGCTCGTCATCATGGTGCTCTCCAAGTTCGGCATGAACCCGGTGAATCTCTTTGCCGCGGCCCAGGCCAAGTACGGGGCCAAGGTGCTTGCTCCGGGCGGGCTTGTGTCCAACCCCTGGGACGCCATGTCCCTCGGCCTCGCGCTCATGTTCGGCACGGCCGGGTTGCCGCACATCCTCATGCGCTTTTACACCGTGCCCGACGCCAAGGCCGCGCGCAAAAGCGTGTTCGTGGCCACGGGCTTCATCGCCTTCTTCTACATCCTCACCTTCATCATCGGCTTCGGCGCCATGGTGCTCGTGGGGCAGGACGTCATCACCGGCATCGACAAGGGCGGCAACATGGCGGCCCTGCTTTTGGCCGAGGTGACCGGCGGCACCATGTTCCTCGGCTTCATCGCTGCCGTGGCCTTCGCCACCATCCTGGCCGTGGTGGCGGGCCTCACCCTCGCCGGGGCCACCACCCTTTCCCACGACCTGTACGTGAACGTGTTCCGAGGCGGCCGCGCGGCCGAGCAGGAGGAAGTGCGCGTGGCCAAGATCGCCACCCTGGGCCTTGGCGTGCTCGCCGTGGCCTTGGGCCTGGCCTTCAAGGGGCAAAACGTGGCCTTCATGGTGGGGCTGGCCTTCGCCATCGCCGCCAGCGCCAACTTCCCGGCCCTGCTTTTGTCCATCACCTGGCGCAGGTTCAGCACCTTCGGCGCGGTGTGCTCCATCGTCACCGGCACCACCCTGGCCGTGGCCCTCATCATCATCAGCCCCACGGTGTGGGTTGACATCTTGAAGAACCCCACTGCCATCTTCCCGCTCAAGAATCCGGCGCTCATCTCCATCGCCGGGTCCTTCCTGGCCGGATACATCGGTTCGCTCATCAAGGGTGACGAAACCGCCGAAGCGCGCTATGCGGAACAGAAGGTCCGCAACTACCTGGGAATCAGCGTGGAAAAGCCCTTGGGCGAATAGGTTGGCGAACCACTCAACGAGGCCTCGCCAGGGCGAGGCAGCCGCAGCCGGGCGGACCGGAGCCCTTCCCTCGACGGCGCGGCGCATTGATTCAGACCCTTGATTCAGACCCTTGACTCAGTCTGACACCCCGCCCCGGCGCGCCACTGCGCCGGGGCGGGCAACGCAACGGAGGACCCCGCCATGACCGAAGCCCTCCAGATCCTGCCCGACCCCTTCCTGCGCATGCGCGCGGGCGACATCGCCTGCCCGGCCCCGGTGTTTGTGCGCCCGGACGAAAGCGTGACCAGCGCTGCGGCGCGCATGGCCGAGGCCCGCGCCACGGCGGCCCTGGTGCGCGAGCAGGAAGGCGTCCCGGTGGCCGGCATCCTCACGGAGCGCGACGTGCTGGCGCGGGTGGTGGCCGCGGGACGCGACGCGGGCAGCCTCACCGTGGGCGAGGTCATGACGCCGGGGCTCATCGCCGTGCATTTGGACGAGATGCTCATCGAGGCCTTTTCGCTCATGGTGCGCCACGGGGTGCGCCGCCTGGCCCTGCTCGACGCCTCCGGCCGACCCGTGGGCCTGCTGGGCGAGGGCGACATTCTGGCCGCGCGCGGGGAAAGCCCCCTGGCCCTGGCCGGAGAGATCGCCGCCGCGACAAACGCGACAGCACTGGCCCGCGTCTTCGCCCGGCTGGCCCGGCTGGCCGCCCGCTGCGTGGCCGAGGGGCTGGGCAGCGAGCCCGTGGGCAGGCTCATCAGCGAAATGCACGACCGCATCATGTCGCGCGCCTGGGCCCTGGCCTTGACGAAAACAGCGGAGACGCACGGCCCCGCGCCTGCACCTCACGCCGTGCTGGTTCTGGGCAGCCAGGCCCGCCGCGAGCAGTACCTGGCCACGGACCAGGACCTTGCGCTGGCCTATGCATCCGCGCCCGGAGCCGGGGCCTGGTTCGCGCACCTGGGCGAGGAGCTCACGGCCATGCTGCTGGAGACCGGCTTCCCGCCCTGCCCCAAGCGCATCATGCTGAACAACCCGGCGTGGCGGCGCAGCGTGCAGGGCTGGCTGGACCTGGCTCAGGCCCTGGCGGACGATCCCGGGCAGAATGCGGCGCACGCGCCGGATCGCGCCGACGGCCAACCCGCCGCTCCGGAGTCCACGAGCCCCGTGGTCCTGGCCTCACTCTTGGCCGACATGCGCCCCTTGCCCGCGCCCCTCGCCGCGCCCCTTGCCAGGCAAATGGCCGGGCACATGGCCGGGGCACAGCCCAAATCGCAGGCCGAGGCATCGGCTGGCTTGGCCGACCCCGGACTGGGCCGCAGCCTGCGCGCGGCCATGACCGGACGCCTTTCCGGCAGCGCGCTGCTGCTCAAGCTCATGGCCCTTGAGGCTGTGCGCTTCGCCCCGCCCCTGGGCCTGTTCCGGGGCTTCAGCCTCAAAAAGAACGCGGAAGGGCACGGCAGCCTCAACGTCAAGCGCGGCGGGGTGTTCCCCATCACCCAAGGCGTGAAGGTGCTGGCTCTGGAGCATCATGTGGCCGAAACCGGCACCCTGGGCCGCCTGCGCGCGCTGAAGGATTTGGACGTGTTTGAGCAGCCCCTGGCGGACGGCTTGTGCGAGGCCCTTTCGCTGCTGCAAACCCTGCGCATGCGCGCCCAGGCCGAGGCCCTTGTCTTGGGCGCGCCCCCGGACAACGAGCTGCGGCCCGACACCCTCGGCGCGCTGGAGCGCGAGGGCCTGCGCGGGGCCTTCAAGCTCGTGGCCGAACTGCAGGACCTGCTTTCCGCCAAGTACGCGCTGCACCTGCTGGGCTAGGCGCTCCGTCCGGGCTTGCCATTTCACCGTGCTTTGCCTACGTGTAGGGGCATGGATCTGCGCGAAGCCCTCCCCATCCTCTTCTGCTCAACGCCGAAGGCCAAAGTCCTGGCGTACGCCCTCGCGCTCATCCTCATCACCCTGTTCGCCGGGGGCTTTCAGGGCTTCGTCTTCCTGCTCATCCCCCTGGGGCTTGATGTCTACGGAGCCTTCCTGGTCAAGGACAACCACAAGGCCTTTCAGGAAGACGTGCTGGAGAACCTGGAGAAGGAATGCCTGCGCGCCTGCGGCATCGACAAATCGCAGCCCCACTACCCCTTCCACGAAATCACCGGGGCCATTGGCCACTGGATGCTCAAGGACCTGAAGGCCGACGTGCGCTTCACCATCATGGCGCCCAAAGACGACCTGGTGGTGCTGGCCGACCGCAAGGGCCGCATCTTCCCGCTCAAGTCGTACTTCCCCGTGGTTTACCAAACCGAGGACGCGGGCACCCGCGACGTGTTCTACGCGGACATCACCACGGTTGAGCTTGCGGGCAAGGTGCTCACCATGACCACGGCCTCGGGCGAGAGCATCTCGTACACCGGCCAGGGCGACAAGGCCGCCGAAGCGGCCGAGCACCTGCGCAACCGCCTGCGCGACTTCAAGACCCGCCGCACCCAGCAAGACTTCACGCCACCTGCCGTCATGCATTGACCACCTTGCGCTTGATGCTGATTGCTGATACTAAGTAGTATTCACAATCAGAACAGCAAAGGAACCATACATTTGGACAGCCGCGACCATTTCCCCCTCCTGCGCCTGAAGGGACTGGGGGTGCTTGGACTGCTGCGCTTGTATAGCGTGCTGCTCCTGCTTTTGCCTGTTCTGCCCTTGTCCCTGTATTGGATCACCTCCAGCATGGAGACGCTGCCGCTCTCCCTCGACTGGCTCATGTTCATCTGCATCGCGCTGGTCGTCGCGGCCTCCGCTCTTTTGGGGCACGCCATAGCGCGCACCATTCTGGACCCCCTGCGCATGCTGGTCCAGGGGGCGGAGAAGATCCAGGACGGAGACTACGGGCACGTCATCAACCTGGCCGACGCCGCGGACGCCCCCACGGAATTCAAGCAGCTCATGCGCGCCTTCAACCGCATGTCCACCACCGTGCAGCAGCACGTGGAGACCATCCAGACCACCTCGCGCACGGACCAGCTCACCGGCATGTGCAACCGCAGGCACCTCATGGCCGAGGGCTACCGCATCCTCGGCGTGGCGCTGCGCGGCGGCAGCCCTTGTTCCTGCCTCATGATCGACATCGACCACTTCAAGGACGTGAACGACACCCACGGCCACCCCGTGGGCGACAAGTTCCTCATCCACATCGCCGGGTGCATCATCTCCGCCGTGCGCGAGTCGGACATGGCGGCGCGCTTCGGCGGCGAGGAATTCGTCGTGCTGGCCCCCAATGCCTCCCTGCCGGAGGCCCGCATGCTGGCGGAGCGCATCCGCGAGATCGTCGCCTCCACTCCGTTGAAGATCGGCGCCATCACCGTCAACAACACCATCAGCATCGGCGTGTCCGAATACGACCCGGAGCCGCAGTTCGGCTCCAACATCCTTGAGGACATGATCGAAAAGGCCGACAAGGCCCTGTACCGGGCCAAGGAATGCGGCAGAAACCGCGTGGAGTCCTGGCCTTTTCCCAACAGCCCCATCCACTGCCCCTGATTTTTCTCCCGCCGCCTTGCGCCCCGCCGCCTGATGTCCTACTGTCAGCCCAGGCGGAGTAACCGCCTCTTTTTGTCTGAATTGAACGCCACCATTTCGGGAGACCCCCATGCGCTATGAACTCCGCCTCATGGACACTTTGTCCGGCGTGGGCTGCTTTGCCGCCCACCCTGGCCCGAACCTCAGTTTCGCCGAGATGGTGGAGCACTTGCGCCAGCACCCGCTGGACGACTTCATGCACCAGCACCTGCTGTTCAAGATGGGCGAGCACCGCACCAGAAAGGTGGAGAAGCTCATGGAGGAGGTGCAGGAGAACGGCCGCGCCACCGACCCCGTGCTGGCCGCGATTTTGTTCGAGTCGTGCCTGGGGCACGAGCGCTTCGCCCACCTGCTGCCGCGCATGGCCGGACTCGACGTGGCCGAACTTTCGCGCCACACCCCGGCCCTGCATCTGCGCTCGTATCTTTTGGCCGACCAGCCCCAGCACAATGCCTGGACCATGCGCATGCAGATGAACATCGTGGCGCACGAGCCTCTGCCCGCGCCGGATGCAATCGGACTTGAGCCGCTGTACGCAAAGGACCAGCTGCCACATGGCGAGGCCGTCACCGCCGCGCAAACGCGCGCGGGCTTGAAGGACGCCCTGCCACCGGCCAATCCGCGCCAGCCCGCGCCCGAAACCTACGCCCACGCCATCAAACAGCTTGAGGCCAAGAACGTGTTCATCGGACCGGAGATGGCCCACAAGGCCTCGCTCTCGCCCATTGCGCTCTTGCGCCACTGGCTGGTGGAGATTTCCGTCAAAAACGGCGCCATGGGCTACAGCCTCTCCGGCATGCAGACCAGCTACGGCCGCGGGCTCGATATGGACTCGGCCCGGGCTTCGTACAGCATGGAGGTGGCCGAACGCGTGAGCTCCTACGCCAGCATTGGCGCGCGTGGAGTCTTGGGTCTGGCCAAGCCCTGCCCGCTGGTGCACGGCACCTACGCCGAGGTCTCGGCCCAGGGCCGCGCCCTGAACCCGGACGACGTGCGCCTGGAGGTGCCCTACGCCGGGCAGAAGCTGTACTGGATGCCCGCGCAGGAGCGTTATGCGGGCGGCCTGCGCGAAAGCCTGGCCCCGGTGCAGTTCGTGTATCTCTTCGCCAACATGGAGGAGCAGAGCCTGTTCAGCGCCCTGGGCTCCACGGGACTGGCCTCGGGCAACACCATGAGCGAGGCCAAGGTGCACGCGCTGGGCGAGGTCATTGAACGCGACGCCGAGGCCGTGACGCCCTTCGACCTTTCGCGCTGCTTCCGCCTTGCGGCCGCAGACGAGCGCGTGGCCAAGCTGCTGCGCGACTATGAAGACTGCAACATGCACGTGTGGTTCATGGACTGCACCCCGGAGTTCGGCGTGCCCTGCTACAAGGCCATCGTCACCGGCAGGCAGGGTGACGTGAACAAGGGCATGGGCGCGGGGTTGTGCGGCCCGCGTGCGGCCATTTCGGCCATGACGGAGATCCCCTACCCCTTCCCCGGCCCAGCCACGAGCCCGGCGCCCGCTGGCCTGCCCGTACGCAGGCTGGAGGATCTGCCGGACTTCTCCACCGGCAGCGCCGAGGGCGACCTGCTGGTGCTGGAGGAGACCCTGCTGGCGAACGGCCACGCGCCGGTCTACGTGGACCTGACGCGCGCGGACCTGGGCATACCCGCCGTGCGCGCCCTGGTGCCGGGGCTGGAGTGGGTTTCGGACTTCGACCGCTTCTCGCGCTTGCCACCCCGACTTTACGCCAACTATTTGCGGCAGTTCGGCGCGCTGTAGCGCCACGCGGAATCCCTACAAAATGCGGACCGGGCACGCGCCCGGCAAACGGCTTGGCGGACGGGCCGACACGTGCGCCTCTGAACGCCGCGCCGGTCAGGCCAGGCGGTTGAGCACCAGAGGATTGTTCATGGCCCTATGCGCAGGCCGGTGCTCGGACTGATGCTCGGGCCGGTTCACGGGCCGGAGGATTGATGAACACTCCGGTTCAGCGGCTTCTTTTTGCGCGCGCTGGCGGGCGCTGGCGGGCGTTGGTTGGCGCGCAATTGGAACGCCCGTTCATGCGCCTCTTGTCGGGGCTCGTTGCCGCACCGACAAGGTCTCCGGCCGAGCCGCTTTCCGGCAATCATTCCTGCCCATGCGCCGCTTTTCCGGCTTCGGCCAAGGCCCGGCGCGCCCTCACTTGGGCAGCGCGCCGCTGACGCCCATGGTCAGCCAGTCCATGGACAGCAGTTCCTTGTCCGTGGCCTTGGCGCCCTTCGGCACGCGCAGTGTTCCAGCCTGATCCAGAATCGGCCCGGCAAAGCTCATGTCCTCGCCCTTGGCCATTTTAGCCTTGAGCGCCAGCACCTTGGCCCGCACGGCCTTCGGCACCGCCTTGCCGAACGGCGCCAGCCCCACGCCGCGGGCCTCGAACCCCGTGAACGTCTCGCCGCTCTTCCAGGTTCCGGCCATGACCTGCTGGACGATGCCGACATACACCGGCCCCCACTCGAAGGTCGTGGAGGTGAGGGCGCAGGCCGCGCCGTGGCGGACGGAATCGGTGCCGTAGCCAATGGCCGCAACGCCCTTGGCGCAGGCGGCCTTGGAGGAGTCGGAGGTGTCGGCCATGGCGCGGATGAGGTCATGCCCGCCCGCGGCCAGCTCCTCGGCCAGAGTCTTTTCCCGCGCGGCGTCGCGCCAGGAGTTCAGCCAGACCACGGTGTTGATGCGGGCTGGGTCAAAGCTCGCGCCGGTCTCGGCCAAGCCCCGCGCCAGACCCAGGGTGAAGGCGTTGATGCCCCGCACCACTTCCGGCAAGGGCTGGGTGGCCACAGTGCCCACGTTCCGGTAGCCCATGAGCCCGGCGGTATAGCCCGCAAGGTAGTCGCCCTGCTCTATGCGCACCATGTACACGCCCATGTTGGGCAGTGTTTTGTCTCCCGCACAGTGCATGAACCGGACATTGGGGAACTCCGCGGCGACCTTGAGCATGGGCTCCCCGTGCGAAAAGGTGGTGCCGAAAATCATGTCATAGCCCTTGCGCGCATAGTCGCGAAAGACCGCCTCGGCCTGGGCCGGGTCGGACACATTCTGCGTGAAGGCCACGGACACCCGCCGGCCTAGCTGTTTTTTCAGCGCCTGAATGCCCTCGTACTGGGCCGTGTTCCAGCCTTGGTCATCAATGTTGCCAAGGAGCACAAAGGCGACGCGGGTCTTGCCGCCTGCGGCCTGGGCGGGCAACACAGCCGCGGTCACAAGCAATACGGCCAGCATGGCGGCAAGAGCGGTGATTTTGCGCATGGTTCTCCTCTCTGCAAGTTAGGGGCGGTTTGACCGATGCCGAACTGTCCGCGTGCATACCACGCGAGGCAAGAGCGGCGCAAGATCGCGCGCCGCGCCAACGGGTTGCAGTTGCGCGCGGCGAAAGCCGATGCTATCAATCCACGGCTGCCCGGGTGGCGAAACTGGTAGACGCAAGGGACTTAAAATCCCTCAACCTTCGGGTTATACGGGTTCGACCCCCGTCCTGGGCACCAATCCATTACATTATGTTAAGGGGACGACGGACCATCCGCCGTCCTTTTTTCTTGCCAAGCTGCTCCACCTTGCTCCACTCGGCTCAACAATTGGAGGAAGGAGGAGGCCACGGCCACCATCCGCAAGCGTGGAACGTCCCAATGGGAAGCCCGTATCAGAAAATAAGGACTGGACTTCACCTGCAAGACCTTCGACGCCAACCCCCAGGCGGAACAGCAGAAGAATCGGGTAGCAGGCCAAGAGGTCTTTGTTAAAGGGCCCTTCTCCGAAGTCTCTGTTTACTCCAGAAGGGCAAGGCGGCGCGGTGCGTTGCCGCAAAACAACCACGCGAAGGTGATCGTCTTGCGCAGCAAAACGTTCAGCGTCTGCATTTCCGTGGTGGAGGTGCGGTCATCGCGGTATTCAAGCCCCCGCTGCCGCACGACGATATTCGCGGCAGGGCCTTGTGCTGCGGGGCACGCCCCCATCCCCTGCGCCGCCGGAATTGCCCGCGGCCAGGACAATCGCAACGCCTCCGGGTCTGCCCCGCCGACCACAATCAGCCGCGATGGACGGCAATCACACGACACCGCTTCTGGACTTCTGCACACGCCGCTGCTACGCCCTGCGCATGAAAACAATAACCGGATCATTGGTGCCTGGCGGAAAAGGAATGCTGCGTCCCATTTTCACGTGCAGCTGCAAAAACGTGATGGAAGACTACCCGCTCGCGCCCGTCGTTTCCGTGGAATGCCCCAAGTGCAAGGCCACGCAGAAGTTCCAGATCGTGGAGTTCGCGCCGAAGATGTGGCGCATCAAGCCTGTCGGCTAGCCGCACCGCCTCACCGACAACAGAGCAGCATCGCCAGGGTGCGGCCCGCGGATGAAGCGGACAGCCAGCCGAGCGCTCCGCGCCGCTCCACGTGGCCAAAGTAAAGCCCCCTTGCTGGGGCTCTTTGTGTTGCGCCATGAGAACAGCGCGGACAACGGCAGAAATAATCATCGAAATGACGGCGGGCACAGAGACTTCTTCTGCGGCCAGAAGGGGGCAGGCACCTTGCGGGATACGTATCGAAACGCCAGCCGACCTTGCCGCAAGCCTGGCCACGCGCCGCTCCCCACGCCTGCCGCGCCGGAACCCGCCCCGAGTTGAGCCTACACGCGAGAAGGCTTTCGCGCGCAGGACAGCGCGTGGATCAAACGATTCCCGCGAATCCCCGGCTAGGCCTTCTTGCCGTAGCCGGAAAGCAGGGCCAGGCACTCGTCGCAAACGTCCCCGCCGTAACCCAAGGTCTTGGCCCACATCCGCTCGCCGCTCAGGCACATGTAGCCCTCCACGCCGACGGTCTGCGCCGTGGCCACCTTTTGGCACAACGACTTGGGCAGGCAGATGCAGCCCTTGCCCGCGCCGGGCTTGGCCTCGAACACGTGCGATTTGCCCCCCGGGGCCGGCACTTTGGGCATTCTCAGCGTATAGATCGTCATGGGTCCTCGCTTGTTTTTCTCTTCGCCCTTCTGCCGGTTCTGGCGGCGGAGCGCAATAGAATCCCGCCATGGCCGACGCCGCGCCCTTGTCTTGGGCGGGCGCCCTGCGTCCCGCATCTGGGCCGACACGGCAATCACACAGAATAGGCACTCCGGACAGGCACCCAGGACAGGCACTCCGGACGCGGGTATGAGGGGCAAGCCCCCCAGGCTGCGGCGCTTAGTTGGAGCTGGCGGCTCCGGCCAGCCGCGACTCCAGGGAGGCGGCGAAAAGGCTGTAAAAGGCCAAAGCCGTGGCCTGGTCCTCAAGCTCCAGTCGGCGCAGGGCCAACGCGGGCAGAAATGCCAGGGAACAGTCCGTGAGCGTCACGATGTCGCCCGGCGCTGGGTTGGCCTGCCCGGCGGCGGCGTGTCCGGCAATGCTGCCTGGGCCCAGGGTGCGCAGACGCACAGCGGACCCGGCTTCAGCGCGGGCCACCTCCTCCGCCTGGCCGGAGAGTAAGAGCCATACGCCGTCCGGACGCTCGTCCTGGCGCACGATGACCTCGCCAGACGCGGCCTGCCGGGTGTCGAGGTACGGGCCAAGGCGCTCCACCAGCGCCTCGAAGCGTTCTTCCTCCTCAAGCCGCTGCAGCATGTCGTCCACGGCGAGATCGAACAGCTTGTCCCGCCCGGCCGCGTCCCGCTGGGATTCCAGGCGGGCCTGCTCACGCGCCAGCACGGCGTCCTCGCACCACTCCAAAGCCCGGTCCAGATCAGGCAGAAACCGCGCCCCGGCGGTCTCCAACGGCGAACTCCGGTGCAGCTGCTCCTGAAGCGTCGGCGGCGAGGAGGCGAAAACCACCTGGCAGCCTGCGGCGGCGCACCGTTGCAGCATGCGCAAAAAGCAGTTGATGGCCGAGGAGTCGAAGCCGTCCACATCGGCGAAATCCAGAATCAGGTGGCTCGGCGCCGGTCCGGCCTGGGCCCGGTCCGCATGGGCCCGGTCCGCATGGGGCCGGTCCGTATCGGGTTGGTCCGCATGGGGCTGGCCCGCATCGGGCGTCAGGTGCGCGGCCACGCTGCGGCTCAAAAGATTGGCCGAGCCGAAGAACAGGTAGCCAGTGACGCGCAGGATGCGCACGCTGGCCCCATGCTCGCGCAGGATGTGCCTGTCCGGCACGGAGCGCTTTTTAGTGCTGGGCAGCGCGGACATGTCCGCTTCCTGGCGCAACACGGGCAAGCGGCTGTACTTGATGACAAAGACCACAGCGGCCATGACCAGGCCGAAGCCCACGCCGGTGAGGAAGCCGAACAGCCCGATGGCGAACAGGATGGCCCAGATCAGAGCGTACTCCAGCCGGGACACCTGCCGACGCACGGCCACGACCCAATCGAGCATGGTGGCCACGCCCAGAAACAGCACCATGCCGCCAAGGACGAAGCGCGGGACAAAGCCCAGCACGGCTGCGCCGAAAAATGTCGCAACGCCGGTCAGCAGCGCGGCGGAGACGCCCACCAGCCGGGAGTCGGAGCCTGTCTTGGGACCCAGCATCGAAAAGCTGAGCGCCGTGTACCCCGTGTGCGAGCCGCCCGGGCCGGCGATGAAATTGGCCACGGCGTTGAGATAAAGCTCATGCTTCAGGTCCAGGTCGCGGCGCGCCGCGGTTTCAAGCCCGCTTGCGATGAGCAGAAAGGATATGGCCGAAACGAGCGGGATGGTGCACAGTTGGGGAATTTGCTCAACGAGCGCGTCCCAGCGGATGAGCGAGAGATCCGCCAGGCTGAACACGGGCCAGAGCATGGAGCCCTCGGGCATGCCGCCCAGCAGGTGCCCGGCCTGCCCCGCATCGGCCAGGGTCTGCCCCGTGACGCCGAGGTACAGGGCGAAGGCCCCCAGTGACAGCGCCAGAACGCCGGGCAAAATGAACACGCTGCTCCAGCGCCGCAGCGCAAACAGCAGGGTCAAGGTCAGCGCCACCCCGGGCAGCAGGCGCAGCAGCTTGTCGGCGTTCAGAAGCAGCGGCAGGTCGTGCAGATTCAGGGAAACGCCCGTGATGATGGGCACGCTGCCCTGGACCAGCAGCCAGCCGATGCCCGCCATGAAGCCGCCCACAACAGGGTACGGCATGTAGCGCATGAGGTTGCCCAGGCCAAAACGCCCCAGGACGAGGAAGATGACGCCGGAGGCCAGGGTGGACAAAGCCAGGGCCGCGCCCACGGTGACGGCGGTTTCGTGCGGGCTGGCCGCCCCGGCCAGACTGGCGGCGATGCCCCCGGCCACGGAGGCCATGATGGCCGCGGGAGCGTCCTCGGGCAGGCACACGGACGAGGGGAACCCGCTGCCAAGGGCCACGACAAGACACATGGCGAATCCGCCGAAGAGCATGAGCCCCGCGGCCCTTGGGGCAAAACCGGCCAATGGGCCGGAAAAGATGAGCGAGGCCAGGGAGAGTTCGACGACGACGATCAGCAGTCCGACGACGAAGCCCGAACTCAGCGCGGGGATGAAGCGCTGCGGGGTGACGGCGTCGTGCAACAGTTCCTTCAAGTTGGCGTTCAGCATCAGCTTCAATACCTAAGGGAAAACTGTCTGGCAATACGCGGCTGCGCCAGCTGCCTCGGTTGCAGGTCTTTTGTGCATCGGCTACAGCTTACGGCAAGGCGCAGCTCCATGCTTCCAATGCCGCGCCAGGAGGACTTGCATGGCCCGTGAGCTTGAGAATGTGCTCAAATATCTCGTCACCGGAGCCGGGCGCGAACGCCGCGGCGCATATGTCGTCCTGGGGCTCATCCTCACGGCGGGCATTCTCGCCCTCGATACGCTGACGCCCTATGAGCTGAACTTCGCCTTTCTGTACCCGCTGCCCATTCTGCTCGTCACCATTGCCGCCGGGCAAGGCTCCGGGCTCGTCCTCAGCGTCGTCTGCGCCGTTTTTGTCATCGTTTCAGACATCTATGGCGGCAAGGAATACTCACAGCG
>Ga0209800_10003409_pt1 | contig 12669 bp, 17 predicted proteins | sample Higcelweek8metaG_FD_187174 | JGI IMG/M metagenome (GOLD analysis project Ga0209800, IMG submission 187174) | Freshwater pond sediment microbial communities from the University of Edinburgh, under environmental carbon perturbations - High... | ecosystem: Environmental > Aquatic > Freshwater >... | reverse complement strand
GGTGATGAATACCTCAGTCATCAAGGAAGACCTAAAGCTCCTTGAAGACCAACCCAAGTACTCTCTCTTCTACCAACTCACCAGGATTACCAGGGATAGAGGGTCATTGAAGCATGATGACAGACTTGATGCCCTAGCTGGTGCTGTTAGCTACTGGGTAGACTCAATGGCTAAAGATGAAGATAAGTCAGTAGAACAACACAATGAGAGACTTCTGGATGAAGAACTCAAGGTCTTTGCTGACCATGTGTTTAATAAGAAGTTCAAGCCTGAGAGTGAAGGGTACATTAATCTAGGTTTTGGGAGATATTAAAGATTTTCAAGAAGAAGCCTGGAAGTATCTCTAAGCTAGTCTAGGAGTCCAAGGAACTTGGGACCATAGGATGTCTTAGGAGTACTAGAGGAGCTTCTAGACTGTGACTGTCCATACTCCCTAGAGAACCCTAGTACCCAAGTTCCTTGGTAGACTAGGTAACCCTAGGACCAGGGACAGGTATACCTAGAAGAGTATTATAAGATTCTTACGCGCGCATGCGTTGATCAAGGGGAGTAATCGCCCGAAGGGCCTCATGCTGGTAGTTCGCCACTTTTGGTCTGTCCGCGCACCTGCTGCCGAATTTCGCAGTAGGGCCGTGGTCTTCATATGCCTCTCCTGCGCGTTACAGGGGTCGTGGAGAGGTTTTAGAAAGAAAGATGGGTCGTAGGTCATCTTGCTCTGCTAGAACCTCTCTACGACGGCTGTACGGGTTTTTAGCGTTTGGCGAAGCTCGGTGAGCTTTTGGGTGATTGTAGGTGAGGATGTGGGTGGAGGAACTTAGAAGAGGGTTAAAAGTAGGTTTTAGGGGTTAGAAAGATGGATATAGGATGGGATAGGGGTAAATATAGGTTGCGGCTAAAATTTGTTGGTCATTTCTAAAAAGGGATATACGCTGCGCTCCAAAGCAGTTACCCCCCGTGCCCCTCGCCCGCGCGTGTGTGCGGTCCTACAGAGCGCGCGATACCATATAGGCCGCCTCGATGCTGGTCCGCGCCCTGGTCGTGGTCGTGGAAGGACACAAGCCCAGGACACAAGCAGGCATGATATCCCAGGATATCAACACCTTGCTACGGATTAGGAATCCATAGGTGACCCTGGTCATCATCCTGGTCATCATCCTGGTCATCATCCATCTCAAGCCTGGCCGATGCCTGGCCGTGGAGCTTTTGCGGGCCGTTTGGGCTTGTGAATCCCTTGATCAATCCTTTTTCTTTTTTCAATCATCCCCCAAATATCCCCAAAAATCATCCCAATTCTTCATCCAAACCCTTAAAATCCCTTATCAATCTTTTTTCTCTCCACCATTAACAGAAAACACTTGACGTCCACCACGGCCCGCGATAGTGTCCATCTCAACGGCAGGCAATCCGGCCCGCAACCAGAAACAGAAGGGGGAAAACATCATGCTTACCAACCAAGGACTAGAAACTGAACTTGCCCGCCTGGAATTGGAAAAGGAACGCGCAATCAGGTCTTTGGCCGTGTTGATTGTGTCTTATGGTAATCAAGACGCCGTTGTGAAGGCCATGGAGACCAGTTTAGAACGTATACGGAATAGAATATCTTTGTTCAGCCGTTTGCGCCTTATGCATTACAAGGCGCGGCACGCTTTTTTTCTGCAGGCGACCAAGTAAATCCCCAGACAGGCCTGGACCATATCGTCCTGGCCTGGAAAGGTGGCTTTACTGAGCAACAACCACAACCAAAAAGGGAGAACATCATGATCTTCGACGACAGCACCCTGGAAGAGTCTTTCGATGCTGGTTACTGTGCGCACCAGGGTAATGAGAGATATCAGACCAATCCGTACACCGGCGCTCATGGGGCCGCTTGGGCCGATGGATGGCGGTACGGCGAGATGGTAGACCTATGGGCAACTGACCTTAATTTTATCCACCACTAAAATTATAACCAAAAGGGAGTACATCATGCTTACGAACGAAACCCTGGACCAGGATATCGCTTTTTACACCACGGCGACAGATATTTGTAGCAATATCGTAGTGACCTTATCCCATACGCTTGGCACCCTGGACGATAGGACCAAGGCCGCTGAACAGGTTCTTAGGCACATGCGTTTGTCCTTGGTCCTGGCCGAAACGCTGAGGAGTATGCCGTACACTAGCCGCAGCTCGTTCCATTCGGCGTGGACCGGCTGGACCAAGTAAATCCCCAAACAGGCCGGGACACCTAGTCCTGGCCTGGAAAGGTGGCTTTACTGTCAACCATAAACGATTAACAAAAAGGATAAAGCCATGCTCGAGCAAGCAATCAGTGACCTAATCAGCATAAGTCGCGGTAATGTTAAAATGGGCCGCACCCCAAGCTTTTCCCTGCCACCTATAAAGTCTTGTTGGGGCAAGGTTCCCTGCAAAGGCCCATGTTACGCCCTGAGAATGGCGAAGCGTAGGCCTAATGTGGCGGCGGCATGGGAACGTAACTGGGCTTGCGTCCAGACCGACCTATCCCAGACAATGAACGCCATATCTGCTTGGCTCACAAAACATCGGCCTACCTTCTTTCGCTGGCATGTTGCAGGCGATATCCCTACTCCATTATATTTTGAGTATATACACCTTATGGCATATACTCACGAAGAAACCCAGTTTTTGGCATTCACTAAGCGACGCGATATGCAGTCCGATATCTTGTCTTACATTAACTTACCTAACCTGACCGTCCGTTTCTCGAATTTCTTATCACTCCGTTTTGACCAAGCCCCTTTGACGGCCACCTACATCCCAAAAGGCGTGTCGCCCACCGGCTTTGTCTGCCCCGGCGACTGTATGTCGTGCCGGGTTTGCTGGGACCAGGACATGAGCAACATAAATTTCCTGCATCACTAAAGGCCTTTCTACAGGCATCAAGGCCCGATGCTTTGGTGCCTGGAACAAAGGCTTTCTAACCCTAACCATTGGAGACAATGTCATGAAAAAAGCCCCTTATGTCCGCCGTTTTGACGGCAGCCATGTTTGGCTCACTATCAAAGGCCAGGATTTACAAGTGGCCGCAGGTCGGGATGACCAAATAAATGTCTACCAGGATAGGGACACTACCTATGTGCTATCTTCCAGGGAGAGTCTCTCCTACGTCGGCTTGGAGTGCTACAACAATCAAGGTGGGACACTAATCCTTTTTTCGGAGGTGTTTTTACAAGGTGGACAAGTCGATGAACTATCGTCTGACTTGCCCAAAAAGGATATTTTTTCCTACGCCCCGGCAAACCAGATCAAGATATTGGGCCAGTGGATTGACTAACATGCGCCTAATCCGCCTCAAAAGCCACGGCTATGCCATACACTACCAGGGCCGCTATATCGCCGCCAGAACCCTGCGCGGATTGATCAAAACTCTAATGAGTGGGAGGTAAATGATAATGGACATCATGGACATTCTATTGGAAAATATCCTGGTCACTTGTAAGCCCAAGCCCCGGCCAGGGAACTAAAGCCCTGACAAGGTCAAGCCTCTAACCTATAACCAAAAAGGACAACACCATGAAAATTTCCATCCAGATCGACACCGCCTACGCTGCTTTTTCCGATAACCCGTATGAAATGCAGGAAATCCTGAAACAGGCTGAGAACTGGTATGGGGAAAGCCAGTCCGGCATCCGCCGTGGAGACAGCCGGAAACTGGTGGACTCCAATGGCAACACCGTGGGCAGCGTCAGGGCTTACTAGGCCTTCTCTCCAAACAGGCCAGGACACCATCAGTCCTGGTCTGAACTGGAGAAGAACCCTTTACCCATACCAAAAGGAGACTAAATCCCTAACAAAAAACTTCGTTGCCAAACACCGGGAGGGAGCATAGAGCAAAGCCCCGGCTAGGTGGAGACCCTAAGAACGTAGGGGTTTCTACCTAGCCGGGGAGGCCAGGGACGGCTTATGAGTTCTTTTTGTTGACATTTACATATGGATAGGTTGAAATATGCATTCAGGGATAAGCGTTTCAGGGTTAGGGGTTACGATTGACACTGGAGTCGAGGAGACAAGTGGAATCCTGTTTTTTGATGATATACCAGAGATAAGGGAGGAATTATGCAAAACGCTGGAAAATTATTACGAAATCTTATCACGTTTGGGAGGGCTTATGGAGGCGAAAAGGGCACAGGAAAAGTCAGCATCACCGGACTAATCTTGTTCCTGCTTGTCCATGAACTGACTGAAGTATATCAGACCCAAGCAGCAGCAGCCCTATCCATGCATGGGTTCAAGATAGGCCCGCCACGTTGTGGGGACTATTTCAATGAGATGGTACATACCGGACTGCTCCAGATGCGTCCTGGCGACCAAGTGCGTAAGTATTATTCCCTGACTCCACAGGGTAAAAAGCTGGCTGAGGAATTGCTTGCCTAGGTGAGGTAAAGAAGGAGGAAGCTAATGTCACTATTTAAAAGGGGGAATACTTATCACTACAAGGGACTGCTTCATGGTGTGATGACCAGGAAAAGCACAGGTAAAGCCCTGCTTAGGGAAGCAGAGGATGTTGTACGGTCCTGGGAAAGTACTACACCTGTCATCCAGGGTGTAAAGCTCCGCCAAGCCGCTGAAAGAGCCTTCAGAGAGCATTGGCAACTCAACCGAACCGGCGATAGGGACTACCAAAACATGTTGGCTATTGTGGACATCCTGGGGGATAAAGCCCTGCCTGACATCTCCGCCCAGGATGTGGCAGCTATCAAGGAAGCTCTCATCCGAAAGGGAAAACAGCCAGGGACTGTTAATCGGTATCTAGCGTCTCTCAGGACGCTCCTGAACCTTGCCTATAGGTCTTGGGGTGTGCTGGACAAGGTCATCCCTTTCCAACTCTTCAGAGAGCATCCTGGCCGCATCAGGGTCATTACAGGAGAGGAAGAAGACCTCTTAATGAGATGGTTCTACTCCAAAGCTCTAGCTAGGCCGGTGTTTCGAGTGATGACCGGCCTTGTGCCTGTCCTGCTTGATACTGGGCTACGGTTAAGTGAGGCCTTAAACTTGACCTACTCCAGGCACATCGACCTTGAGCAGGGAACGGTGAGTGTCTTCCCAGATCAAGCTAAGTCGAAAAAGCCACGGGTAGTCCCTCTCACCGGAAGGGCCTTGAGGATTCTTACGGTACGCCAGAAAGGAGGGGATAAACCCTTCCCGGTTAAAAAGGGAGCCGCTAGCAGAGCCTTTACAGAAGCCAAGGTAGCCCTTGGGTATGGCGATGACAGGGAACTTTGCCTCCATGCCTGTCGCCATACATACGCCTCAAAGCTGATTAATCGTGGAGCATCCCTGTTCGATGTCCAACACCTGCTAGGTCATGGCTCGACATACATGACCGAACGCTACTCTCACTTGGACGTGTCCAGGCTGTCCCTAGCGGTCAAGCTCTTGGAGGACACAAAGTGATATACCCAGAGGAGGTATCCAAGGGTTGTGCCCTTTTTGTGTCCTCCAGAGGGGTGATTTTATCCCTAGAGATACCAGGACCAGGACACAAAACCATCCTACTCCCTTACAGGATACCGCTTCGCGCGTGCGAGAGTGGCGGAACTGGTAGACGCACTGGATTTAGGAATGGTTCTTAATGCCTGTCATAATTGACCTAAACAAAGCCCTACTCAGGCACAGGAAAAAGAGCTAGTAATACCAGCCACTTTGGAAAGCACAGATTAGTGCTTGGAGCAGAAGGAAGCCTGGATGACCTCTAGGCTTCTTTTTGAACGGGAATCGACCACATCCTGATAACAGGAGATAGAAATGGACCTCTACGAAGAACAACTCAAGCTCGAGTCCTCTGCTGTTGAGGACGCTAAGACGGTTTATGAGCAAACCCTTCTAAAAAAGAAAGCAAAAGGAGACATCACTGGACTACGTCCTGAGCAGAAGCTCCTCGAAGCGGCAATTACTCCTCTGGTGGAGAAGCTTGAAGAAGAACTGAACAAGACACATAGAGGCAGCACTGCTTGGTGCTGGGAACTGATTGGGGAACTTAAACCCTTTGAGGTAGCCTACATCACAGCGAAGCATGTGGTGATGGCCTTCTCTGTGAACGACAGCATGCAGCAGACTGCCAACACTCTAGGGGGGGCCTTAATCCTTCAGAGGGACTTCAACAGGCTCAAAGGGGACCATCCTGTCCTGGTCAAGCTCCTCAAGGAGCAGATGAAGCTCTCGACTCCTGGGCATCAGTTCAGGGTATGGCGGAATAACATCAATAGCCGTTATGCGGTTGAGCAGTATACCTCAATCCAGAAGGCCACCCTTGGCTTGATTATTCTGAACCTCTTCACACAGTCCTCTGGAGTAGTCCAGGTGGGTAAGATGCCATCTAATAGAGGCAGAAGCCTCAGCACTCTTGAACCCACTCCAGAAGCACAGGAATGGCTCAAGAGAGGACATGAGAGATGTGTTCTTCTCAGCCCCACTTTGCCTCCGATGATTGTCCCTCCAATGGAATGGAGTAATAATTCCGATGGTGGCTACCTGTCCAACTTTGGGACCAAGAGAAGACCTCTTATCAAGTCCGCTCCTGGTAGGGATTTGGATGAGGTAGTGGGCAAAGCCCCTCTTGTCATCAAGGCTGTCAACGCTGTCCAGAACACTCCCTGGAGGATAAACACCAGGGTCATGGAGGTACTGAAAGAGGTACATGCGCTTGGTGGGGATGTGGCTGGTATTCCCCAGATCGACTTTCAGAAGACACTCCCTGCAAAGCCCTGGACAACAGAAGAGGAATTCAAGGAGTTCAAAGCCACTCGACCAGAAGAACTTCAGAACTGGTGCTATCAAAAGAAGATGGCCTATGCCTTCTGGGTGAGAAACACGGGTAAAAGAGAAGCTCTTCACTACAAGATTTTCTTCTCAAATAAGTACAAAGACAGGGCACTGTACTTCCCTTCCTACCTGGATTGGAGAGGAAGGCTGTATCCCCACAGCAACTTTGTCTCACCTCAGGGTGATGACTCTGGTAAAGCTCTGCTGGAGTTTAATGAGGCCAAGCCTCTGGGAACTGATGGAGAGTATTGGCTCAAGATTCATCTGGCGAATTGTGCTGGTGTAGATAAAGTCTCTTTCGATGACCGTATCAAGTGGGTGGAGGAGAACAAGAACCTCATCCTTCATTGTGCAAAAGACCCTTTTGGAGAGAGGGCCTGGATGGATATGGATAGCCCCTTCAAGTTCCTGGCAGCAGCTTTCGAGATGGCTGACCTGGAGGCTCAAGGCTCTGCTTTCTGTTCAAGGACTGCTGTGGCAATGGACGGCTCTTGTAATGGGCTTCAACATTATTCGGCTATCCTCAGAGATGCCATTGGAGGTAAGGCAGTCAATCTGGTTCCTGGTGAGGTGCCTGGAGACGTCTATGCTGAGGTAGCCAAGGCCGTTGTTCCGCTTGTCCTGGCCGATGCTGTGGATGGTAATGAACTGGCTCAGGCATGGGCAGGGAAGATCGACAGGAGTATTGTGAAGAGGAACGTCATGACCTTGGTATACGGCGTGACTCGCTTTGGGATGGCTGAACAGCTAATGGCCGAAATCCAAAAGCGTTCCACCACAACCAAGGCTTTTCTCGACACAGACAGGGATATGCAAGCGGCTGTCTATCTGGCTGAGAAGATCAATTCCGCTATCTCCACTGTGGCTGTAGCTGCCAAGGAAGGCATGGCTTGGCTGCAAGAGGCTGCTAATGTTGTGTCTGAGACAGGCCAGCCTCTGGTATGGACTGTGCCCTCTGGATTTGAAGTGTCCCAGTTTTATTCCAAAACTAAACTCAAGCCCATTGTGACCTTATTTGGAACCTGCAAGCGTTCCACTTTCGGAATGAAGATTCCTACGGGGGAAATCAACAAACAAGGCCAGAGGAACGGAATCGCTCCCAACTTTGTTCACAGCCTGGATGCTTCCCACCTTATGTCCACGGTAGGAGCTTGCCTGGATGCCGGTATGTCCTCCTTTGGCATGGTGCATGACTCTTACGCCGTTCATGCTTGCCATACATCCCAGATGAACAAGATTCTCAGGGATGAATTTGTGAGTCTCTATGAACACTACAGCCTGGAGGATTTCAAGAATGAAGTAGAGTCCCGTACAGGAGTTGAACTCCCTCCATGCCCCTCGAAGGGTTCCCTGGACCTGTCCCAAGTCAAATCCTCACCCTATTTCTTTGCCTAATATCAACCACTATCTGATAACAAAACACAAGGATATCCATCTCATGAACAAACGTTACTGCCTTTACCGCGCATACTTCTTCTATCTCCAGGGCCTCCCCATTCCTGTGGACCTCTTCATGGACCTTCTGGGCCATGGTATTGCCCCTGAGGCTCTCACTCGCGCCTTTGATGATGGCCTGGAGCCTCCCTTCAGTGACGGTGACATCAAGAACTTCGCCATTGATGAATACGTCGAGGATAATTCTGACGAGTATGAAGAGGAGGCTGGAGATGACCATGCCGATTGTCTGGGCCTGTTTATTGGCGTTGCTTTTGATGGAGGTATGTAGGGATGGGAGAGATTAAATATATCAAAGGCGTCTCTCCCAAAGGCACTTGCAAGTGGGCACATGTCGTGACTCCTCAGACTAAGTTCAACCCTGATGGCGTTTACTCTATTGAACTTATGCTTCCTGAAGGTGAGGAATGTGATGCCTTCAAGGCTACAATGGAGAAGATGCTGGATGCCTTCATGGAGCAGACAAAGAAGGGATTGAAACCGGCTCAGGTCAAGATGCTGTCCCGCCGTCCTGCCTATTCGGAGGAGTATGATGAGGAAGACGCACCTACTGGATATGTTAAGTTCAAGTTCAAGTGCAATGCCTTGTACCTGGATAAGAAGACCGGACTGAAACAGGTCAATACCGTTGGCGTGTATGACTCTCATGGAACTCAAATGAAACAGGTTCCCAACATTGGGAATGGCAGTACTGTTCGCGTGAGCTACATTATGACGCCATACTATGTGCCTGGAACCGGGTTTGTAGGTGTCACTCTCAAGCTCAAGGCCGTCCAGATCATTGACTTGGTGGAGTATGGCTCTGGTGGGGATGCCAAGGGTTATGGCTTTGGAGTTGAGGAGGGCTATGTGGCTCCTGCTGTCTCTGAGACTCCTGATGAACCGGAGTCTGGTGACTTCTAATGGCTTTCTCTCGAAAGTTTCATGGGGTTCAGAACGGATACAGGAGTGGTCTGGAAGAGAAGGTGGCAGAGGAATTGAAGGGAAAGGGAGTGGGCTTCAAGTTCGAGTCCTTCAAGGTTCCCTTTGAGAAACCTGCCACCATCTGCCGTTACACTCCTGACTTCCTGCTATTGAGTAATGGCATCATCATTGAGACGAAAGGCCGGTTTACCACTGCTGACCGTAAAAAACATCTACTCATTCAGGAACAACACCCTGAGCTAGACATTCGTTTTGTCTTCTCCAGTTCCAAGGGCCGTATAAGCAAGAAGAGCCAGACCACCTATGCCATGTGGTGCGAGAAGAACGGCTTTCTCTACGCTGATAGGTCCATACCTGATGAGTGGCTAACAGAGGAGACGCAAAATGATCGGAGGTCGCTTCAATCGTAGTCAGAAAGAGCTTGTTCTGGCCCATCTTCAGCTTGGAATGCCAATCACTCCCATCAAGGCTCTTGCTGAGTATGGCGTGATGCGGTTGGCTGCTGTGGTGTACCGACTTCGTGGAGATGGTCACAACATCATTGCTGAGGTTCGCCGGTCTGTGTCCAACAAGCCCTACGCCGAATACCGCATGTGCCGCTAATCCTGTCCCTCCTACCTGGATATTCTGGGTAGGAGGGTTTCTTCTTTGAGGAGGTAAAATGGACCACATCAAGCAAGCCATCACATTGCTCTTCAGTTATTCACCTGTCTTCCCTGGTATCAATACATGGGAAGGAGTCCTGAAGACATTGGAAGAGAGGGAGAACCATGAGAAGCAAAAGAAAGCTGGAACAGGGGGACTTCCTCTTTCATACCAACTGCCCCTCTTGCCATAGCTCAGATGCTCTAGCTGTCTACTCTTCCGATTCCTCCTTCTGCTTCTCATGTAAGAAATGGTTTGGTAACTCTCAAAAGGAGGTAGAGACATCCACTGTGAAAGCTCAATTCCTCGACATCGACTATAAGCCTCTCACCAAGAGAGGTATCTCTCTAGACACATGTAAGAAGTATCACTATGGCACAGGTACTTACAAAGGAGAACCTGTCCAGGTTGCCTCCTACTTTGATAACACTGGCCTTGTAGCTCAACATCTCAGACTTCCTGACAAACAGTTCAAGTGGATTGGGGACGCTAAGAAAGCTCTACTCTTTGGTCAGACTGTTTGGCCTTCTGGTGGGAAGAGGATTGTCATCACAGAAGGTGAGATAGACGCTCTGACCATCTCTCAAGCCTTTAACAATCGCTGGCCTGTCGTCTCTGTTCCTAATGGCGTTCAGTCCGCTGTGAAGTACCTCAAGAAGGAACTGGAGTACCTGGAATCCTACCATGAGATAGTACTGGCCTTGGATGACGATGAGCCGGGACGGTCCGTAAGAGAAGAAGTCTCAATGCTCTTCACCCCAGGGAAGCTCAAGGTCATGACATATGACGGCTTAAAGGACGCCAACGAATTACTCCAGGCTAAGGGTTCCTCTGTAGTCTGTCAGGCTGTCTTCCAAGCCAAGCCCTATCGTCCTGATGGTATCATCCCCGGCACAGACCTCTGGGAGGCCATACAAGCCCCTCTAAGGGCTGGTTTCACAGTTCCCTATCCTGACTACCAAGACAAGACCAAAGGCGTCAGGAAACGTGAGCTAGTGCTTTTCACGGCAGGGTCAGGGATAGGTAAGTCCACCTTCGTGAATGAGATAGCCTACCATCTCATGATGGAGCATGGGCAGTCTTTAGGAATCATTGCCCTGGAAGAGGGAGTGAAGCGTAGTGCTGAGAGGTATATGTCCATCCATCTCAACAAGCCCATCCACATCTCCAGGGAAGGAGTGAGTGAAGAAGACTTGAGAGAGGCTTATGATGCTACGATAGCAAACGGCAAGTTCTGGCTTTATGACCACTGGGGGTCAACTGAGATTGAGAATCTCATGGGGAAGATTCGGTACATGGCTGTAGGCTTAGGAGTGGACTTTGTCATCCTTGACCATATCTCGATTGTTGTCTCAGGTATGGAAGAAGTTGGTGAGACAGAGAGAAAGACTATCGACAGACTCATGACCAGACTGCGTCAGATTGTAGAGGAGACAGGGATTGGCATCCTGGCTGTTGTTCATCTGAAGCGTCCTGGGCAAGGAGCTTCTTACAATGAGGGCCGTCAAGTGTCCCTATCTGACCTGAGAGGTTCTGGTTCTCTTGAGCAACTCTCAGACATTGTCGTGGCTCTAGAGAGGGACCAACAGGGAGACAACCCTAATATCTCTCAATTGAGGATTCTCAAGAATCGTCCCATTGGAATCTGTGGCGAGGCTGATGCTTTGGAGTATCACCAGGAAACTGGGAGATTGTTGGTGAGTGTAGGGTTCAAGAAAGAGAGTGAAGAGGAACCTGATTTCTAACCATATTTCTGGTAACAGAAAAATGATGATGAGGTGGAAGATGTCTGACTGGCGTGTTGAGGAAAACTATCATTGGGGCAAGATGCTGGATGTCGTGGATACTGAAGAAAACCGTATCGAGGACTACAGGCAGACCAAGGAAGTCAAGGGGAGGGTGGAGGGATGAGCCACACATGCAACGACATGCAGGAATGCACAGCCGAAGAATACCGGCGCGTGTACGATTTATACGATGGCAGGCTCACCGTCTTCACGTCCTACTCTGGCTCAATCCCGGGCATTGACGGACTCATTACGTCGTGGGGCATCAAGGGCATGGCGTCGCAGCTTATTTCGTCAGAATGCGAATCTCGCTACTGGACCAACGATCCCGATGCGTGGACCTACTACGTCAACAAAGACCTCGTGGACACGCTTGCTACTGTGGCTGACTTCAAAAAGGCGTTGGAGGGCGCACAAAGAGAGCTTGAAAAGACTTATGACGCGCTAAAGCGTCATTTACGTCCCCACGACAGAGACAGATTTCTACGGGGAATGAACACAGCCCGCGCCGCCCTGGCGAAGGAGGACTCCAATGATTGATCTGTCAAAATACCCGTGCCCGCTGTGTAAAAACAAGACCAGGAATAATGCAGAGCATGAAATGGCCTACTGCGGTTCCTGCGCTCTTGGCATCGAAGGACCAGACGGCTCTGAACAATCCGCCGCCGACGCTTTTATTGCGCTCTCCGAAGCCGTCCACGGCAAGCAGCACGACGGCGAGACGGTGGATGTCAGGATTGCTGTGGTTTTAGGCCAACATGGGGAATGGAATGCTGCAAAAAGCATGAGTCATGACGGGGCAGAGGAGTTCAACGAAATGTCCAAATGGATTTACGGGATGCGCGGGCATCACATCATCACCGCAACCCTCCCCGTCCCCGTGGCGCAGGAAGTCAAGGGGAGGGTGGAGGGATGAGTGGATGGACTCTCGTGGCACTGCTTGTGGGATTTATTCTGGGCATATCGTTTGGTAATGTAAACGTCAAAAAATCCTTGATTCGCTGTGTTGGTGCCGGGGCCATCGTTGTAAACGGCATCGCCTACACTGTGCGGCCCATGAAAAAGGAGTGGGAAT